>OICR01000721.1_pt1 | contig 13428 bp, 8 predicted proteins | sample 1581321 | NCBI WGS metagenome assembly OICR01 (sample SAMEA3882557, study PRJEB24775) | human gut metagenome | biome: human-associated habitat; feature: intestine environment; material: feces | place: Netherlands | collected 2009/2010
TTAAACCACATGTTCCTCCGCTTGTGCGGGCCCCCGTCAATTCCTTTGAGTTTCATCGTTGCCGACGTACTCCCCAGGTGGATGGCTTATCGCTTTCGCTTGGCCACCGACAGTGTGTCGCCGGCGGTTAGCCATCATCGTTTACGGCGTGGAATACCAGGGTATCTAATCCTGTTCTATCCCCACGCTTTCGTGCCTCAGCGTCAGTTACGGATTCGCCAGATGCCTTCGCAATCGGTGTTCTGAGTGATATCTAAGCATTTCACCGCTACACCACTCATTCCTCCGGCGGCATCCGCACTCCAGCGCGACAGTATCAAGGGCAGCCCCGGTGTTGAGCACCGGAATTTCACCCCCGACTTGACGCACAGCCTACGCACCCTTTAAACCCAATGAATCCGGATAACGCTCGCATCCCCCGTATTACCGCGGCTGCTGGCACGGAGTTAGCCGATGCTTATTCGCCTGGTACTCTCATCGGACGTGCGCGACGCCCTTATTGCCCCCAGGCAAAAGCGGTTCACAGCCCATAGGGCCTCCTTCCCGCACGCGGCATGGCTGGTTCAGGCTTCCGCCCATTGACCAATATTCCTCACTGCTGCCTCCCGTAGGAGTATGGGCCGTGTCTCAGTCCCATTGTGGGGGGCCTTCCTCTCAGAACCCCTACCGATCGCAGCCTTGGTGGGCCGTTACCCCGCCAACAAGCTAATCGGACGCGAGCCAATCCGTCGCCGCCGTAACTTTCAATACAATGCCATGAGGCATCGTATCCCATCGGGGATTAGTCGGCGTTTCCACCGGTTGTCCCCGGGCAACGGGCATGTCGCTCACGCGTTACGCACCCTTCCGCCGGTCGCCGCCAGGATATTGCTATCCCGCGCTGCCCCTCGACTTGCATGTGTTAAGCCTGCCGCTAGCGTTCATCCTGAGCCAGGATCAAACTCTTCTTTGTATATACACTTTATCTCTCAAGTTCGACCCCGACAACTTCATTCTTCTAAAAAAAAGAATCAACGCTCTTCATTTTTCGTTCTCGGTACTTGTTGTACTTCCTTCAGTCTTTTCAATGAACTTGTTTGCATTCCTGTTCAGATCGTTTGTGTTTCGTTCCGAACGGGAATGCAAAGGTAGACATTATTTTTGAACCTGCAAACTTTTTCTGAAAAATTTTTAACTTTTTTTATTCATTTTTATTCTCGCCTGCAGCTCCCAAGTACGTATCCTGTCCTTATACAGGTTGTTAGCGTTTACTTTGTCGATATCGAGCGAAGCGTCGGAATTATCGTCCCAACGGCGACAATTATAGACAACATCGTAGATTCGGCCTATCTGGTACTCTCTGGAGACGCGAAGACCCACCGCATAGTCCTCCCCATACTTCGTCGTAGGGAAGTTGATCGTACGAAGCATCGGAACGTAGAATCCGCGCGGAGCGCCAAGACCATTTATGCGCAGAGCGTTGTTACGGCCATTCTCCGGAGTCCACTCACGATGATCGATGATTCCAGGAGGCAGAGTCTCCATCTGGAAATTCGTCATTCTATAGGTACCGACAACCATAGCGCAGTTCTGGGCATAGAAAGCGTCCACGAACTTCTGCACTGTGTTCTCATCATAATAAACATCGTCAGAATCCAGCTGGATGGCGAATTTACCACACTTAGGATGGTGCAGGGCGGCGTTCCAGTTGCCTCCGATGGCGTGATAGCTCTTGTCCTGCGCGATATAGACGAGCTTAGGGTCATCAATGAACTTCTTGATGACATCCACGGTTCCGTCAGTGGAGTTGTCGTCAACCACGATCACGTTATATTTGAAAGTGGTCTTCTGATTCAGCGCGGAAGTCAGAGCGTCGCCTATCGTGCGCACCCTGTTCTTGCAAGGGATGACGACAGAGGCCTCATATTCAAAGGAATCATCCGAGAACTCGATATGCTTGAATTTCGGTTCAAGGTAACCTCCGACATCCTTAAGATGCTGTGTGCAAGCCTTTTCCATCTCAATCTGGACAGCACGGTTCTTCGGATCCACATAGTCGAAGAGTTTCTCGCCGGACTTGCGGGTGTCCGTCTCGATCTCGTAGTAGAGATATTCATTGATGTGGACAAGGCTTCCCCTCTGGGAGACTTTGAGGCGCAGGTCATAGAGGCCGGCATATTCATAGTCAACGTCCATTCTGGCGACGGCTTCCTTCAACGCGGAGGTTCTGTAGATCAGCACAGAGCCGAAATCGAAGTCATCGCGGAGCGCGCCCTCCTGGCAGTCGATCACCGGAGCGAAGGCGCGGTTGCCGTCCACCTCGTTGAAATGGTCGGCATAGACCATGGCGGCGGAGGAATCCTCGGCGATTGAAAGGAAGCGCTCAAGGGCGAACTGGCCGAAGCTGAGTTCAGTCGTCTTGGTGTAAATCATTGTGAAAGGAGCGGCCGCGGACTCGGCAATCTTCCTGATGCCGGTTGTGCTTTTGAATATGGCCGCGTCAAGAAACTCAACCTTGGCGACCTCGGACTCGGCGCGGAGGTTCGCGGCGGTCACAGCCACCTGCTCATCGCTCACGAACGGGACAAAAGAATCGATTCTGTTCATAATATTTATAGAATATTAATTTTAGCATTTTCGCAGTCACAAAAATAGTAAAATATCGGTAAAAATTGATACTTTTGTCAAATAGTCGCCCGGGCGGCTCACATATTAATTAATATCAATGAATATGACCTTAAGAAGAACATTGATTCTGGCTGCGGCTGTCATGGCGACAGCCACGGCAATGACAGCGCAGGAAACGCCGAAATGGCTCAGGAAAAGCGCGATCTCCCCAGACGGAACGAAAGTGGCGTTCTGCTACAAAGGCGACATCTTCACGGTTGATGTCAACGGCGGAAGGGCACTCCAGATCACCACGAACCAAGCCTATGACTCGGATCCCCTCTGGACTCCGGACGGGAAGAGGATCGTGTTCTCTTCCTACAGGGCTGGCTCCAAGGACATATTCATCACTTCCGCCGAGGGTGGTGTTCCGAGAAGACTGACAGATTACCCGGGTAACGAGACTCCTCTCTGCGTGCTTGACGGCGGCAGGGTTCTGTTCCAGGCAAACATCCAGCAGGACGCCGTCTATGGCGGATTCCCGGGCAGCCCGCAGGTCTGGCAGGTTGACGAGAAAGCCGGCAGGCCTCAACTTGTAACCTCAATGCCTCTCATGGCTATGAGTGTGAACAACTCAGGAGAGGTCATCTACGAAGACTACAAAGGCTACGAGGATCCGCTCCGCAAGCACCACCAGTCATCCGTGACAAGGGACATCTGGCTCTATAAGCCAGCTTCGGCTCAGGGTGAGAGGTTCAGGGTCACCGGCGACGGGACATTCACGAAACTGACATCATTCATCGGAGAGGACAGGAATCCGGTCTTCGCCGCTGACGAAAAGACATATTATTATATATCGGAGGCTGACGGGACACTCAACGTCCACAAAGCGTCCATCACCGAGCCGGGCAAATCAACCCAACTCACGAAATTCAAGGACAACCCGGTAAGATTCCTTTCCGTGGCCGGCAACGGCACGCTCTGCTTCTCCTGGAACGGAGACCTCTACACAATGACGGACGGCGGCGAGCCCAAGAAGCTCGACATCACCGTGGCGAAGGACGAGACCGAGAATGATGTTGAATATCTCACCTTCTCGACCGGAGCGTCCTCTATGGCGGTGTCCCCTGACGGAAAAGAGATCGCTGTCGTGATCAGAGGCGATGTCTTCGTCACGTCCGCCGACTACAAGACCACGAAGAGAATCACCAACACACCGGAGCAGGAGCGCAACGTCAGCTTCTCAAAGGACGGACGCGAGCTTTACTATTCATCGGAAAGGAACGGTCATTGGGGAATATACAAGACTTCGCTGACCGACAAGAAGGAAAAGAGGTTCACCTATGCCACCAAGTTCAAGGAAGAGCTTGTGACATCGGAAAGCGAGACATGCTTCCAGCCCGTTGTCTCTCCGGACGGGAAATGGGTGGCGTTCCTGCGCGACAGGACCGAACTGGTCATCAAATCGACCAAGGACGGAAAGGAAAAGTCTTTGCTTAAAGGCGTGAATTACTCCTACGCTGACGGCGACCAGGGCTTCGAGTGGAGCCCGGACAGCAAATATCTCCTTAGCAACTACCAGATCAACGGCGGATGGAACAATTCCGACATCGCGTTGATCGACATAGAGAGCGGCGAGATCACGAACCTGACCCAAAGCGGCTATTCCGACGGGAACTTCAAATGGACGCTCAAAGGCAAGGCGATGGCCTGGGAATCAGACAAGGACGGTTACCGCAGCCACGGAAGCTGGGGAGCCGAGAGCGACATCTACATTATGTTCTTCGACGGAAAGGAGATGACCAAGTTCTACCAGGACAAGGAGGACGCTGAGATCGCCAAGGCACTTGAGGACGGAGACAAGTCCGAGAAGAAGATCGAGAAAGAGGAGAAGAAGGAAAAGAAAGATTCTGTCAAGCAGGCGGAGAAGCCTGAGAAACTCGTTCTTGACCTGGAGAACAGGGAGTTCCGCACAGCCCGCCTGACACGCTTCTCCGGAAGACTCGGCGACTTCTATCTCACCCAGGACGGAACCAAGTTATTCTACACCACAAGGTTGGAGAAGAGCTATGACCTCTGCCAGATGGACATCAAGAAAGGTGACGTGAAAGTGATCAAGAAGGGAGTGTACGGTTCATTGGTACCGTCAGCCGACGACAAGGATCTCTATGTTTTCACAGGAAGCTCTATCACGAAGATCACGATCGCCAGCGGAGCGACGAGCACAATCTCGTTCTCGGGAGACTATGAGTTCAAGCCTAAGGCCGAGAGGGACTACATCTTCGGCCACGTCTGGAAGCAGGTGAACGAGAAGTTCTACGATCCACAGATCCACGGAATCGACTGGGCTGGTTACAAGAAGAACTACGAGCGGTTTATGCCATACATCGCCAACAACTTTGACTTCCAGGATCTTCTCTCCGAGATGCTTGGAGAGCTGAACGGCTCCCACACCGGAGCACGCTACAGTCAACGCTCAAAGTTCACAATGGGTTGGCTGGGAGCCATTTATGACTATGATTACGAAGGCGATGGACTGAAGATAGCCGAGGTGCTTCCGGGCGGCGCGTTGAATCTCGCTGATTCAGAAATCAAGGCCGGAGACATCATCGAATCCATTGACGGACAGCCGATAAAGGCTGGCGAGAGCTGGTTCGGTCTTCTCAGGAACAAGGCCGGCAAGAAGGTTGCCATCGTTGTGAAGAAAGGAAAGAAGGATGTCGAGCTGTTCATCGAGCCGGGATATTCAGAATCATCCCTTATGTACCGCAGGTGGGTGAAGCAGAGAGAGGAAATGACGGACAAGATGTCAGGCGGTAAAGTGGGCTACACGCACGTCCAGGGAATGGACTCGCCAAGCTTCAGGACGGTATATTCAAAACTGCTCGGCAAGTACAGGGCGGCTGACGCGGCTGTGGTTGACACAAGGCACAACGGCGGCGGATGGCTGCACGACGACCTCGCGACCTTCCTCAGCGGCAAGGAATATATAAGGTTTACGCCAAGGGGACAGTACATCGGCAGCGAGCCGTACAACAAATGGAGAAAACCATCCTGCGTGCTTATGTGCGAGGACAACTACTCTGACGCCTGCGGATTCCCGTACACGTACAGGACTCTTGGAGTAGGCAAACTGATCGGAATGCCGGTTCCGGGCACTATGACCGCCGTTTGGTGGGAGACCCAGATTAATGGTATGGTATTTGGAATCCCTCAGGTCGGTTCATTCGGCCTCAAGGAAGGCAAATATCTTGAGAACCAACAGATTGAGCCAGACATCAAGGTTGACAATGACCCGGCATCCGTCCTCAGGGGCGAAGACAAGCAACTTGAGGCTGCGGTCAAGGAAATGATGAAAACTAAATAATAACTTTATACTATGGACAGGAAAGTCGTCATAATTCCGACTTACAACGAGAAAGAGAACATTGAAGCGATTGTCAGAAAAGTATTCTCGCTTGAAGGAGAGTATAATGTGTTGATTATTGATGACGGCTCTCCTGACGGAACCGCCGCGATTGTCAAGAAAGTCCAGACGGAATTCCCGGAGAGGTTGTTCCTGATCGAGCGCTCGGGCAAGTTAGGGCTTGGCACAGCGTATCTCACCGGCTTCAAATGGGCTTTGGAGAACGGCTACGACTACATCTTCGAGATGGACGCTGACTTCTCCCACAACCCGGAGGATCTGCCAAGACTCTACAAGGCCTGCGCGGAATGCGGAGGCGTCGCCATCGGCTCCCGCTACTGCGACGGAATCAGTGTGGTGAACTGGCCGATCGGCAGGATTCTGATGTCCTACTTCGCGTCAATCTACGTCAAGACAGTCCTTGGGATGAAGATCCACGACTGCACGGCCGGCTTCAAGTGCTACAGCCGCAAGGCTTTGGAGACAATCGACCTGGACGATGTGAGGATGAAGGGCTACGGATTCCAGATCGAGATGAAGTACACGGCCTGGAAACTGGGATTCGAGCTGGCGGAGGTTCCGATCATATTCGTGAACCGCAAACTTGGCACGTCCAAGATGAGCGGAGGAATCTTCGGAGAGGCGTTCTGGGGTGTCATCCGCCTGAAATTCAGAAAGTTTCATCGTAAAGGATAACCAATGGCAAGGATCTTACTTACCAATGCGACAATAGTGACAGGGGCTTCCACCAAAAAGGGAGCCCTTGCCATTGATGGCGAGAGAATCGCGGGAATATGGCACCGTGGCGGTTCCGACCTGGACGACTCTGCTGCCGTTCAGGCTTTCCCGGACTCGGAGATCATTGACTTGGACGGCAAGGTGCTGATGGCCGGCGGAATAGACGCCCACGTGCATTTCCGGGAACCTGGTATGGAGCGCAAGGCCGACATCGGAAGCGAGTCAAAGGCTGCCCTGCTCGGCGGAGTCACATCCTTCATCGATATGCCGAACACGAAGCCTCCGACAACCGACTTGGAGACTCTTCAAGACAAGCTGAACCGGGCCAGCGAACGCTCGTGGGCAAACTACGGATTCCACATCGGGGCCACAAACGACAACGCGGCGATGATCCGGGAATATCTTGCCGAAGGCCACGGCGCAGAGTTCGGTGGCATCAAAGTCTTTATGGGCTCTTCCACCGGGAATATGCTCGTGGACGACAATGAGGCTCTTTCTGATTTGTTCAGGATTCAAGGGAAGCCTATTCTGATCCACAGTGAGGACGAGGGAATCATAAAGGCAAATCTGGAGGCTGCCAAGGCGAAGTTCGGCGAGGATATTCCTTTCAGCGAGCATCCGAGGATCCGCAGCCGCAAGGCCTGCATCCGATCCACGGCCAAGGCTCTTGCGATGGCCATTGAATATGGCACCAGACTTCACGTGCTGCATGTCTCGACAGCCGAGGAGGTGGAGATGATCCGCGCCGCCAAAATTCACAACCCGAATATAACCGCTGAGACCTCAGCGAATTACCTATGGTTCTGCGATGAGGACTATGAGAAGTTGAAGGAGAAGGTGAAATGCAACCCGGCCATCAAGTCGGCCTCTGACCGTGAGGCTCTGAGGAAAGGTCTTGCGGAAGGCATAATCGACACCATAGGCTCCGACCACGCTCCTCACCTGCTTTCAGAGAAAGTGGACAACTATCTGAAATGTCCTTCCGGAATGCCTTCAGTCCAGCAGTCACTTTCGGCCCTGCTGACAGCCGCGGCTTTGTACAACGAAGGGAAAAACGCCGATGACGATGCCTTGATCAGCCTGTCCCGAATCGCCTCCTCCTTCTCGGAGAGACCGGCCGAAATCCTCGGAATAAAAGACAGAGGCCACCTGAAGGTCGGCAACTACGCCGACTTGGTTATCCTCGATCCCGAGCAGGAATATTCCGTCAAAAGTCACGCTGATTTGGTTCGCAATGTCCCTGAGCAGGAATATTCAGTAAAAAATGTCGCCTACAAGTGCGGTTGGTCACCGTATGAAGGTACAACACTTCGTGGTGTCATCGATCGTGTATTCCTCAACGGCAAACAAGTCATCGCCGACAGCCGTCTCCTCCCCGACTCCCCTTCCGGTCAGGCACTGGCATTCACCGACCTATAATTCTAATTATTAATTGACGAGTATGAAAGAGAAACTTTCCACACAATACAATGATGCTGTCAAGCAGATAAAACCGCTATTCTGCAGAGCCAAGCGAAAGCTTTGAAGGGTGTGAATCAGGAGCAACTGGCTTTGTACTATGGCATTGGACGGTTCATCTCATACAATAGCCGCGAGGGTTTCTGGGGAAAGGGAGCCATTGCGACAATCAGCGAACAGTTGCGCCGTGAGATACCTGGGCTGAGAGGATTCTCTCCATCAAACCTGAAGTCAATGCGAGCTTTCTATGAAGAATGGAAGTCGCTTGAAGCAACTTCGCCAGTCATGACTGGCGAATTGCTGGTTGTTGATTCTGAGAATAATAAAATTCGACAGTTACAACTGGCGAATTTCTCGAACTTCCCGTGGACAGCCTTCTTGAGTATAGGCTTTACCCATCATTGCATAATTATCACGAAGGTGAAAGATGTCGAGGAGCGAAAATTCTATATCCAGCTTTGCGCCGATCTCAGCCTGTCCGTTGACGCCCTGGAGAGAAAGATTTCCGAGGATGCCTACCATAATCAAGGCAAAATGCCGAATAACTTTGGCGTGACCATTCCAGACTATAAGCGGGCATTTCAGGCAATCCAGATGTTCAAAGATGAATATCTGCTGGACTACATCAATGTCGAGCAGTTGGGCGAAAGGGATGAAGACATTGACGAACGTGTGGTAGAAAACGAGATAGTCCATAATATCAAGAACTTTATCATGACATTCGGACGTGGCTTCTCATATCTTGGCAATCAGGTACATTACGACAAGCTTGGGCACGATCATTGGGTTGACCTGCTATTCTTTAATCGAGTCTTGAGGTCACTGGTAGTCATTGAATTAAAGAAAGGCTCTTTCAAACCGGCGTACCTCGGTCAACTAGCCGCCTATCTCCGAGTCCTCGACGATGAGGAACGCATCGAAGGCGAAAATCCGTCTGTCGGGATCGTTCTGTGCAAGGATGCCGACCGTGCTTATGTTGAGTATGTCCTTCAGGATTACACCAAACCGATGGGTGTCGCCACCTACAAGTCAAGTCAGGAGCGTTTGAAAGAACTTCTGCCAGACGAGGAAGAGATAAAGAAACTGTTGTAATTTTCCCAAAGCCAACTATTGTTTCTTTCCCAAGCCGGTCGCTGAGCCTGCCGAAGCGACCGTGATAAATAAAGCACTAACAATCAAGACTTTAGTACTCTGTCTTTAGTCAATAACCGCCAAAGGCAATATACTATTCCTTTGATAATTAACGCCTTACTTACCACTCGCTGATAATCATGTCAACGAAAGGTAAGTTCCTGAATATCATTCATTCGTCACAAGCTTTCATACTTTGACAAAGGTGTAAGATATTACGGATATTATACAAATTCTCCGTAACTTTTAACACAAGACATTCTTTATTCTCAATTAGTAATCGAACCTTTGCACACAAAATAAGTTTTGAATCGCATTATGGAATGTTTCCAAAATAGTAATATTGCACCAAGTAGTTTGACGAATTCGTGGCCGCCAACCTCGTGGTGAATCGTCTGCGAAAACTCCTTCACGTCAGCACCATCTTTTCCGTACTTCGTCCTTCCCGTTGCACAAGGTGACAGTCCTCCCCGAAGCGAACGTGATTGAATATCCCGTCCCGTCGCTAAGGTCCGACACGCTCACCACGCAATCTTTCCCCTGCACCGCCGCGACCAACGTCTGCAGTGCCGATATGTTCCCGTTCATCAAACGGCACTGCCGCTCCAATGCCGCCACCCTGGATTCCAGCTCCTCGATGTCGCTTCGAACAGCGGAGTCATCGTATTTGCCGCAGGAGAAAAGCAGAAGCAGGGAGAATAATATCACTGATATCTTTTTCATTTTAACCAAATTATGCGCGATAAGACTTACAATCAAAGCATGAAACTGGAATCTTTTTGTCTTTGATGCATTTCCTCAGTAGTTCTTCAAGCATTGCCATATTTGCTTCTTTTTCGGGAACGCCAGATCCAAGGATTATCCCTTCGAGTTTCAATGGGGTATCAGAGAAATCATACGCAAGACTCTTTGACGCAATACCGTACTGTTCATTCATGAAATACTCCTCTTTAAACTTGACGGCATCTTTTCCAAAACCATGTAGAACCCTGACTTCATTTTCATTATGATATTCATAAGGCTTGAAAAAGAGTTTCCACTCATTCAAATTCTTTATGACAATTTTTCCACCTTCTGCCAATTTTTTTGTCACCAAATCGTTTATGAAATCCACTTCTGGATGCATTCCTTCTTTTTGTGCATAGTTTACAGGAAATATCTTAAAATCAGAACTATCTATTTTGCGATGACTAAATACCATGCAGCACCCTTTTGTGTCATCACCATACAGCCGCCACATATCAAAGTCTTCAACCTTCTTTGCATCGGAACATGACATAATGAAATACTCCATCTTATTCGCAAAAGTTTCGTTCTTGGTGTCCGATTTTGAGGCATAATTATCGAAATATGCTCCCTCTGTCTTATCGTTCATGTTCATTATGTTGTTCAGGTATATCTTTTTGTTGTTCAACATCCTGAACAACGACCGAAAGGAAGTAAACCTGCACAATTGGTGGTTTGCACGACCAAGTAATGCTCGAAATAGAGATTGTTCTGCCTCTTCTGTTAGAACGAACGATTCTCTTTCTATTTCGAAAAACTGTTCAGACGTTTTTCTCCAACCCTCGACCAACTTTTTGACATTATTCAAACATTTGCTTTTCAAATGTTTGTTCGCTAATGATATAATGAAATCACATACAAGATTATTGGAATCCTTAGGAATCTTAACTTCTTCCGCATTCGTCAACAAATACTTTATAGCAGACTTAAGGTCATCACACTCTGTAATTTCCGAGCATGATTTTCTACCATAAACCTTAAATGCCTTCCCATCAGTCAGTATTCCGTATGTACCCCATTCGGATAAGCCTTTGGTAAAAAGGCTCTCTGATAATGAGGACAACTGACTTTTATACTCAATAATTAGGAAAGATTCCCCGTCCTTCCTTATGAGATAATCAGGAACAAACTTGTTCATTGAAGATCCTACCGAACGATCCTGCGTCAAGGAAGTATTGTAGTCTCTATTAATGTCCTGTATGGCGTTCCTAACCTCCTTATCAAGAGTGGCAGCCATTTGTGTATAATCAAAAAAGAAGAAAGCCATAATAAGCGATTAATAACTTCGTCTGTTTTATTTCTAAACAGCATTGGTGATGCGTTATAAGCGCATCACCTACATACTGCAACTAATAATCATACGCTTTGATGTTGTCTTTGTATCTAAGCCACCCTGATTTTTTATAGGCATCAACGGATTCCCTTGGAACCCAAATCGACAACTGGTTTAAATCAGCGTCTCTAAAAGCGTAGGAATCCAAAACAGGTGGCACTATCGCTTTGACATATACATCTTTAAGACTATAGCATTGGGGGAATATATAACCAAGTTCTGTAATTGTGCTCGGTAAAATGACTTTAGATAATTTCACACAGTATAGAAAACAGCATCCATCCACTTTTGTAATACCTTCCTGAAACTCTACCTTCTTCAACAATCGACATGTCTCAAAACAATGGTGATCAATTGTTGCGACATTCCCAGGAATTGATATTTCCTCAAAGTCGTTATTACAAAACGCTGTACTTCCTATATAGTTCAAATTTTCGTTCCATATAACATTAAGTAGATTACAATCTTTAAATGCTCCTCGTGAAATAGTCTGTAGTTTCTTAGGTAATGTCAATGTGTTATTCTCAAAAGCTTTGTAGCAATATGCAAATGCTTCGTCACCTATTTCCTGAACATTATCTGGGAATACCAATGCTGCTAATGAACGGCACCAATAGAATGCTTTATATTTTATTAAAGTCAAACTTTGAGGTAGTTTTACAGACAAGAGTCCTGTACAATATTGAAACGATTTCTCCCCTATAGTTGACACTGTTTCTGGTATAATTATAGATTGTAGTTTTGACTGATAATAAAAAGCCGCGCCTCCAATAAATGTAAGCGGCTTCTCAAAAGTAATGATTCCAACATCACCAATATAAGTATTGGAGACTATAGCAGAACTAAATGCAGCCTCATTATACGGCTTTAATACTTTCTTATCGGTTGTCGTGTATATGATGACATTATCAGATTGGTAAACAACAATATCGCAAGACGTGGCGATATTTCCGACCGCCGCCGTTATCTTTGCTTGACCAGTATTGATGGCAATTACCTTGCCGTTGTCAACCTTCACAACCGACTCATCAGAGGATGACCATGTCACAGTCTTGTCCGTTGCATCGTCAGGTTTCACCGTGGCCGTTATGGTTTCTGTTTCGCCGACTTGCATTGACAAACTGGTCTTATCCAACGTGATAGATGTCACGGCTATGGTCTTTGCTGAAACCTTGACGCTGCAAGTGGCGGATTTCTCGCCGGCGCTGGCTGTGATTGTAGACGTGCCTTCTTTGAGGGCAGAGACGATGCCAGAATTCACACTGGCGACCGAGGCGTTTGATGAAGCCCAGATCACGCCGTCATATTCAGCGTCCTTCGGCAGGACGGTTGCCACAAGGGTGAATGTCTCACCCTCAACCATTTCGATTGTCGGCGTGTTCAATGACACGGACGACACCTCAACTTGCGTTTCCTTCTCTGTGCAGCCTAACAACAGTACTGACACAAACGCAAGCGTTGCAAACAAACATAAATATTTCTTCATCGCTATTGATTTTAGTTTCTCTTTTCATACCTGTCGGATTCTTCGACTCTTTTCTTCAAATCGAGCTTTATCCTATTGTAAAGCTCATCGAAGTCATCGAACTCACCTACCAGGCCATATTCATAAAGGATTGTAATAATGATTTTTGTGAAAAGGTCAAGATCGTCTTCATTAGGATTACGGTTATCAGCAGACAAATGTCCATTATACACAGTATCGTGGTAATCAAAGATTATTACTGAAGCCCTATGAATTACCAATGATTCCGGCGGAAAAGAATCTTCCCGCATCATATTCTCTGCACTGATCACAAGACCATTCACATCTATGTCTACTTTTCCCCAGGCATACCCTACTGAAACCAGTCCCAGACTTATGTTCTCAAGCTTTGTATATGCACTATGTACCTGTTGTGTGAAATCTTCATATGAAGCGTTCTCTACAAGAACCAGATACTCATCTCCTGTCATTCTGTATACATTACCATTATGGAAATACTCCGAA
>OICR01000726.1_pt1 | contig 13366 bp, 13 predicted proteins | sample 1581321 | NCBI WGS metagenome assembly OICR01 (sample SAMEA3882557, study PRJEB24775) | human gut metagenome | biome: human-associated habitat; feature: intestine environment; material: feces | place: Netherlands | collected 2009/2010
GCCTATCCACCTTCATGGCAACATTCTGCGGTACCATGTCGGTTTTCATCGCATACTTCAAAGCCTGGTAAATCACCGCATGATAGTGGATGACGGAATTCGGGGTGACGGTTTTCAGCTTCTCCGTATAAAACTGTTGGATGTGCCGAGCCTCCAGCTCTTTCAAGGTTAGCTCCTTTTTGCGGAAATACGGGCCAATCGTGCTTTTGACCATTCCTTGATACGAGCCGAATGTTGCGGGCTTGATTCTCGCTCTGACATTCTCAAGCCATTGATCCAAATAATCTGCAAAGAGCATATTGGAGTTTAATTCTCCAGCATCCGGAGGAATCTCAAATTCGCTGCGAATACGAATAAGTTCCTGTTCTGCCCGGCACTTATTACCTTTTTGGGGCAATCCTGTCGATACCCATTTTTGATGGAGTTTTCCTGCTGCGTCCCGATAGCTGAGAACGGCATAATAGTAGCCGTTCTTCAGCGCAAGAGTTCCTGATACCATTTTTATTACCTCCGGAATCATTGAATTGTATACAGGCATCTCCCACCGACATCTATATTTTATTCGGTCGGTGGGAGATACTCAAATATGCGATCATCAAAACAGAGTTCAAATCGCACTTTTTCCCTGATCCATGACATACTCAATGACATTGACCTTGGGTATCCGGAACGCATTTCCGATTTTCAGGCCTCTGATATACCCGTCATTGATCAAGTCATAGGCAAGATGGCGGCTGATGCCAAGCATCGATTGGAGCTGAGTGATGTTTACGATGTCCGGATACCCCGGAAACATCATCAGGTACAGTTCTCTCAGCTCAGACTTTTTCATTGCCATTTGTCTGCCACCTCACATTGCTTCTCCGCTTTGGAGTAGATGATGAAATCGTACCCGTTGCGATAATTACAGAAATCACAGCGCTCTTTTGCTTGTCTGTGATTTTCCCGCACGATCTTATAGATTCCTGTGTCGAGGAACTGACCAAGGCAAACCGGGCAAAGGCACAAATACATCGGTCTATTCAAAACGGAGTTCTCCTCGTTCAAATGGTTCATATTCTGCTGCTCCTTTGTTTTCAAAATGATCCCTTCACTTGGTAGGCAACGAAAACGGGCAAAAATTAACCCCCATACAGAAGTTTTTTGAGTTTTGCGATCTTTTTGCAGATTGCGGCGGGGACAATGCCGCGAATTTCTGCAACCTCCCGCTATGAATATCCTTCAAATGCGATCAGCGTCAGCAGGTCCATATCTCTTTTGGGCAGAGAAATAATCTTCCGATATAATTCGTCATTCTCCATTTCATCACCCCACGCAAAGCGGGGGTCACTTTGGAAAGAATACTTGTCGCACACAGAAAGCACGCTGGAGAACTTTTTTAATAGGGCAGACATAGATTCACCCTGTTCGGTTCCGTCGTCACAGGAGCTTTCTGAGAGGGGCTGTGTGCGCTGGAACTCCGTCCTGTTCTTCCTGAACACATTCAGGTCGAACGCATAGATATCCTGAATATCCTCTTCGCTCATACCGGCAGCTTTATATTCGTGGTAGAGCTTCTTCCACTCCTCGGTGAACTTTCTCTTTTAGAGTCCATAATTAAATCCCATTTGTCGTAATCTCCTTTGAATTTTTGAATTTGGGTGAAAGTCAAAAATTCAGAGATCACGGGTATTCAGCGATATAGCAGAGCCACTGATTGCACATAAAAAGTCCTTTCCGTCTGCTGCGGTCCAAAGGACACAACTACGCTGGCGAAAAGGACTCCCGATGCTGCCTGCCTGAAAAAGGGTGCAGAAATCTAAGGGTACCCATACTGCTTTTTCAAAAGAGTTTGAAATCAGCGTATTTGTATCCTTGGCCCTTGTACTTCAGGCTGCGAATATGTATTTGTGATGTCGGTGAAAAGCAAAAAAAGCCACCGACAAGGCAGACCTATAGATAGAACTATAGTGTCTTACCTTGCCGGTGGCCTCTCACGTATGTCTGGAATAACTACCGGTTCATGTTCGGGCTGCTGCCCACGATCAAGTGACCTGGAAGCGGATTTAGCGCGGCCCTGTTTCAGCCCGACCGTTCCGTCGTGATGTCGTTGATTCAGTTGTTATAGGAACTCGCTTCGATGTTCTTCAGGCAGATCAAGGAGAGATTATCATCCCGCCAGATTAGGGCTCATGCCATGCTCGTGCAGCCATGCCTTTGCCTTGCTTACAATGACTTCCGGCGCATCCTTGACACCGCAAATGGCCTTGTACACGGATGCCCAGAAAACAACATCGGGTGTCTGCGCAATTTCCGTTTCTCCATATTTGATCATGTAGGCCTCGATCTTCTTTCGGTCAAGGCTGAACAGCGCCTCGTTGCGCTCTTTTACAAAAGCCCCTAACATCGTCATATCAATGCTCCCTCAATTCCAAGTCACTATGCTCCATGATGCGGATTTTCTTTCTCAGCTCTACAAGGGCCTTGCGATACTCCGCATCGGACATTCCAAGATAGCGGGCGATGCGCTTTGCTTTGCGAACCGTCTCTGCGTTGGACGCATTTACAGACGGAAGCCATTTCGCCAGCAAGGACACCTCTGCGTCAGACGCAAGGTCGGCCTCCAGTTGCTTGCGAATGGTACGCAAAGCGTCCTTTTCACAGGCCGTGCTGATGAGAGACACCAAATCGTCATAACGCCCAAACTCAGGGATCAGCTCGATATTCTTGCGCAGAGACTCCGTTCTGTTCTCAGCCAGCCAATTGATGATCACGCAGAACACCCGGCGCTCACCAAGGCCTCCGCGAACATTGCGTCCGAAGAACAGAATCTTCATGGCAATATCCGCATCCTCCGCATATGCGCGGACAAAGCGTCTGATGATTTTCTGATCGTCGGCTGCACGGAGCGCGCCGATCACTGCGAACAGATCCAGACAGTCAGACATTGTGCTTGCGTTGGTAACTGCGCCGTTTTCTGTGTAGGCAATATTCGCCTCACTCTTCAAATGATTCAACATTTCAATTCCTCCAATCAGACGGCGCAGAAGAATTTTATCACTCAGACGCCTTAAAATTGTAAATTGGTTTTAGTATTTCGATCACATCGACAGACTCTCGGACGACATCGATAATGTCCTTCAGCGACTTGTATGCCATGGGTGCTTCATCGATGGTGGCCTCATTGACCGATGTCGTGTAGATACCCTCAATCGTCTTCCTATACGCCTCTAAATCCAGCGTTTCTTTTGCCTTTGTACGAGACATAAGGCGTCCGGCGCCATGCGGGGCAGAATAATTCCATTCCGGATTTCCTTTTCCGCGAGCCAACACGCTGCCATCCCGCATATTGATCGGAATCAAGACAAGCTCTCCGTCATGGGCTGCAATAGAACCTTTGCGAAGGATCATTTCCTTCGTATCAATATAATTGTGGATGGTGTGGAAAGAATAAAGTGCGGTCATCCCGGTCTTTTCCAAAATGATTTCCGCCATTCTTTCACGGCTGCGCTGTGCAAATTGCTGGCAGATTTCTACATCGTGGAGGTAGTCCTCTAAGTAGGTACCGTACAGATAGCAAAGGTCTGCGTGGATCGTCAGGCTCTTTTCGTCCTCCTTGATGAAGATGAGCCTGTCCCCGTCACCACCTGCCGAATTAAATCTCGGCACAACGGTATCGTCTGCATCGTCCTCGGTGGTCTGATAGATAACGGTCATCGGCTCGCCGCTCTCGTCCTCATCGGCAAAGGGCAGCGGCGCTCCCTTGGAAAGCAAAGCGGCAAGAGAAAGCATCAGCTTACTCTTGCCGTCGCTGGGGTCGCCTTGCAGCAGTTTGACCTTGCCGAAGGGGATATAGGGATACCACAGCCAGCGCACCTCTTTCGGGGTAATCTCGCTTGCCTTGATGATTTCCAGCTTTGCGGGAATGTTGTTCGGATAGTCTGTCATTGTCTTGTTCTCCTTTTCGATAGATAGTGCGGGCATTGGATAACGGTGGCACGGAAGCTCTGCTTGCAGCTCATTTCGCATTTCCTGCAAAGCTCGTTATATTTCTTCCTGCCACGCTCATCAAGAAAGAACGCACATTCTCTCTTGAGGTATTTCGGCATACGGGGCATAGCAGGCACCTCCTTTTCGCTGCCGAATTGCCGATTTGCTCCCGAAACGCAGAAACGCCCAAAACCGTTTCCCGCTGTATAGTTTCGGGGCGATTTTGGGCGTTTTCTTTCGATATGAGCGGCTTTATTTTGAAGGCGGTATCCTTTTACCGCCAACCATTCAAAAGCCGCTGTTTGTCGCTTCCGAATAACAAAAAAGCGCCGTATTGCTACGACGCTTTTGTCTTGCTCGGAAGATGGAGCAAGGAAACACTATTCAATTATTTGTTGTACTTTTTCTTTCTGCTGACAATCGTTGTGCCGATGGCTGCACCGCCGCTGACAAACAGCAGGGCAATCCACAGTGCAAGGTTGCTTATATCGCCGGTCTGGGGAAGTTTGGAATCGTCTTTCAGCTTCGCCGTTACGGTGTCGGCTTTTTTGATTTCCTTTGTACCGTCCTTGTCGCTGAAATACTTGCCACAGCCTTCGCAGTACCAATACTCAATATTGCCCTCGGCATCCTTGGTCGCCGCCTTTGCGTCGATATGCTTGAGGTCAGAGTGGATGTTTGCATCAAACTCACCGTAGGCTTTACCGCAGACTTCGCATACCGCTTTTTCGGCGCAGGTCGCTTTCCCGCCGGTGTGCTCAGTCAGCTTCTTGCCGCAATAATCACACTTGTGGTCTTTGTTATCGTCTGCACACTCGCTGATTATATAATCGCAGATATCACATTTATGGTCTTTGTTTGCATCGATGCAATTCTCCGTTTGCGTGCCTGCAGAGCATCCGTCAACGGTGCAGGTGCGGGTATGGGTGCCGTCGCCGTTCGATGCCCATTCACCGAAGGTGTGTCCGTCATTGACCGTAACGGTCATTTCAGCGGTGTTGCCTGCCTTATCGGTGACAATGATTTTCTGTTCGTCGTCCGCAGGAGAGAGAACAAAGCTGTTGTTTTCATCGAGTGTGACCTTCGTTTCATTGACAATAACGGTATCGATATACTTCTCGTCAATGGTAACGGTTTGTGCCTCGCAATAGGTCTTGCCGTTCTCTATGCCCTTGATTACGGGGCTTGTTCCGTCCAGCACGATACCGTCCGAGCAAATGTAGTCCGTATTGCCCGCCTTATCGGTCAGTCTAACATAGATAATATATTCGTTATCGGGGTCAATGCCGAACGGTGCGGTGTACGCTGTGAAGGTCATGCCGTCAAGCTCCGTTTTTGTCAGTTCCTTATTTGACAGCAGATATTCAACCGTAACCGACTCGCCGCTGTTGTCGGCGGCGTTTATCGTCACCGTTTGCGTGTCCTTAAAGAACAGACCGAAGGTGATGTTGTTGAGGAACGCTTTCCAACTGTTCTCGCTGATTTTAATTTCGCCCGTGGGCTTTTCGCTGTCTTTCCACCGTGCTTTAAGCGTTATATTCTCGGCAGGCATGGTCGTGGGAATTTCCATATCCCAGCCGATAAAGGTATATCCTTCTCTTGTCGGGTCAGCAGGGGCGACAATCGCCGTGCCGTAGTCCTGCGTAATCGGAGCAATTTCACTGCCGCCGGTGGTGTCAAAGGTGATCGTGTACGAATTAACCTTCCATTTTGCCGTGATTGTCAGATTCTCCGCAGGCATGGTTGTCGGGAATGCTTTATCCCAACCGTTGAACTGATAGCCCTCTCTTGTCGGGTCAGCAGGGGCGGTAATCGCCGTGCCGTAATCCTGCGTTATGGTAATATCCGCTTTGCCGTTTTCGGGTTTGACTGTGACGGTATATTGATTGATCTCCCACTTCGCCCAATACTCTTTATTGCCCGTTTCGGTGTTGCCGATTGCCGTAACAGGAGAGCCGGTCAGATTTTCGTTGTCATACCAGCCCTTGAACGTGTGGCCTGTATAGGTCATATCGCCCGCTGTCGGAAGCGTTGCACCCACGCCGTAGGTGTAGGAGGTGACATCGCCGCTGTTGATAGTGCCGTCGCCCGCGTTCAGCGTGACGGTATAGGTCGGGGCTGTCCACTGCACCGTCAGTTCCGTCACATCAGCAGGAACACTGGCACCGGGGGCGTAGGAATTGCCATTGCCGTCAAGCCACATGAAGTAGCTGCCTGTATTTCCGTCCGGGCGGGTCAAACCGCCGGACATGGGAGCGGTAAATGTGCTGCCTTTTTTCACGATGATCTGAATAGCATCGGAGCTGCCGCCCAGCTTGCCGCCGCCAAGGTCAAGGGTAACGACCTTTAGTCCGTCAGAACCCAGTGTGCCAGGGTTCAGGACTTCAAGGACGGGGCGGAAACCGAGGAGCGGGTAGGAGTGCGTAGCATTGTCGTCGTTCCAGGTGCGGGCCGAATTGTACCCGCGAATCGCACGGCGCAACGTGGAATAAGCATCCTGTCCCCACGAATACATTTCATTCCAGTTTTGGATATATCCGCTGTTCTTGTTCAGCATCGTGTCCCATTCGTTGCTTTGGGGCACGCCGCGTTGGGAATCGCCCGAACCTGTAGAGTTACTTCCCACAGACGGTGCGCGCAGGGTATAGTCCACGCCGCCGCTGGCATAATTTTTGCCGAAAATCAGACTCGCAGTATCTAAGTTATTCCAGTTTACCTTATGCGTTACGGCATAGTCCGCCACAAACAGGCTGTGAGCGTATTTGTTCTGCTGTGCATATTCCTCGGTGGTCGCCGTCGCAGACGTGAGCTTGTAGGCTTCTATCGTTCCGGCATAAGTAAAGGGAACATAGTGGAGCGTCGTGTCCGGCAGACTGCCGTTTGCCGTTCCGGGGATGTTTGCGCCGGAGAGGTCAAAATAATATCTGCCGCCGGGGGTGAGGAAAAACTGTTCTGATAAAGCAAACTGCGCCGTGAGCTTGGTAACATCCGCCGGAACACTGGCACCGGGGGCGTAGAGCTTCCCGTTGCTTCCGAGCCACATGAAGTAGCTGCCTGTATCTCCGTCCGGGCGGTTCAGACCGTCGGACGCAGGGGCGGTAAACGTGCTGCCGGTTTTCACGATGATTTGAATATCCTCGGAGCTGCCGCCCAGCTTGCCGCCGCCAAGATCAAGGGTAACGACCTTCATCCCGTCAGAGGCCAGTGTGTCAGGGTTCAGGACTTCAAGGACGGGGCGGAAACCGACGATCGTGTGCTGGAACGTAGCATAGTCGTAATTCCAGCTGCGGGCCGTATGGTACCCACGGTTCGCGCGGATTGGGAACGAATTATCGGGTTTGGTGTCTTGCCCCCACGAAGACATCTCGCTCCAGTTTTTGATATATCCGCTGTCCTTGTCCAGTATCTTATCCCATTCGTTGCTTAGGGGCGTGCCACGTTGGGACTCACCTGAATCTGTACGACCACTTCCCACAGACGGCGCACGCAGCGTATAGTCCACGCCGCCGCTGGCATAATTTTTGCCGAAAATCAGACCTTTGGCATTCAGGCCATCCCAGCTTACCGTATGCGTTACAGTATAATCTGCCACAAACAGGCTGTGGGCGTATTTGTTCTGCTGTGCATATGCCTCAGTCGTTGCCATCTCCGACATGAGCTTGTAGGCGTTCACTGTTCCCGCATAGGTAAAGGGAACATAGTGCAGCGACGTATCCGGCAAAGAAGCCGCACCATCTGAGTTTCCGCTGTTTGCTGTGCCCGGAATGCTCTCGCCGGAGAGGTCAAAGTAATAGGTGCCGCCGGGGGTAAGGGTGAACTGCTCGTCAGGCTGATTTTCCACCGTCAGCGCAATGTCTGTGAAATTACTTGCGTAATCGGTATTATAATCACCGTTGCACTGCTCGCTGAACATCTTGAGGGTATAGTCGCCCGGTGCAATGTCAGACGGGATTTTGATTTCAACCGTTCCGCTTTCGGCAGTAGGCTGTGCTACTCTGCCATAATACCGTGCGCCGCTGCTATCCGCAATGATGGCGGAGATATATTCATTTATCCCTGTGGTCGCCCCTTTGTAATTCAGCGTAATGGTATCGTCGGGGGCGGCATCGGCAGTTTTTTTCGTTACGGCAAAACTGCGGCTACTATCTAAAAGTGTCAGCTTCCACTCGTTGCCGCTGTATTCGGGAATCGGGGTCAGCCCTCCGTCGGGCTTTCCGCCCACGGCGGCAGATGCAAAAAGGACAGAGTTCAGATTTAAGTTAAAAGCAGGACGAACAGTCCGATGATTATTTTTCTTGCGGATAGAGGCCCCAGAGTATTGGACAGAACCATCACTACTCACGATGGCGACATAAAAAGTCTTGGAGCCAGGGGAGCGCAGGTACCAACTGCTTGTCACCCAATTCGGATGCGCAGGATCCAAGGCACGCAGATCGTTGTTTACCGCAATAGCCTCTTTTGTGGAAAGCGGCCAAAATACAGCGTTATCCACCTGCCCTCCCGCTACACAGTCGGTATTTTCTCCGTTGTAACTTCCGCTTGTAAGCGCCCGTTTCTTTACGGCAGCATTTTCTTCTGTCGTCAGCTTTTCCGCAAGCGCATCTATCGCGGTTTTCAAATTACTCGGTGCGTATTCGTTGTATAATATGATATCGGCAAATGGTATAACTCCCATAGCGCCTGCCGCAAGCAGGGTAATATCCCCTTGTGCGCTTGTAACACCGCTTCCGTCATAGCCGATAACTCGCCATGCAGCAGGCTTATTTTCTTGGCTTTTCCCGAAATACACGGTCGGTGCGCTCGCTGTGTTTACAGTTTTATTCAGTGCATCTGTGCCAAGCTGTACCTTCCTTTGCAGACGCAAGCGCAGCGTGCTTTCCTTATGAATATTGTAATCTGCCATCGTGCGCCCGTTCTCAAGCTCTTTTTCGCCCAAAAACAGTCTTTGCGCATCGGGAGAAAAGCCCGTTTTTTCCTGAATTTTCTCCTTGATATTGTCAATGCTGTCGCCCGACACAACCTCGAGCGTTAAGTTTGCCTGACCGACAATGGTCAAGTCAATATAAATCTCAATTGCGCTTGCCATCATCGGTACAAAGCTCGTCATCATACAAAAGACGAGCAGGATACTGAATAATCGTTTTCTCATGTTGTTACCTCCATTTCGCCGTCTCTCGACAGCTTAAAGTCGTATTTCATTTCCAGCATGGCAAACAGCTTATACATAACCTCTGTGGCAATCGCCTTGATATCCAGTGATTGAATAAAGGCAAGCACCTTTGCCTGTTCTTCCTCCGGTACACGATATACTCTCATTGATGCCGTCAAAAAGCGGCTGAGCTTGCGTTCCAATGGAAAATGAATATCACATTTTCTCGCCATATAGCTGCGCATCAGTCCTGCCGTGCCAATTTCCATCTCGTAAAAGTCGCTCTCGGTATCATTGGGGAAATTTGCACCAAAAATCTGCTTCAGCTCTGCTGTGGTATGCAGGTAAATATATTCCGATGTGTCGGGCAGGGAATAGGCTTCAATGTAGATTTCTCGCAGGTTCTCATTCAGTTCAGTCAGTGTCAGTTGGATCGCCGTTTCCACCGCATAGGCGTAAACCGGCGGCAGCTTGCTGTCTGCGATGCTTCTTGCCACGCCGAACTGTCCGCCGAACATCGTTTCAGTCAAATCCAGCAAAACTCTGTCCTTGGTCGGAAACAAATTCAAATAGCTTCCTCTTGCAACACCTGCTTCGTCCACAATCTGACTGACAGAGGTGTTTTTATACCCCTGTTCCAGAAAGAGACGGACGCACACGGTCAGTATTTTCCTCTTTGTTTCACTGCTGTCTCTCCGCAAATATATCACCTCTCTTTAAGCGTTTTAGTATATATACCAATAATATCATAACAAGTGCAAAAAGGCAAGTGGAATTTGAAACTTTACCTCCGTAAATTGTGACATTTCCGCAAACGCTGGCTTCTTCCATTACTCACGGAACTTTATAACTTCTTGAATACTACCCGCAAAGGAAAAGCCGCTGTCTGTTGACAGCGACTTTTCTTACTTAGTATTAACAGTATATAAGCTCACTCGAAACGATTTCCATAGCAGCACTGCGAATATACCGCAGGTGTCGCTGTCCCCAAATGCCGATGGGTCTGCCCTCCGGCTCGTCCTCTCCGGCGATCAGATAGTAGTCCCCGACAAGCTCATAGCGCAAGCCTGTCCGTTCGTCCGTGATGAATTCTTCCATTGTGTCGTCCTCCTTGGTTTTATATTGCTTCTCTGGCTTTCTGCCCGGATTGCTTACGGTGATATGTTGTGGTCAAGCTTTTTTGTAACACTTTGTTCGATAAATATCTACCTGTAACGAGCCTCCATTGGTGTTAAATAATTATTGTATGAATGAGGACGAACATAGTTATACCAATTTATGTATTTCATAGTTAGTTCATCCATCATCTCTACATTTGAAGATGAAGTTATGTTATAAAAGTTGCTTTTGAAAGTGTGTTGTGATATAATAATTCCATTGGTCCAAAGTCTATTGAAACAGCTATTTCCCGCTCCATATAAATTCAAATCATAGTTGTGGCGCATATCATAACTGACAGACACCCTAACGAAATACTAATTGTCTGGAAGCTCTATGAGAAAGCCACAAATATGTGAATAGGAGTAATTTATGGTAGAACTATATGTCAATGATATAGAGAATGCTCTAAAGAATAAAAGCTATTTTTCTGCATTAGCTATGTCGCTTGCATTGCCTGATATATGCGGTGCAGCAGAATATCCAAACGAAACATCTACTGCAAAGCGCTATATTGAGTGGTATAATAAGTATCTCGGAGAGTATATGTCAGACGATAGTGGTAATCCGTATCTGAGTGGTGAAATCGTATATAATCTCAGAAATACCTTTCTTCATGCTGGTTCTCCGAATATAGACAGCAACAAGATCAAGGATGAAGCAAACCAGCTCGACAGATTTATGCTGTTTCTTGGAGATCGTACAGAAATGTGTGTGACTTTATTTATTAATACCTCTATTGTTAAGCTGCGTTCTATGATTGTCGATGTTACATATTTATGCAAAACAATATGTGACTGTTCACTTTGGTACTATAAGAACAATACGAATAAATTTCATTTCGATTTTTCGATTGATACGCAGGATCATTTTTTATCCGGTGAGGGTAAGCTACCTTCAGGAGATCCAATCATCGAAGCACTTAATCAAAAGTTAGAACAATCAGGCGATACTCGAAGATTTCAGGAATCTCAGTATCACAATATGGCTGATGTTATTACTGGAGGCTTTAATTATATCTTTTCAAATGAGGAGTTAAAGCAGAGGTATCTGAACGGCGAGGAGATCAAGTTAGTAAGAACAATGCTACCAACTGACACACCCGTCATTACTTCAAATACTGAGTCAACGGTAAAGAAAGAATCAGCACCTAAGAAAAAAACTGCTTCTCCATCTAAAAAGAAAACTAAGCCAGATAAGAGAGAAGCACAGGTACGCTCTTTCTTCGGTCAGCACTTTAAGGAAAAGAAGTATAAGCAGAAAAAAGAGATTATCATTCAGGCAATCCTCAAATCTAAGACTAAACAACAAGTCAACAATGCTCTTATGAAGTCTTTTGCAAGTGAGGAAACAGGAGTGATATACAAACGGCTATCTCCTTTACTCGCTTCGTTGCCAGGCAAATAATCAATGAGCGCCCTCTGATAGTTCAGGGGGCGTTTCCGTTCGTCTGAGGGAGCTGTCAAGCAGAGGTTGGCTCGGCAATGCCGTGTTCCGATTCATACTCCCTGACACGGCGATAGAAAGTGTTAGCCGACAAGCCCATTCTCCAAATAAAGTCACGCTCTGTGATACTCTTGAACTTCCATTCCCCATAAAGCTGACCGAACCTCGTCCAGTCGATTTCGATAGGCTTCCGCCCCATACTTTCCCTGCGCCTTAGCGATCTCGATGCCCTCACGCTGTCGCTGTTTGAGCTGCTCACGCTCCAACTGAGAGAGGGCAGCGAACACGGTCAACATGAATTTGCCCGTAGGCGTGTCGGTGTCGATATTCTCCTTGTGGCTGATGAGAGTGACACCCTTTTCGGTGAGGGTGTCAATGATGTTCAGCAAGTCTTTTGTGGAGCGTCCTAAACGGCTGATGAGTAGCAAGAAAACAGATTGTGGTATTCATTTCTTTCTCGATGATTATCAGTTTATGAGATTATGGAATAATCCTGAAAGATACATAGATTTGCTTAAAAAATTTAATTGTGTATTATCGCCTGATTTCAGCCTTTACGCTGATTATCCGACAGCGTTGCAGATTTATAATCATTATCGCAAACATTGGCTTGCGGCATATTGGCAGATGTATGGCATTGAGGTAATCCCCACGATATGTTGGAGTAATGAAAAGAGTTTTGAATGGTGTTTTGACGGAGAACCAAAGCATAGCACAGTTGCTGTTTCAAGCATTGGAACTCAAAATAATAAAACGGCAAAAGAGTTATTTTTGAAAGGCTACAACGAAATGATGAAACATTTACAGCCTGAAACAGTCATTTTCTACGGCAAGGTTCCCGAAGAATGTGCAGGAAATATTATCAATATAAAATCGTTTCAGGAAAAAATCAGGGGGTCAAAATAATGGGCGGAAGAGGCTCTTCAAGCGGTATAAGTGATAAGGGCAAGAAGTACGGTACAGAATATCACACAGTGTATCAATCAGGTAATATCAAATTTATAAAAATTAGCAAAGGCAATATAACACCGCCTTTTGAAACGATGACTAAAGGCAGAGTATATGTAACTGTAAGCAATCAAGATAAACTGAAATCTATAATCTATTTTGACAAACATAACAAAAGATACAAACAAGTTGACATTGACCATCCACACAGGATTGATGGGTTTTTTACACAGCCTCATACTCATAAAGGATATTCACACGGTGAAAAAGGCGATAGAGAAGTTATGCCTAAAGAAAGCAAAATGATTGACAGGGTAGTGAAAACTTGGTATAATAGAATTGATAAGTAGAAGTGTTGTGAGGAACACGCATAGCAATATGAATGTCCGGTGCAAATCCGGACGTTTGTAAAAAGACAGTACAGAAATGTGCTGTCTTTTCTTTTGCTTATTTTACGAAAGGACGGTGACACCGTGAAAGACAAATTAAACGCAAGACAAAAGAAGTTTTCCGAATATTATGTGCAGAGCGGTAACATCGTTCAGAGTGCGATTAAGGCGGGCTATATCGACAACAAAGAAAAATACACGCTCAAAGAACATTATGGCTACGGTTATATAAAATACCGTCTGTATAGAGAGAATGGCGATGAGATACCGCCTAATTCAATAGAACAAACGAAATGGATTGACGGCA
>OICR01000750.1_pt1 | contig 13047 bp, 6 predicted proteins | sample 1581321 | NCBI WGS metagenome assembly OICR01 (sample SAMEA3882557, study PRJEB24775) | human gut metagenome | biome: human-associated habitat; feature: intestine environment; material: feces | place: Netherlands | collected 2009/2010
TAGTCACCGTTCTTGAAAGAAAGCTTTGTGTGTTCCTCTTCGGTAATAAACGGAAGCATGCCCCAGTTGATCAGGTTCGAGCGGTAACGTTTGGTTGCGTACTCATTCGCGATATTCGCCCAGCCGCCGAGAACCTTCTGGCAGGAAGCAGCCTGCTCACGGGCAGAACCATCACCAGGTTTGACCGCGAAAATGGTACTTCCGACACCGATATTTCCTTTGCCGACTTCCGGATAAGACTTCTGGATTGCTGCCATCACCGGTTTTAATTCATCCAGTACATCCAGTGGACAAGTACCTGCTTCAATCGCTTTCTGGGCTTTCTGGACCTCTTTCGCGCGTCCTACATAGGCAGGATCCTTTCTGGAAAGTGCAAATTCAGCAAGTCCAAGCGGGTTGGAACGATAAGAAGAAGTCTCACCGGAGGGAATCAGCTCATCCGTTGTTGTTACCGGATCATGAATAACGGCAGCAAGCTTTACAAGCAGGTTCTCGGTCAGTGCATACATTTTGGGCCAGTCCGTAATGTTGGGACCCATCACAAGCTCAACCGACGGATCCGCTTTGCCGAAGCCGTAATAAATCCTTCTGTCGTATGCCGAAGAATCAAATTCATATTCCGGTACGGTGCATTCGTATTCAATATCCGTCGCCGCGGTATTCTTTCCTCCGTTCAGCGCAGTTGCGGCAATGGAACGTGCATCCATCAGGGCAACGGAAGAAATCTGGCCGTTCTGGATCTTGGATCCCTCGCGGTTCGGGAAGTTTCTGGTGGAGTGACGGATTGAGAACGCATTGTTTGCCGGAGTATCGCCTGCGCCGAAGCACGGTCCGCAGAATGCGGTTTTTACGATCGCACCGGTTTCCAAAAGGTCTGCCAGTTTTCCGTTTCTTGCCAGCTCCATATAGATCGGGGTACTTGCCGGGTAAACACTTAAGGTGAACGCATCGTCGCCAATGCTGTGGCCTTTCAGGATATCGGCTGCGTCGCAGATGTTCTCAAATCCGCCGCCGGCGCATCCTGCGATGATTCCCTGGTCTACCAGGAGTTTTCCGTCGTGTACTTTATTTTTCAGAGTGAACGGAACTTTTCCGTCGAGGCTGATGGCTGCTTTCTTCTCTACATCGTTCAGGATGTCATCGAGGTTTGCTTTCAGCTCTTCAATGGTATAAACATTGCTCGGATGGAACGGCATCGCGATCATCGGTTTGATCTTGTCGAGTTCTACTTTTACAACGCCGTCATAGTAAGCAACCGCGCCAGGATTCAGCTCTTTGTAATCTGCGCTTCTGCCGTGGATCTGATAGAACTCGCTGATCTTCTCATCGGTTCTCCAGATGGAGGACAGACACGTTGTCTCGGTTGTCATAACGTCCACACCGATCCGGTAATCTGCGCTTAAGGAAGATACGCCAGGTCCTACGAACTCCATAACTTTGTTCTTTACGTAACCATTTGCAAAGACTGCACCGATGATGGCAAGTGCAATATCCTGCGGTCCTACGCCCGGCTGCGGTGCGCCTGTCATATAAATTGCGATCACTCCCGGCATAGCGATATCATATGTTTTGGAGAGAAGCTGTTTTACCAGCTCCGGTCCGCCCTCGCCCATGGCCATGGTTCCGAGTGCACCGTAACGGGTGTGGGAATCGGATCCGAGGATCATTTTTCCGCCGCCGGCAAGCATCTCGCGGGCAAACTGATGAATTACTGCCTGATGAGGCGGTACATAGACGCCGCCGTACTTTTTCGCACAGGTAAGGCCAAACATGTGGTCATCTTCGTTGATGGTTCCGCCGACTGCGCAAAGGGAGTTGTGGCAGTTGGTCAGCACGTACGGTACCGGGAATTTTTCCAGTCCTGACGCGCGCGCGGTCTGAATGATTCCAACAAAAGTAATGTCATGCGATGTAAGTTTGTCAAATTTGATCTGCAGATTTTCCATGTTGCCGGAAACATTGTGGTCTTTTAAGATTCCATAGGCAATGGTTTCTTTTGCAGCATCCGCCGGACACGGCACAGCGCCGGTACGCGCTTTGAGTTCCGCGCGGCCTTCTTCTGTATCCGGGATGATGTCGATTCCGTTGACAAGGTATGCACCTGTGTTCAGTAATTCAATCATGTCGTTCCTCTCCTCTTGTTGTTGATAAAATGTTAGGGTCAAAAAGTCTTTTGACCCCTTCGATACCCGGATTGCTCCGTGCTTTGCACTCCCGCAATCCTGTACGGCTCTGAACGGTTTTACAGATTTTCGCTGTTGTTCATATACGTCATGTAGCTTACGACCATCATGGCAATTTTAAAGGTCAGCGCATCGTCAAATTTACGAATGTCGAGTCCTGTGCTCTTCTCGAGCTTCTCCAGACGGTACACCAGAGTATTTCTGTGTACATAGAGCTGACGGGATGTCTCGGACACATTCAGGTTATTTTCAAAAAATTTATTGATTGTGGTCAGTGTTTCCTCATCGAACGTATCCGGCAGATTTTCGCCGAAGACTTCGGTCATAAACATTTCGCACAGCGGAATCGGGAGCTGATAGATCAGACGGCCGATGCCGAGGTTGTTGTACGGTACCACGTTTTTGTCTGCGTAGAAAATTTTTCCTACTTCGAGTGCCATCTTCGCCTCTTTGTAAGAACGCGATACACTCTTGATCTCGTTGACCGGATTTCCGTAGGAAACGCGCACCTGGGACATGGCCTCCGCATTCAGCATATCCACCAGCATTCTTGCGGTCTGGTTCATATCTTCGAAGGTGTCGGTGTCTTTCAGTTCTTTTACAATAATAATGCTCTTCTCATCGACCGCGGTGATAAAATCCTTCGGTCTCGATGCGAACAGGCTCTTTACGGTTTCCTGCGCGCTGATGTCTTTTTCCATCTTCGTTTCTACCATGAAAACAACGCGGCGCACGTCGGTGTCGATGCGCAGCTTTTTCGCACGGTTATAGACATCCACCAGAAGGAGGTTGTCAAGAAGAAGATTCTGGATAAAGTTGTTTTTGTCCAGACGCTCTTTGTATGCAATGATGAGGTTCTGAATCTCGCATACTGCAACTTTTCCGATCATGTAAGCGTCATCGCTGCTGCCTTTGGAGATCAGAATGTACTCTACGTTCTGGTTGTCATATACTTTAAAATAATGATATTCCTGTACAATCTGGCTGTCCGCAGCGGATAATACAAAAGAACGGATGCTTTCTGCATCAATCGCGGTTTCCGGGAATGTGGTCACCAGCAGAACACCATCCGTATTCGTCACACATAAATCAATTCTCGTAATATTTCTTAATTCATCAAGGGTTTTCTGTAATACCTGACTTGATACCAAATCTGCCACTTCCTTTCTCCTGGCGCATTTTACTCCAGGGTGCGTCTTATTTATAACTATAGCTTATTTTTTTCTCATTGGCAACTATTTTTTGCTTCGCAAAAGGAGGGTCGTGCATATGCAGTTACTGTTCACTCAGCAGTGAAACACTTGCTGTTTCGCTGCGTAAGAAAGTGATTCAGGCGTGAGCAGCCCTCCTTTTGCGAAGCAAAACTTTAAATGAGGGCTGCGAATGTTACAGTTCGCTGGGAACCAGTGAACTGTAACCATATGCAAAAAGGACCGGCATCCGAACGGATGTCGATCCTTTTCTCTATGTTTGCGCATACGCGCTGATGTTCATATGGATTAGTTGGTAATGGTGATCTCTGTCTCTTTGTCGAACAGATGAACTTTTTCCATATCCAGAGCAAATTTAACGGTATCACCGCTTCTTGCAGTTGTACGAGGATCTACGCGGGCTGTCATTGGGAAGCCTTCGCAATCGAAGTACAGGTAAACTTCTGCACCTAACAGCTCGTATACGTTGATCTTGCACTCAACTACGCTGTCTTTGGAAGTTTCGATGAACATCTGAGAATCATGTACGTTCTCAGGACGGATACCCATAACAACGGTCTTTCCGTCATATCCGCCGTCGATGACAGCTTTTGCTTTGGAAGCCGGCAGTTTCATGTTGTATTTACCAACAGTAAGAGTAACGTCGTTTCCGTTAACTTTTACTTTTGCATCCAGGAAGTTCATCTGCGGAGATCCGATGAATCCTGCAACGAACAGGTTGCCCGGTGCGTTGTACAGGTTCTGCGGGGTATCTACCTGCTGAACAACTCCGTCTTTCATAACAACGATTCTGGTACCAAGTGTCATAGCCTCGGTCTGGTCATGTGTTACGTAGATGATGGTAGCGCCCAGTCTCTCATGCAGTTTGGAAATCTCGGTACGCATCTGTACACGAAGTTTTGCATCCAGGTTTGACAGAGGCTCACGTACGATGGCACGTCCCATAGCAACACGCTGTCTCTGACCACCGGAAAGAGCTTTCGGTTTACGGTCAAGCAGTTTCTCCAGGTCAAGGATTTTAGCTGCTTCTTTAACCTGTTTGTCGATCTGATCTTTCGGAACTTTTCTCAGTTTCAGACCGAATGCCATGTTATCATATACGGTCATGTGCGGATACAGAGCGTAGTTCTGGAATACCATTGCGATATCACGGTCTTTCGGCTCTACTACTTTATCGTCAATTTTCAGAGTACCATCGGAGATCTCCTCAAGACCTGCGATCATACGAAGTGTTGTAGATTTACCACATCCAGATGGTCCTACGAAGATGATAAACTCTTTGTCAGCGATTTCCAGGTTGAAGTCTTTTACTGCTTCAAAACCGTTCGGATATCTTTTTGTAATGTGCTGTAAAGATAAACTTGCCATTTTTGAATCCTCCCTAAATGAACATCATGCGTTTTATTATGAGTTTTGCATTTGCATCTCTCTTGCTTATGGGACTAGTATACCTTTTCTACCCGCATTCGACCATGCCACAATTACACAAACTTTCCTCCGGCAGATTGGCAATTCTGCTTTCGGATTTTCTCGAACCGTTCTCTTCTGTCCACTTTGCACAAACAAAATGTTCACTCTTATACAAAATGACGAAACGAAAAGTTTATATTCTCTTCATTGCATTTTTCTGAAAAATTCGCTATACTTTTCTATGATGTCTGCCAGCCGGAACGTTAATCGGCGGCACACTTAATTCAACAGAAAAGAGGAACAAATTATGAGTTTTTTCAGCCTGGACAGTAAGTTCTCGCAGATTATGGGCCGTGTCTTCGACCTGATGATGCTGAACATTATTTTCCTTATTATGTGTATCCCGATTGTGACAATCGGCGCCAATTTCACAGCAATGTACTACGTCACGCTGAAGATGATCAAAAATGAGGAGACGTATATCTTCCGTACCTACTGGAAATCCTTCCGCGAAAACTTCAAGCAGGCAACTGCCATCTGGCTCATCCTGCTGGCGGTTCTGATTGTTCTGATTCTTGATCTTCTGCTGGTCATGAGAATGCCGGGTACCATCACCTACCTGCGTTTTGTTTTCCTGGTACTGATCTTTTTCGAGGCCATGGTACTTTCCTATGTATTTCCGGTACTGAGCCGCTTTGACAATACTGTAAAAAACACGATCAAGAACTCCATCCTGATGGCAATCCGCCACCTGCCGTGGACCATCATGATCCTGCTCGTCAATCTCTGTCCGCTGCTGATCTATGTATTCTCCACGACAAAGATTGTCAGCTATCTGATTCTTCTGATGTTCCTTCTGGGCTTTTCTACGGTAGCGCTTGGATGCTCCTGGTTCTTCGTAAACAAAATCTTCCCATTCTATATGCCGGAGGAAGAAAAAGAGGTTCTGACACCGGAAGAAGAATCCTTGCGGGCACTGGAGGCCATGGACAGACCAAGTCCTCTGACTGAGCACGCTGAGGTCACAGAAGAAAAATCTGATAAAGAGACAGATAATTCGTCAAAATAGCAATTACAAGCAATTCAACTATGAGAAACACGCTCCGCGAGTTTCTCAAGTTATCGCGGCAGTCGCCAAGGTCTCGTGCAAGCACGGACTTTGGCTCGTTACTCGCGTAAATCAAAACGCCCTGCCGGAAACACACAGAATATGTGGTTTCCGGCAGGGCGTTTTTTCTTTCATTTTGTATAGCTCTGAACAGTTATGAAATTTTTATTCTTCTAGATTGTGTCTGAAGAAGGCTTTTCCAGATCTTCTTCCGGCATTTCCGGCTTTGCTGTGTACCCGGAAGTCTCCGGCTTTTTCTCTTTTACAACCTCATCAAACGTAATCGTCACCTTGAACAGATCGCCATCCAGATAAATATCAAACGTGCCCTGCTGCAGAACGGTCAGGTTCTTTGCAATGGAAAGCCCTAAACCACTTCCCGCCGTACTTCGGCTGACGTCACCGCGGATAAACCGCTCCGTCAGCTCATCCGCCTCACAGTTCAGCGCATTTTCTGATATATTTTTGATGGAAAACTGTATTTTCCCATCTTTCCGGATCGCATCCACATAAACTCTCGTCCCCGGCATCGCATACTTGCAGACATTTACGTACAGGTTTTCCAGCACACGCCAGATGCGGCGGCTGTCCGCACAGATCAGAAGCGGCTCCGGCTGAAGAATACAGATCAGATCAAGATTACGGCTTTCAAACCGCTCGGCAAACTCTCCGTTCACCTGCTGTACAAGTTCGTTCAGGTTCAGGTTCATAAATTCCAGTTTAATGTTTCCGGAGCTGATCTTCGATGCCTCGACAAGGTCCTCCGTCAGCTGTTTCAGGCGCTGTGATTTTTCGTCGAGTACGCGGATATAATCTTTCGCTTTCTCGTTTTCAATATTTTCCCGTTTCAGCAGATCGACATAATTAATAATAGAAGTAAGCGGTGTCTTGATATCGTGGGATACGTTCGTGATCAGATCCGCTTTTAAGCGCTCGCTCTTCATCTGCTCCTGCACTGCCGCTTTCATTCCCTCTCCGAGCGAATTGACAATTCCGGCAAGCTGAAGGTTGTCTTCCCCCTGCAGCTCCGTCAGGTCAATCTTGTAATCCAGATCGCCCGCAGCAATCTCTTTTAAGCCATGTTCAATCTGTTTTCTTCCGGATGCCTCGCGCAGCAGAAGAAGCAGCACTGCGGCATCCATCACCAGGGTAAGGAATACGCCGAACATTCCGAAGCCGCAGCAGAGAATGATCTGCACGCCGCAGAAAACGCAGAACATAAGGATCGTTCGCTCCGACTCCTGTCTGCCTTCATAGAAGGTTCTTCCGGCAGACACGATCCGGTGGCCGACGCAGTACAAAAACGACTGTTTCCAGACGTTGCGTGCTTTGATCCGGCGCACCAGTGAGCAGTACGGAATCAGTGTGATCAGAAATCCGGCGAGGATGCCCGATGCGGCCACCAGGCTTCGCCATGTATCTGCTTCATTTCCATAGGATCCGCTGTAGATGTAGTTTCCGTCAAAATTCTGGATATAATGAACGCCGCCGTAGGAAAGTTCGATGCAGACAGCAACGATTCCAACTGCTCCCATCACAATCAGGATGGCGGCTGCAGCTGCGATTTCCGTGTACCACTGATCGAAAAAGTAAAGGCGGATTTCTTTGTTTTTTCCATTTCTTCCTGCCTGCAGTGTGAACAGGACCAGGCAGACCAGCGTTCCGATTCCGCCAACTGCAATCATCAGAAGAAGGAGCTGCATTTTCGGAAGCCACTGGCTGTAGATCTCACTGTACTGGGAGAAATAGTCGCTTGCTGCCAGATCCGGATCCAGTGCAACAAAGATCTTCTGATAATTATCTGCAATCTGATTGTTCAGCAGATAGCTTCTCGCTGCTTCCACGGCCGGGCTGTTTTTTCTTGTTGCATAAGAACGGACTTTGTCGGCACCGCCGGTCCGGTCAACAGCAAAGGCGAACGGATAGGACGATTTCTGCGCAATGGCTGTTGTGTAACCATTTTTCCAGGAATCCACATTCGTATAGATATTTCCTTCTTTATCCTCCAGACAGTACCAGAGATTGGCATCGTCCGCATCGACGCTGATGCCGCTCTCCTGGTTTTTAAAAGCAGCAACTTCTTCCGTGACCCCGGAAAGTGTCATATACAGATCGCGGATGGATACCTTTTTCAGATTTGCCGCCGCGTACTCATAGAGGTACGTTCCCGCTTTCGTTTTCTGCGTTTCCAGGTTCATTCCCTGATCGTATAGATACAAAAACTGGGAGGAAACATCAGCAGGATCAATTTTTTTCTCTTTCAGGCTTTTCACTGCATTATCGGAAGGAAAGTAGACCTCGCCGTCCGGGGAAAAGCTGTCAAACGTCTCTGCATCTGCCGCGCTCACTTCTTCGGTGAGTGCGGCTACATCCGTCTCTTCTGTTTCCTGGCTCACGTCAGTTCCATCTTCGTATGCAAGATAGGCTTCTTTGTCAATTCCGGCATCGTTCGTCGCATAATTGTCCGCAGTATACGCTGCCACCTCATTGAGGTCTGCGCTGCTGCCGTCATCGTACATCTTGACAAGCTGGTCAATGGTGTACGTTGTACTTATCCCGCCGCTTCCCTCTCCATCGGTTGCAAAGGCACGGTAATCAATCTCTTTTGTTCCGTCGTATCGACCGTTTGTGCCGAATTTACTCATATCATTATAGTAGCTCATGACGTTATGAAGCTGCCGCTGCACCAGTGTGCCGCATGCGGTGGTTTCTTCAAACGCATACTTTTTTGCTGCCGCATTCGGCGTCAGGCCGACGCTGGAAAGCATCAGTGTCTGAATGCCCCCGAACAGCGCACTGGCGGCAAAAACGATCAGCAGAAGAAAAACGATCAGCTTCCCCGTCAGGCTGTAGAGTTTTCGTTCTTTGCACAATTATTCACTCCTTATTATTGTTTCTCAATCTTATACCCAATTCCCCATACAACTTTCAGATAGCGCGGCTCCTTCGGGTTGATTTCGATTTTCTCACGGATGTGACGGATATGAACCGCAACGGTGTTGTCCGCACCGATCGCCTCCTCGTTCCAGATGCTCTCGTAGATCTGTTCAATCGAAAATACCTTGCCTGGATTTTTTACCAGCAGCAGGAGAATGTTGTATTCGATCGGGGTCAGTTTGACTGGTTCGCCCTCGACGCTGACTTCTTTTAAATCGTCGTTGACGAGAAGACCCCCGACCTGATACACATTTTCTCCGTCGTCCGCCGGAAGATTTCCAAGTTTCGTGTAGCGCCGCAGCTGAGATTTCACCCTCGCCACCAGCTCGAGCGGATTGAACGGCTTCGTCACGTAATCATCCGCGCCGATGTTCAGTCCCAGAATTTTGTCTACGTCCTCTGATTTCGCAGACAGAATAATGATCGGAATACTGCTCTTTTCCCTGATTTTCAGCGTCGCACGGATGCCGTCCAGTTTCGGCATCATGACGTCGATAATCAGCAGCTGAATCTCCTCCCTCTCGAACATCTGGATGGCCTGCATGCCGTCATATGCTTTCAGCACATGATAGCCCTCCTGGGTCAGATAAATCTCAATGGCGTCTACAATCTCTCTATCATCATCACATACTAAAATGTTGTACATTTCTTCTTTCTCCACCTTTCATTTTTTCTTTTCCGGCACTTTTTTTCCGCGCCGGACCTCCCACATGATTCAAAGATGATTGTACCGCAAATTCCCTCAAGTTGCCAGATGTCTTTTGTTTTCATCCTTACTGTACCAAAGGAATCTTTAGGTCCGCAAAGGAAAATCTTAAGTTTCTATAAAGTTTTGTCTGTGAATTCAGAGCTCAAACATTTTTTAGACAATTGCAATTATTTTCTTAGCACATCCTGCTTGCCGTCTATGCGGATCTCAATAATTTAAAGATCATCAACGACCGGTACGGGCATGAAGAAGGGGACTTCTCCATCCGCCTTGTCGGACAGTTTCTGCAGGATTCCTTCGGGAAACGCGGTGTCTGCGGACGCATCGGCGGCGATGAATTTGTATGCCTTGTGCCGTGCTCTGGCGCAGCGATGTCCGTGGATCTGTATCGGACCCTGCACTCTGCTTTCGACCTCTTTAATAGAACGAGCGAAAAAGCATATAATATTACCGTTTCCACCGGCTTTTATCTGCTTCCGAAAGACATGGATTCCACACTTCCGGAGATGCTCGCGCATGCGGATGCAATGCTTTACGAGGAGAAACAGAAACGAGATAAGAATGTTGCAAAAATTTTACCAAAATAGGAATTGATTTTTTTCCGGAAAGCAGTTAGAATACTTGAGGGATGATTTTTAAATCCCGTATTTCAAGCGAAACAGACCGGCAAAAACGGCTGTTTGATCAAAAAATTTCTAAAAAAAGGCAGGTGAACAGAATGGATAGTTGTGATTCTCATGGGCGAAGTACCAGCATAGGACGGGAACCGGAAAATATGCAGGATGACGGCCATCCTTCTGTCCTGCTTTAATCTTAAATATTTTCCCTTCTTATCCTATGAAAACCCGAAGTAAAACACATGATCCAAACCAGTTTTGAAACGTAATTCTCTGGTTCTTTTTTCGTGTGCTTTTACTGCCCTGTGAGGGTTCCAACATGCTTTTTCGCACCGACAGCACGCATGTTTTTTTCTGCTGTCAAAAAAAGAATGGAGGATAACGAAAAAATGGAAAAACGAGTACAGGATTATACCCAGGAGATCCTGGATACAATCCGCAGTAACTCTTCTCCGGCTGTCATGGGCAGCCGCCTGGAAGATTACCACGAAAATGACCTGGCAGATGTTCTGCCGCTTTTAACGGTTCCGGAGCGATGCAAACTGTACCGCATTCTGGACACGGACATGCTGTCCGATATTTTTGAGTATGCTGAATCCGACAACGTAGCCGAGTACCTCGAAGAGATGGATGTCAAAAAAGCCGCTTCCATCCTCTCCAAAATGGAGACCGATGCACTGGCCGAGGTTCTGCAGAAACTCGACAAAGCAAAGAAAAAACTTCTGATCGAACTGCTCGATCCGGAAGTACGCCACGATATTGAGATGATCGCCTCCTTCGATGAAGATGAAATCGGCAGCCGCATGACGACAAACTGCATCATCATCCGCGAGGATCTGAATGTCAAACAGGCGATGAGCAGCCTGATCGATCAGGCCGCAAAGAACGACAACATCTCTACCATCTTTGTTGTCAATGCGCAGCAGAAATTTTACGGAGCGATCGATCTGAAAAACCTGATCATCGCAAGACGCGACGAGACGCTCGAGGATCTGACCGTAACTTCTTACCCGTACGTATATGCAGAGGAGCCGATCAACGAGTGTATCGAAGAACTGAAGGATTATTCCGAGGATTCTATTCCGGTCCTCGACAATGACAACCGCCTGCTCGGTGTCATCACATCATCAAACATCATCGACCTGGTTGATGATGAGATGGGTGAGGACTACGCGATGTTCGCAGGTCTGACCGCAGAGGAGGATCTAAAAGAGCCGTTAAAAGACAGTATGAAAAAACGTCTTCCATGGCTGATCATCCTGCTCGGTCTTGGCATGCTGGTTTCTTCTGTAGTCGGTATTTTCGAACAGGTTGTCACAACCCTTCCGATCATCATGACCTTCCAGTCCCTGATCCTTGACATGGCCGGAAACGTTGGTACCCAGTCCCTGGCTGTTACCATCCGTGTCCTGATGGATGAGTCCCTGACCGGAAAACAGAAATTACAGCTTGTTTTCAAGGAAATGCGCATCGGTTTCTGCAATGGTCTTCTGCTTGGTGTTCTGTCCTTTGCTGTCATCGGACTTTTCATCTTCTTATTCAAGGGAAAGACCATGATGTTCGCATTTTCCGTTTCCGCCTGCATCGGCATCGCACTGCTTCTGGCAATGCTGATTTCCAGTGCAGTCGGCACCTGCATTCCGCTGTTCTTCAAAAAGATCCACATCGATCCGGCGGTTGCTTCCGGTCCGCTCATCACGACGGTCAACGACCTTGTCGCTGTCGTTACATTCTATGGCCTGAGCTGGCTGTTCCTGATCGAGATGCTGCATCTGGCAGGCTGACCGCGTAATCTGTACCGTAAAACAAAAGATGCCCTTTTAAGAGGCAGATATCAACTTTTTCTGGTTTCGGAAAAAGCTGATATTTGCCTCTTATCTTTTCTCTTCCCTTCTTTACATTCCGAACAGAAACCGATATAATAGCAGGTAACGGTGCTTTTATGCTTTGACGTTTCACAGTGCCGCAAATATTTTGAAATGAGGGTTTTTGAAAACATGATTGTCAATCTCATCACCACAGTCTACAACTTTCTCTGGGGCGATCTTTTTACGATTCCGCTCCCGGGCGGCGGCAGTCTCGGAATCTCCCTTCTGATTCTTCTGCTGATCCCAACCGGCATCTATTTTACGATCCGGACACGTTTTCTTCCTATCCGTCTGTTCCCGGACATGATCCGTGCCCTGTCGGAAAAGAAAAATGAAAAAAGCAGCCTTTCTTCTTTTCAGACACTGATCGTTTCCACCGCAACGCGTGTCGGTATGGGAAATCTGGTCGGCGTTGTCGCTGCAGTCTCCGCCGGAGGCGCAGGTGCTGTGTTCTGGATGTGGGTGACGGCTATCATCGGCTCGTCTACCGCGTTTATCGAAGCTACGCTCGCACAGCTTCACAAAGAAGAAGATCCTCTGTACGGCGGCTACCGCGGCGGTCCTGCCTACTACATTCACGATCTGGTTGAAGACCACCTCAAGAAGAAAAAACGATACGTTCTGCCGGCTGTTCTGTTTGCCATTGCCGGTCTGATCTGCTGGTGCGGTATCAGTCAGGTAATCAGCAACTCCGTGGCTTCTTCTTTTAAAAATGCATTTTCCATTCCGCCGCTTTACACCAGTATCATGCTGGTGATTCTTTCTGCAATCATCGTACTGCGGAAAAATGCAACCGTAAAGGTGCTGGATTTTGTAGTTCCTGTCATGGCAGTCTGCTATTTCTTTATCACACTGTTTATCATCGCAGTCAACTTCCGTCAGATTCCTTCTGTGTTTGCGCGCATTTTTGAGGAAGCCTTCGGGCTTCGTCAGATGGCAGCCGGCGGTTTTGGTGCTGTTCTGATGAACGGTGTAAAGCGTGGTCTGTTTTCGAATGAAGCCGG
>OICR01000752.1_pt1 | contig 13039 bp, 16 predicted proteins | sample 1581321 | NCBI WGS metagenome assembly OICR01 (sample SAMEA3882557, study PRJEB24775) | human gut metagenome | biome: human-associated habitat; feature: intestine environment; material: feces | place: Netherlands | collected 2009/2010
TTTGTTATAGACCGGTTTGTCCACCAGAAAGGCTTTTCCCCGGACAAAATAGTCGAGGGGCTATGCCGGCGATGCTGGACTGGTCGCGCGGCTTTCATATTCATCAAGGGCGCCGGACATCAGCTCACGGCCTTTGGCGGCGATCTCCTCGCCTTTGGCGTAGTCGGGGATGGCACCGTAGGAGTCGAAGTTCATATTCACAAGGACATCGGGCTTGTAGAGTTGGACGGACAGCATCGAGATCGTGCGGTTCATCAGGGAGAAGGTTCTGCTTAGAATCGAGTAGTAGTTGTCGCTCATCGGAACGTTTTCGGCTTCTGCCTTCGTCTCAAGCTCCTTGGTCTTGCGGCCGATGCCGCGCATCTCCTTGTAGGCCTTCTGCGCCTCGTCGCCCAGCATCCTCACGCGGTCGGTAATAGGAAGGCCTTTTCTGGAAACGAGCTCACCGAGCGTGTCAAATGTGTCGGACAGAAGTTCCGAATCGGCCTCGTGGACTTCGTCCAGAGCGGTGACATAGCCGGCTATCTTCTCTGAGTCTATCTGGTTGACATCGAACGCCACAACTATGTCGTGACCGTTCCGGACGGCCTGGCTGAGAGGCATCGTGTTCACGATTCCGCCATCAATCAATGTATGTCGCCCGTACTTCACCGGGCGGAATAGCGATGGGATTGAGATAGAGGCCCTTATCGCGTCAAAAAGTTTCCCCTCCTTGAATACGACTTCCTCACCGGTATATAGATCGGTCGCCACGGCCCTATAAGGAATGCGAAGGTCCTCTATGTTCACATCCGGGACAACCTCTTTGATGGCCGAAATGACCTTGTCTCCCTTGACAAGATAGCTTTTGCTGATCGAGATATCAAGCAGCGAGACAAGTTTGGAGTTGTCAAGGCCGAACAGCCATTTCTTGAACTCTTCCAAACCTCCAGCGGCATAGACACCCCCGACGAGCGAGCCGATGGAGCAGCCTGCCACCGAAGTGATGTTATACCCCCTTCTCTCCAACTCTTCTATAGCACCAATATATGCGAAACCTCTCGGCCCGCCGCTTGAAAGCACCAATGCGACATCCTTTGTCATAAGGCGAACAGTTTAATCTGCATAAAGATAGGAATATTCTGCCATCCAAGCAAACTTTGTTTTATGAATATGTCTGCGAATATAACCGCAAACGAAGGCAGATTCCTAAGTGCCCAAAACATTTCAACGAATATGTAAATTGTTTTATATCACGCAGTAAGGTACAACAATCCAGATTCTTTTCTAAATTTGCGTCCGGTTGGTTAGAAGGAATATTAATATGGTGATGACAGATCAGATCAAGGAACCTGAGATGTCCTTGAAAACGTGGATGGCCCTGGTGGGGCTGACGCTGTCGACGTTCATATTCAACACTTCGGAATTCATTCCGATCGCGCTGCTGACAGACATCGGCAGGGATTTCGGATTGACGGAGGCCAAGGCAGGAATGCTGATTTCCGTCTATGCTTGGGTCGTGATGATCCTTTCGATGCCGCTTATGCTGATGACATCGAAGATGGAGATGCGTAAGCTGCTTCTTGGAGTCGTGGCGGTGTTCACTTCGTTCCAGGTTATGTCTTATCTGTCAACATCTTTCGGGATGCTGATGGTTTCCAGAATCGGTGTGGCCTGCGCCCATTCGATCTTCTGGTCAATCGTGTCGATCATCGCTGTCAGGATCGTTCCGGAGAGTCATAAGCCCATAGCCCTAAGTATGATAGTCACAGGATCATCAATAGCGATGATTCTCGGCCTGCCACTCGGACGCGTCATCGGGCTCAGCGTGGGCTGGAGAATTACGTTCCTGAGCATAGGTGCGGTCGCGCTGGTTGTGTTCCTCTATCTGTTCACATTGCTCCCGAAGGTGCCAAGCGGAGGCGGTATGACTGCCCATGACCTGCCTACAATGTTGAAGAACAAGATACTCATCGGAATATTCATAACCACCGCTGCCTTTGCCACCGGTTATTATACAGCGTACAGCTACATTGAGCCGTTCCTTCAGCAGGTCGGAAAGATGACAGAGAACCAGATCACGCTGACTTTGATGCTCTTCGGTGGAGCCGGGATCATCGGAAGTATGTTGTTTTCAAAGTATTTCCCTAAATATAGGTTCAAATTCATCAATGTCACGCTGCTTGGATTGATCGGTGGAGTCGTGCTCCTGCTTCCTTCCGCATTCAGTGTTCCAGTCACAATCGCTGTCTGCACAATAATAGGAATGTCGGCGACAGCGTTCAATGTGGCGATGCAGTCAGAGATCATCACGGACACTCCGCAGTCGCAGACCTCGGTCGCTATGTCAATCTTTTCGGGAATATTCAATTTCGGCATCGGGACGGGAGCCTTGATTGGTGGAATGGTCTGCACGCATCTGTCGATCTCGTTCATCGGAATCGCCGGCGGGCTGATTGTCCTGTTGGCTCTGCTCTACTGGCAACTTATTGTTGTCAAGAGGTCACTTCGACAGGCTCAGTGACCGATTCGGCTGCTGGCCTGCTACCTTTCCGGTCGCTGAGCTTGTCGAAGCGACTGCTCGTGTCCTGTAATATTCAGAGAATCAATGAACTCTGAATTTCTGCCCTCCCAAACGTCCCGTCACCAATCTGTAACTTTCTGTAAAAGAGCGAGTGACGTTCCACGCTTTGAATTCCAGAAACTAAAGTGTTTGCTCTATCCTTTAGTATGACCGGCGCAGAAATCGGCGATGGCGGCTTCGAGTAGGGTGAAGACCTTGGAGATCAGATAGCCGTCAGCGACGGCGTGGTTCATCCTGACAGTCACAGGCATCATCTTGCGGCCGTTCTCTTCACGGAACTTTCCCCAGTTGACGATTGGCTGGTAGTAGAGATGGCCGTCCGGAAGCTCCACATTCAGAGAATCGTATGAGATCCACGGAATGAATGACGCGTCGAACCAGTTAGGATGTCCCACCGGATCGAAATGATATTCAGGATGTGCCTTGGTATATTCAATGTCCCTCTTGCAAGCGGCATAGAAAGTGGAATATTCATCGGAATATTCAGTGTACACAGGCGTGCAGGTCTCGGTGGCCTCGTTGAAGACGTACTGGCACGGGTTGATGCGGTCATAGACGACGACCTCGTCGCTTTGCCAAAGGTACGCCATCCGGTAGTCCTCCCGCGAGTTCATCACCTTCGCCAGCAGGTAGAGGAAGTTGATGTAGAACTTCGTGCCGGTCCTTTTGGAATATTCATAAAGCCCGGTGATGTCGATCCTGCCGGTGATTGAGACGGAACATCTCGCAATCTTGGTGAACCGCTCGTAAACGCCCTTTCTGTAGTAGGTATCAAGGTCTAATTTCTTGTATGTGCTCATAATTTCTTGTGTTAATCAATTGTTATTCGACGTTATGCACTTTTGGCTTGCGCTTGAAGATTGCCCTTTTTTGTTTCGTCTGCAAAGTTACATAACAGAATCCGATAATCTCGAGATGACGTATGGACATTATGCGATTCCAAATGTCAATCAATGAATATCTTGTCTCGTGTCTATGTGGACAATCCCGTTATCTCGTCCGTATTGCTGACAGTGTTCCCGGTCGCTGAACTTGCGGTGCACTGAGCCTGTCGAAGTGTCGGTGCACCCTTCCCAGCAAAAAGTCTGTGCGTGTTGGATGCCCTTTCACTCACAAAGAGGCTGCCGTAGGTGCTTTCGTGAGTCAATCCTGCTTTTTTGCGCACCGATATCATATTAATTTTGTAACTTTGAGGGCAGACAAAAGCACCACATAATGAATATCTTGCGGAAAATCCGGCTTTCGGGGGAATATGGAACTGCGTTATACGCTGTCTCAGGTGTTGTCACGCTTGCAGCAGCCGCCTTGGTAGTCGGTTCGCCGTCTTCGATCTCGCTTTGCGTCCTTTTGAAAAGTTTGAGCGTTCCGGTCATCTTGTACTTGTTCCATTCTTTCAGAAAGGAGGGGACAATATATTTCTACATAAACCTTGGAATCAGCCGTAACGAGTTTTTCTTGATGCCGATTGTTGTGGAGTTTGTGGCATTTGTTCTTATTATGATTATAACCTGGAACATAGGATATGCAATCAGATAAGACAAACAGGATGCTTGTTGACAGCGTTCATTTGCAGTTTGGCTCCCACACTGTCCTCCAGAGCGCTTTTCTGACCGCCGAAAGCGGAAGGGTGACCGGAGTGCTTGGACGTAACGGTACCGGCAAATCCTGTATGTTCAAATGTATAGTTGGAGGCCTTAAACCACAGAATATGTTCGTCCGCTTCAACGATGAGCCGAAGACTGATTATGCACATATAGGGGAGCGTGTCAAGTACCTGCCTCAGAATCTGTTCGTTCCAGGGAAATTCACATTGGGCGAGGCTTTCAGGTTATATGGCGTGGATTACGATGAGCTCGTGAGGTTTGACCCGAAATTCCACTCTTTTCAGCGGAAGATGTTCAGAGAACTCTCCGGAGGAGAGGCCAGAGTCGCGGAGATGTTCCTTGTGCTGAACAGCGAGGCGGATTTCTACATCCTCGACGAGCCGTTCTCCAACATAGCTCCGGTCTATGTAGAACGTATGCAGGAACTGATCCGTGAGCGGAAAAAGAGCAAAGGCATCATTGTTTCCGACCACTTGTACGATGCCATCATCGAAATAACGGATGACCTTTATATAATACGTGACGGCTACACCTTCCCGATCAAAAGCCGGGAGGACCTGATTCACCACGGGTATATTCTCAGATAAAACGAGAGGTTTGGTATGTGGATATTTACAGAGTTCCTTTGCGGAAGTTTTTATGGTCTACCTAAATGGAATAGGAAAACTGGCGATAATTCACTATTTTTGTAATGTTCTTTGGTTTCGTTACGATTGATTATAAGTATTAGAGTTTCTTATTAAGTTACGGAATTATGAGATAGTTTGTATGAATTTGTTTGATAATCAGTAATGTATGGCGCGAAGTATTACAAATGTTAGTAATTTTAAGTCACTGACGGAAAAAGGTAATCTTGAAGCAAGGCCAATTGGAGGCAGAATCCTCCTTCCTGGGAAGTATACATTCGCTGCAGATCCTGAGGTGAAGTACAATGAGTGTAATTACCCTAGATCTAACAGAACCTACCTTCATGTCGAGGTTAAGTCTAACCGTGCATGGGTCGATTTGGGCCTACTTCTTAAGAAGACAAAAGTATCTTCAGAGAGTAATGAACTGGATTATGTCAATGACTGGGTTATCCAGTACGCAGACATAGTAGAGTTGGCCGTAGCCCTTGCGGGCCATACCCTCGAGGTCTCTCGACAACGCGTTGAGACTTACTCCATTTATAGAGATGGGCAGCGGTGTGATCCGTATGTCAATGGTTGGTGCTATAAGGCACGTATCGTTGATACGGCTGATCAGGGTAAGTAGCAAATTTTTTCGGCTGGTATATTATTTAGGAAATTATATGCCTGTTGACTGTATTCCTCCTATAGCCCAATATCCGGACGATAATGGGCTGCCATTACTTTTTCCGTGCATCAGCTTCGGATGCAAGAAGGCTTTCTATTTGTGGCTTTAAAGCTGGAATATCTTGTTGGATAGTGTTCCAAAGCTGAGATGGCCTGATCTGGTAGTAACCGTGCACAAGAACGTGCCGCATTCCTTCTATCGCATCCCATTCCACATCCTTATGCTGGTTGCGGAATTCCTTGCTGAGCATATATACGGCTTCTCCGATGATCTCAAGTTGCTTGACAAAACCAAAGAAGACAATGGGATCGCTTTCGATTTCCTCCAATTTGAATCGATCCTTATTGGCAAGGATAATGTTGATGGATGAAAGTATGTGCTGAAGCCTGCCTTTATCGTTAATTCTTTCTCTCATAGATCAGTATCTTATCTTTGTCGGCACTTTCTTTTGCAAATGGAAGAATACGATCATCTTCAACAAGATCGACTTTGCGGTTCAGCAAGCGGCCTAATTGGGATGATATTCTTGTGATTGTAAGAATCGAAATGCTGTCCTTGCCTACATATCTGACCATAATGTCAATGTCGCTGTCCGGCCTTTCCTCTCCTCTGGAGCACGAGCCAAAAATCCACGCCTTTTCAATAGGTTGGCTGACAAAGAAATTCCTTATAGTAGGAACAAGTGTCTTGACATACTGGCTCAGCATAGTCGCTATCATTTTTTAGTTGGCCTAATTTAGGCCTTTTTTACGATTCGTCCAAACATTTTATGAATATTCATATTCGGGTATATTCTCAGATAAAACGAAGGATGACATAAAAGAAAGATCAGGCGCGCGGCATTAATGGCGGCCTGATCTTTCTTGAATATGAAGTTTTCCGTTATTTGCTCAGGGCCAGGAGGACATCCTCGGTGATCTGCTCAGGAGTGAGGCGGTTCTCTTTCAGCAGTTCTTCGACCACATAGCTGTCCTCGAACTGTTTGCGCTGGCCTCTGACGAGGACTTTCACATCGCTGTCGCCGTAGAATCTGGCGATTTTCTCGCCCCAGCCACCGTCAATCTGACCGTCCTCAAGAGTGATTACGAGTTCGTGATCGGCCTTGAGTGCCTCAAGGGTCTTCGTGTCGAGGGATGTGATGATTCTCGGGTTGATCAACGTCGCGTCAACGCCTTGGGCTTTCAGAAGCTCACAGGTCTTCTCTCCGAGCTGGTAGTAAGCCCCAAGACCAAGAACGGCCACCCGACTGCCTCTGTGGGTGATTTCGTACTCGGCCGCAGACCAGTCAACACCTTCAGCCTTGACCTCAGGACGTGAGATAACTCCGTTAACCGGCACACGGATCGCAACCGGATGCTCCCTGTAGGCGATCGCCCAGTCCAGCATCGCGAAATATTCCTCACGGCAGGTCGGTGCCAGATAAATGAGGTTAGGAATATTTGCGAGCAAGGTGATGTCGTAGAAACAGGTGTGGGTCACATCGTTCATACTCTCGATTCCGCCCCAGAACACGAGCATCAGGGCCGGGTTGTCATTGATGCAGAGATCCTGTGAGAGTTGGTCGTAAGTTCTCTGGATGAATGTGCTGTAAACGCCCCAGACAGGTTTTCCTCCACGTTTCGCGATACCGGATGCCATCGCCACAGCGGTCTCCTCGGCGATTCCCACGTCCACGAACTGTTTCCCGGCCTGAACCCTGCGAGGCTGGGTGAACCCGAACACGGTAGGCGTGCCGGAAGTGATTGCGACAAGCTCAGGATTTGACTGCATCTTCTCCAGCAGATATTTTCCGGTAAGATCACCGTAGTCCTCGGCTGTGCTTTTGAATTTAGGCTCACCGGTCTCCACATAGAATGGACCACCGAAATGCCATTTCTCCTTGTTCTCCTCGGCGTACTTCAAGCCCTTGCCTTTGAGGGTGTTGATGTGCACGACAACCGGCTTGTCGGTGTCCTTGACCTTTTGGAAGGCATCGATGAGAGTGGCGACATCGTTACCGTCGCCCACATAGACATATTCAAGCCCCATCGCCTTGAAAAGGTTGACCTCCGCCTTTCCGTTGGTCTCCCTAAGCAGCTGAAGGTTCTTGTACAGACCGCCGTGGTTCTCCGCTATCGACATCTGGTTGTCGTTGACGATGATGATGAAGTTGCTGTTAAGCTCAGACCCTGCCACGCTCAGTCCCTCAAGGGCTTCGCCGCCGCTCAATGATCCGTCGCCGATCACAGCGATGACATTCTCCTTTCCACCTGCCAGGTCACGTCCTTTGACAAGTCCGCAGGCAAGGCTGATCGAGGTCGATGTATGGCCGATGACAAAATGATCGTGCTCGCTTTCGGACGGCTCGCTGAAACCAGTCACGTCATTGTAGTGGGCCGGATCCATAAACGCCTGCTTCCTGCCAGTCAGGATCTTATGCGCGTAGCTCTGATGTGAGACATCGAAGACGATCTTGTCGACAGGGGAGTTGAACACATAGTGCAGAGCCACAGTGGCTTCCACCATTCCGAGGTTCGGGCCGACGTGGCCGCCGTGATTGCTGACCTTTTCGATCAGATAGTGCCTGGTCTCATCAGCAAGGACGTTGAGCTGTTCGACGCTCAACTTCTTGATGTCGGCCGGGCCGTTGATTTTTTCCAAGTACATATCAAATTCCTTTATTTAGTTTCTTAGGCGATCCTTCAGAATCACCAAACTTATCATTTCCCGGTGCAAAGTAAAGCAATCTTTTTTGAATATGTCAGAGTCCGTCTCGGATGAAAGTATTTGAGGTAACATATTCCGTAATTAAGGTACACCATATCGCTTCATCTTTTATGACGGCCTGCACTTTGCCGCTGTCTTCCGGCATATAGTACAGGAGGAATTGTACTTCTCGATCCATTTCCGCTATACAAAAGTGGCGATTTGTTCTGTTGGAATAAAAAACATTGTTCATAATTTTGTATTATGCAGCAAAAACATTATGTTTGCATTACATAATAAACAGGGTATATGAAATTCGTTGACAGAATAGATGAAACTGCACGATTAAAGGATGCACTTGCAAGAGAGAAGTCCTCGTTAGTCGTGATGTACGGTCGCAGACGGCTGGGTAAGTCAACGCTTATTAAAAGGGTGTTGTCAGAAAATGATGTTTACTTCCTTGCAGACCGTTCTGAAGAGCAACATCAGAGAGTATTGCTTGCAAAAGTAATAGCACAAATCTTCCCGGATTTCGACAAACTGACATATCCAGATTGGGAATCTATATTTCGTGCGGTCAATTATCGGACAGACAAACGTTTTACTTTGTGCTTGGATGAATTTCCGTATCTTGTAGAGCAATCGCCAGAGTTGCCGTCTGTATTGCAGAAACTTGTTGATGAGAAGCTGTTGAAGTATAACCTTGTGCTTTGCGGTTCATCACAAAATATGATGTATGGGTTGTTCCTTGATTCTACCGCACCTCTATATGGGCGTGCTGATGAGATCATGAGACTTACGCCGATACACTTGCCGTATATTCAAAAGGCTTTGCATCTTAATGCGATGAATGCCATTGAAGAGTATGCCGTATGGGGCGGCGTGCCGCGTTACTGGGAACTGAGGGAAAACAGAAGTTCGCTTGATGATGCCCTGTGGCGCAATATCCTTTCGGTAAATGGAACTCTTTATGAAGAGCCGATAAAACTGTTTCAGGATGATGTCAAGGATATTGTCAAGACTTCAACGATCATGTCTTATATTGGGACTGGCGCAAACCGGCTTTCCGAAATTGCCGCACGATGCAATGAGCCGGCAACCAATCTGTCGCGTCCGTTGAAGAAACTTATAGACCTCGGATTTTTAGAGAAAGATGTTCCTTTCGGAATCGACGAAAAGAATGCAAAAAAGAGCCTATATAAGATTGCAGACCCTTTTATGGCATTCTACTATCAGTTTGTCGTTCCTAATCGCTCGTTTATCGAGCTTGGCCGTCGCTTACCATTAGAACAGGCACTGACAGCCCATTTTTCGGAGTATGTGAGTATTCATTGGGAAAAACTATGCAGGGATGCTGTAACGGGAAATATGGTCAATGGAATTGTTTACGGTAAGGCAAAACGTTGGTGGGGTTCTATTCTCAATGAGGATAAGAAGCCGGAACAGGTCGAGTTCGATGTTATGGCCGAATCGCTTGACAAAAAATATCTGCTTGTTGGCGAATGCAAGTGGACAACAGGGGAGAATGGGAAACAATTGACAGCCGAACTTCTCCGTAAAGCTAATTTGCTGCCGTTTGCCAAGAGCTACACTATTGTTCCTATGTTGTTTCTTAAGAATGCTCCGAAAGATGATGCCGGGAATGCGATGTTGCCGGAAGATGTTATTAAAATGATGAGGTAAATTAGTGGCCGACCATGGCCTGGAATACGTATCCCTGATCAGAGTTGATTATCTCCGGAGCCCCGTGCCTTGTAATGGCACTTTTGAGCGCATCTATGCAGTTTGACGTATCGAGTGAGTTGTGCAGGCTCCAGCCCACAATGCTTTATGGTGCGAAGTTATTGTTTTTAAATAAAGCACCTGTATTAAAATCCGGGAGTATTATACTTCTGATTGATCTTCGTGGACTCTCACCAGGATGACGGGGATGCCCATGCCTCTGGACAGTCCTTCAAGGCGACTGGCTATCCATTCTCTACCTTTCTCCGGGTGATCTTGGAAGTATTTAGCGGTGAGGCGCTCTGCACCGCTGATGATGAGGGCTCGGACGAAGCGGCGGTTGATGATGCCGGTGGCTTTGCGAAGAACAACTTTAAACTCGGGATTCTTCTGGTCCAGGACATAGACGGTACCGACAGCCTTCTCCTGAGGGATCAAGGATTCTATAGCTTCTTTGTGACCGTCCAGGGAAATGCAGAGGACAGATGTGTTCCACTTCTTGCGCAGATCGGACGCCATCTGGGCGACGATGAAGGATTCGCTCACTTCGTCAGTGGCGGTGATACGCTGTACACGACCCTTCTCGTAACCAGGGATTTGATTGATGAATTCTGCCATATCGAAAGTTTTTCTGCAAAATTAACCGGACCTTCGGCAGAAATTCGGCAGAAGTCAAGAAATAGCGTTAAGTAACATGAAAAAAATAAGTTGCTTCAGATTAAGAGAAGATTTTCGAGGATAGATCTTTTTTTGAAGAAGGAGTGTGCCGGTGGCACATGACTGATGAGAAAAGAGATATATACCGAAAAGATTCCTTAAGATGATGCAGGTTATTTTTTGAAGGTTACTAAAAACGGAAATATTTTGGCAGATTGTTCTGCCCAGCTGGAACTGCTGCCCTTCAGTTTCGTGGATATGGCCGAAGAGATGCCACATGGGTTTTGCCTTCAGGACGAAGTTCAGAATGTCCGGAGAACCCAGGTCATTGTCCAGGATGCCGTAAGGGGGCCAGTGTGTGACCAGAATGTCAGTATCGTCTGGGATGTCTTCAGCGGCACAGATGACAATATCCGCATCCTCCGGCACCTGCAGGCGGCGATGGTTGCCATGGGTGTCGGAGAATGCGATGATGACTTTATCATTAAGAGATATCACAAGACTGGTTCCTTATAAAGTTTTCTATCCGAGATTATCTCACGGACCGTCTTATCTGATTGATATGCTTTTTTATCCAGCAGCAGCAAGCTACCGAAGTAATCTCTTACACTACATAGCTGATAGTCAAAAGAAGCGCTTATTGAATATGCGGATAAAATCCTTCTGACCATTTCCTCTGCCAAGATACTGAACTGCGTGGCAAACTGATTGTCATCGTAATTTGCCGCGACATTATTGAAATAAATATGCCCTGTAGGTTTCTTCTCTAATGCATAGAGAACAATACCAAGCAGATGACACGTTTCCTGTTTGGCATCAAACCAAGAAGGTGATTCTTCTTTTTCGGCAAGGGCACTAATGCTATTAATGAAGGAAACAAACTCATCCATTACCTTCTTTTTATTATGATACCTTTCACCAATGGAATAGTTTACTTTCTTGCCACTGACACTCAAATAAACTTGATCTGTATTCCAATATGCTTCAGGAAGATCTTTCAAATAGTTTTTATTGAGCGCCGTCTCTGTATACTTGCTCTCAATAAAGACAATCTCATTGCCACTTTCAAAATACACATCCATATTCGGGGAAATCTGGCGAGCCCCTGACTTAATCCCAGGTAGTTTCTTCTCAAATTGAATTACCGAGTATCCATCATCAGAACCCATCCATGAGTACAGGTCAAAACAGAGTCTGGAAGAGCTTCTGGGACTCCAAAACTTCTCTTTCAATTCGTTGCCACTACCTTGTAAATAATGAAATACAAAGCTGTCGAGTTTTCCATCCTTCTTGAAAGGATAAAAGATACGGCGCAAATAATCAATCTTAAGATCCTTATTCATTTACTACTGATACTTTTTGCTCATAGATTTAACCACTTCTGAAATACTCTCACGTAGTCTCTTCGGCTCCAGGACCTCAATCGAATCCCCAAACGACAGGATGTCCTGCTTGAAGTCATAGTCTGGGGCGAGGTTATAAGCGAAGATGCTGTGGTCGCGGTGTGTTTCTACCTCCTCCTGACTGCTGTGAAGCGGCAGAGACCGGAAGTAGCGGACCTGTTTGCCATAGACCTTCAAGAGAACCTGCTGCGGCTTCATATCATCGTACTTGCGTATGCCGTATAGGGACTGGAACCAGGCTTTGGCATCCAAGCCCTCCGGGATCTTGAATGTGTCGGGAAGTATCTCTACCTCGAGCATGCGGTCCAGGGCGTACATGTGAGGTTTGTAGTCCTTGTCGTTATCCTTGTGGCTGTACAGGTACCAGCGGCGCTTGAACTCGCGGATGAAGTACGGCTCCAGCTCGAAGGTCCGCTCCTCGTCCATGCGATAACCCTGATAGCGTACCTTCAGCTTCCGGTTGTCACGGATAGCTTGGATGACTGTTGTGAGGAACTGGTGGCTGGAGGGTACATTCTCAAAGAATATCCTGTCCTTCATACCAGCACTCTCGTTCAGGAGTGAATTCAAGCTGAGGGCATCCAGCATCCAGGAGCGGATGCCTGTTCCGTCCATATCATCTTCGTTGACGATACTATAGGTGTTATCCCTGCGGTCGCAGACAATCTCGATTCCAAAGATGTCAGAGATAGATTCTATATGATTCGAGAACGTACGCGCGGGAAGGTCACTTCCAAGTTCATTTACTGAGCTCCGCCGCCACAACTGCCTGATTTGGGCCAGTGTAAGAGGCCCGCGGCTCTGGAGTGTCTCCAGCAGCCAGATGTAGGATTTGAAGTAATTCTTTGCCATATCTGACCATAAAGATAGCAATATCTTCGGCAAAATAATGGCAGAATATAGAAATAGTGTATTTGCCGGAATCTTACTGAAGCACCCATTAACTTTGTCGCCAGAAAACGAATGAGAATATGGAAATCAAGCAACTCGTGCCAATGTCATTTGACTTTTATTTTGGAAATTATATAGGAGTTGGCTAACATTTTCCTTATGGTGCTGATATTTAAGTAATTGTGATTCGTTGGTATTCCTGCATAAGAATCTGTATG
>OICR01000768.1_pt1 | contig 12780 bp, 9 predicted proteins | sample 1581321 | NCBI WGS metagenome assembly OICR01 (sample SAMEA3882557, study PRJEB24775) | human gut metagenome | biome: human-associated habitat; feature: intestine environment; material: feces | place: Netherlands | collected 2009/2010
TTAAGAAAAAGCTTTGTGAGAATGTGAACCGTTGAAACATTGGTGTGAATGAGTTCAAGCTCTCTTTCAAGCGGAACATCCAAAAATTTTCCGTATGCTCCAAAGCCTGCGTTGTTGACAAGAAAATCAATCTGTTCATTTTCATTCTTAATATGCTCATACAAATCCAGGCTGTCACTTTCTCGTGAAAAATCAAGCGTAATTACCCTGACATTCACATTTGAAAGTTCCTCTTTCAGCTTGTTAAGCTTATCGGTTGAGCGTGATACAAGAATAAGGTCATAACCGAGTTCTGCAAGATATCGGGCGATTTCTTTACCTATGCCCGAACTTGCGCCTGTAATCAAAGCCTTCATTAGTTTTCATCATCCTTCGGTTTTTGTGCTGTGGCACAAAGCCATGTTGTACCTTCCTTAGTGTATGTGTTTATGTTTTCAAAGCCTGCCGATTCAAGTACGGCTCTGATTTCCTGCGGAGTTACCGACTTGATATTCAGCATATTTTCAACCTTTTCCCACTTGAACGGATCATCGTCTGTTCTGAGCATTTCAAAAAGCAGCATAACCGTTCCGCCCTGTTTGAGAACACGAAAAACTTCTTTTACATCATTTTCCTTATCAGGCCAGAAGTAGTAGGTTTCAACTGCCGTGATATTGTCGAATGTATTGTCATCAAAAGGCATATCGGATACGGATGCCTGAAGAATTTTCGCTTTGTTGCAGAGTATATTTTTTGAATTGAGTTTTTCGGAGGATTTTACCGAGAGTTCGGAATAGTCGATTCCGTAAACCTTGCCGTTGGCAACAATTGAGCAAAGTCGGTCAACGGTTTTTCCGCCGCCGCAGCCTATGTCAAGTACAGTTGCGGTGCGTTCAATATTCATATGTTCAAGTCCCCATGAGGTAAGGCTTGAATGTCCTTTATTCATAGCCTTAATCATCATTTTGCCCCAAAAGCCGTTTGGCTTTTTAGCATTCTCCACCAACTTGCGGTATTTCATAAAAATCACTCCAATCTGAAATTTTCATCTGTTTACTGTCTTATTATCTATTATTTTCTTTTTCTTCCTGTTGAATTAAGTTTTTGAAGCAGAAGTGCAAGGAAAAACGCACCGCCTACTATAACGATGAACCAAACAAATGACATATACAACGGTTGATTCATTACACGCAAAAACGGGTATGGACCGTCAACTGCACCGACTATGTTAAGTATAATAAGCAGAATCGCATATATTAATGTAGGGATTGTAGCCGTGAAAGCTGATTTTGTGTTAAGATGAGGTTCTTTTTCAAAAAGCACAAACGATAAAATTGTAAGAATCGGACACAAAGTATGTAAAAAGGTGAAGTCTTTGTTAAAAAGCATATAGAACCAACCGTTTATGCCCTCTCCACGCATCGGGGAAAGTACAGCAAGAACTACGATAAATGTTACCGAAAGCACAGCCGCCGCCATATATTTGAACATTTGAACCGAGTGCGGAATTTCTTTTCCGCTTTTGAGATATCGCACCTGAAAGCCTGCCATAACCGCACAGGCAACAAGTGCAAACAGGTTGCTGTCCTCAGTGTAATATACAAGCGGATAGCAGCCTATTTTGAAAAACACGATAATTATTGCGGCAATCTCACAAGCGATAATCGCAAGATTAAATGCCAAAGCTGTTTTTGTTCGTTTAATTTTAAGAATATTTTGCATTTTAATTCCTTTTCTATTGTTAGTTTCTTTCAATCAATGCCACGCTTTCCACATGGGAGGTTCCGGAGAACATATCGCAGGGGGTGATCTCTTTGGGGGTGTAGCCGTTTTCTGTGAAGAATTTTAAATCTCTTGCGAGGGTTGCAGGGTCACAGGATACATAGACTACACGGCTCGGCGACATTCTTGAAATTGTCTTTACAAGCTCTTCGCCACAGCCTTTTCTCGGTGGGTCAAGGATTACGCAGTCGGGTTTTAAGCCCTCTTTTTCAAGCTGAAATGCGGCATCTGAGGCATCTCCGCAGATAAACCGTGCGTTCTCAATGCCGTTTGCTTTTGCATTTTCATTTGCATCTTTCACGGCATCTTCAACAATCTCCGCACCGATAAGCTGTTTACAGGAATCAGCCATTGTAAGACCTATTGTACCCGTTCCGCAGTATAAATCAAGCAGAATTTCGTCAGATTTGAGATTTGCATATTCTTTGGCTTTGCCGTAAAGCTTTTCAGCCTGTTTTCTGTTGATCTGCCAGAACGAAAACGGTGAAATCTTAAACTGCAATCCGCAAAGTGTGTCGGTAATATGGTCACTTCCGTAGATTGTTCTGTTTTTTCTGCCGAGAACAACATTTGTTTTTTCTCTGTTAGAATTGATAATCACACTTTTTAACTGCGGAAGTTCGGATTTGAGCATTTTCACGAGTAAATCTTCCTGTTTAAGACCGTTTGCGTTGACAACATAGCACACCATAAGCTCGCCCGAAACCTCGCCGATTCTGATATAAATGTGGCGAAGTCTGCCCTTGCCCGTCGTTTCGTCATAAATTTCCGTGTTAGTTTTTGCGATAAAATCTTTTGTAATTTCAATTACCCTTGCAAAAATTTCGGGCTGTAAAATACAGTCGGTGCAGTTGATTATGCGGTGGCTGTGGAATGAATAAAAACCCGTCACAACATTTCCGTCACGGTCAAGACCGACAGGATACTGCGCCTTGTTGCGGTATCTTGTGATATTATCCGACGAAATTATCGGCTTGAAAACAACATTATCAAGACCGCCGATGCGTGTTACGGCATCTTCAACTCTTTGCTGTTTTATTTTGCATTCTTCTTTATAAGAAATATGTCGCCATGTGCAACCACCGCACTTCATAAAGTTTTCGCAGTCGGGAGTAATTCTCGCCTTGGACGGAACGAGAATTTCTTCGATTTTGCCGAAAGCGTAGGTTTTCTTAACCTTTAATATACGCACATTGAGTTCGTCACCGATTGCAGAACCCTGTACAAAAACGGCAATGCCGTCATCTGTTCTTCCGACTCCGCTTCCCTCGGCAGTTGCCGAAGTTATTGTAAGGTTTACAATATCGTTCTTTTTTAAAGTCATTTTATCACTCTGCCATTTTATGTGTATTTTTATTTATAATCCTATTCCCCTTTATTTTAGCATTTACTCTACAATTTGGCAACAATTAAAACACAGTATCCGTACAATACACAAAAATTGCACAAATATCAAATTAGGTATTTATTTTTTTGTCCATTCGTCTTATAATATGAGTATTGCAGTTCTGTCACGGCATTGCTCTTTGAATTCAAATCAACCTGTGTTCCGACTTAAATACAGGCAAAGCGGAATGATTTTTCTGACAGACAAATATACTTATCAGGAATGGAGTGGACTATTGTGAATTACGACAGTCTTATGGATAACATAAAAAGAATACATTTTATCGGTATAGGCGGCAGCGGAATGTGTCCGCTGGCTGAGATTCTTCACCACGAGGGTTATGAGCTTTCGGGTTCGGATATGAACGAGGGTGAAACTCTTGACAGAATTAAGGGTTACGGAATTCCCGTATTTATGGGACACGCCGCAGAAAATATTAAGGGTGCAGAGCTTGTTGTTTACTCAGCGGCTGTTAAGGAAACTAACCCCGAAAGACAGGCGGCAAAGGAACTCGGTATTCCGTGCATTGAAAGAAGCGTAATGCTCGGTATTGTTACAAGAAGATACAGAAGAAGTATTGCGGTTTCGGGTACACACGGCAAAACGACCACAACCGCTATGCTTTCACAGGTGCTTATCGGCAGCGGTTTTGATCCGTCAGCTATTATCGGAGGAAAACTTCCGTTCATCGGAGGTAACAGCTATGTCGGTCACAGCGATATAATCGTTTGTGAGGCTTGTGAGTATGTTGACACATTCTTACAGCTCAATCCGTTTATTTCGATTATTCTTAATATTGACGCAGATCATCTTGACTACTTCAAGAATCTTGACAACATTAAGAAGTCATTCAACAAATTTGCTCATCAGACAACAGGCTTGCTTGTTATCAACGGTGACGATGAAAACACTCTTGATGCCGTAAAGGATGTTGAGATTGAGAAAATCACTTACGGTTTTGGCGAAAACTGCGATTACAGAGCTGAAAACATCAGCGCAGACAAGGGTGTTCACGAACAGTTTGACCTTTACTTCAAGGGGGAGAAGCTCACACAGATTAAGCTTATCGTTCCCGGAAAGCACAACATTTATAATGCGCTTGCCGCTGCGGCTACTGCACATTATCTTGGCGCTACTCCGAAGGAAATTTCCGAGAATCTTCACAAGTTCGGCGGTGTTCACAGAAGATTTGAAATTCTCGGCACACCTGACGGAATTACTGTTGCCGATGACTTTGCTCATCATCCCACAGAACTTACCGCAACACTCAATGCCGCAATGAAAATGGGCTTTAACAAGGTTTGGGCAATATTCCAGCCGCATACATTTTCAAGAACAGCCATGCTCCTTGACGATTTTGCGGAGGCTCTTAAAATTCCGGATCAGGCAATTATTTCGGCTATTCTACCTGTTCGTGAAACAAACACATATAACATTTATTCTACTGACCTCGGTGCAAAAGTTCCGGGTTCTGTATGTCTTGACACATTTGAAGAAATTACCGACTATGTTTGCAAGAATGCAAAAGAGGGCGACCTCATTCTCACAATGGGCGGTGGTAATGTGTATATGTGTGCCAATATGATTTACAAACAGCTTAAATATATGGAAGAAAATAAATAAGATTTTTAAACAAACAGAAGAACCGTGCTTTTATGGCACGGTTCTTTTTTCTTTTATTATATTATTTTAAAAAAGGAGTCACGGAATATCTCGGCTCCTTAATTGATATGACTAATTTTAATTAGAAGTCAAACCTTCTCTTTGCAAAGAACATTCCTGCAACTGCAAATGTAAGAGCTGAAAGAAGAGCAATTGAAACTACAGGCGAGTCACCTGTTTTAACAACTCCGTTATCATTGTTATTGTTTGTGCTGTCCTTTAACACAACATCAGATGTTGAAGATGATACATCAGTTGAAGTTGTCGGATTTGTGTTATCATTACTTTCCGGTGTAATTGTGCCAAGTTCGACAAATGTAAATTCATCACTGTCCTGAACATAAGTTAAAAGGACATCACTTTTAATTGTTGTAGTGAAACTTTTTTCAATTACAGTACCTTTACCTGTTGAAATAACGGCAGTATAAGTACCGACAGGGAGATTTTCGGAAGTATGCGTATATACACCGTCGTGAGATGAAGGCTGGAAATAGAACATATCTACAATGGTGTCATCTTTCATAAGATAACCCGAGGGTACTTCATAAGGAGCTTTTTCGGACTCATACACAATAACATCCACTTCATTTGTTACAGTATAGTAGTTGATTCTGACTGAACCGTCTTTAGAAAGGGTGAAATCTTTATCAACTAAAAAATCATTGCCGTTACGAACATTAACATTATAAGTACCTGCTTTAAGGTTATCAGCAACACCTGTTATGCAATCATAATGTTCTGATGATGTTGAAAGAAGAATACCTTGAACAAAATCTCCGCCATCGGTTGTGATTAAAGCCTCATATTTTTCATCGGGGGTAAGCGGTTCATCATAAACTACTGCTTCAATATCATTCGTCACATAATGGTAGTAAATTCTAACAGAGCCGTCCTTTGTAAGTTTAACTTCCGTTGTTGCTCCGAATTCATAAGTTCCTGCAGTAAGGTTGTTATAAACTGCGGTTACAGTATCATAATGCTCATTTGAATATACCATTTCGGTATTCTTCAAGTCACCTGTTGTTTTGTTAATGCAATAGCTTTTGAAAGGGTTTTCTTGATCGTCAACAACAGTATCAGGAGTTGAAACTGCACCTACGACTGTTACTGTTGCCACCAAAAGCATAGTTGCCACAGTAAGCAGACAAACGATTTTCTTTGTAATTCTTTTCATAATTATTCCTCCGTTATTTTTATTATTGCACATTTTGCAATTCAATGTGATTATAATAGCAAAATTTCACAATTACAAGCTATTTTCACGAACGGGAACTATTGCGACACGAACAGAAATAAAATGACACAATACGGCTTGCATTTTGCTGTTAAAACACTTAATATATGTATATACAGCAATAAAATTATGATTTACGGAGAAAAGAATATGAAAACAAAAAAATTAAAGTATCTTCCTGCCATTGCGGCATTAGCAATCACTCTGGCAATAATCGGATTTGTTGTCACGGCACTCCTTTTTTCACCCAACAAGCCAGACACTCTTGCCGACACACCAACAGAAAATATATGGAGTTACGAAATTCTAAAGGACGGAAAAGTAAGCTCCGTTTATCCTGTATTTGAAGATAAATTAACTGCAACCGTAAACGATACTGATTTTTCGGCTTTGTGTATGAAAATAACCCTCCCCGAAATAACCGATGACAAATTTTTGAATTTTTCTCCATCCGGAGTAGCAACCGAGGTGTTCATAGAAAACTATCTTGCCTATTCAAATATTGATTTGACCGGTGATGACATAAAAAGAAATAAAGACGGATTTCTTGAAATTCCCGATAATTATCTGTTCACGGGACCGTCATATTATACCACCGCAAGTATTCCAATATCGCCTGATTTTTCGGGGAATGAAATGAGAATATACACATATTACACGGACGAAAATCCTTATTATTTTACTAAATATCCGTCGCTTGCAGATATGTTTCAAAAATCCACAGATGCTGTTGTGGGATCTGTCGGTGCCGTTATTTTATCAACTCTAAGTTTTATTGCGGCAATCGCATTATGTCTAATCTTCTTTGTAAGAACAAAAAACGGACATAAAAATTACAAAATCCTACTCATGATATTGTTTTTAATACTGTTTGCTTTAAGATGTGTGTGTTACTCATCTTCACAGTTGCAAATGAGTTCAAAGGTTCTTTCATCATTCGACTTTTCGATACTATCACGAATATATGTTATACCGATTGTATTCTTCGTAGCGTTTATGTTCACTAACTGGAGAAAATTCATTCTTCTTGTATCATCTTTTATCCTGCTCGGGACATACTGCATCTGCTACGGATTTTTCAGTGAATCCATTGAGTTTATCAATTTTACTGAAGTTTCACTCTCGCTGTACTTTTTGATAACCGTTATAATGCTTGTTTTAGATTTTATTTTTGATGGGCAGAAGTATAAAAAATACAAAAGTTCAAAATATATTCTGCTGTTTATAATCTGCATTTTTTGCGGTTACACTTTGGCGGCATGTACAAGCGACTCTGACTTTCTAAGTTACGGAAATAATATTTTGGGCAGCATTTTTGAATTTGGCGAATTCGCACCCCTCAATACTATGTTCTGCACAGTTACGGCAATTATTTCTGTATTGATAATTATCAAAGAATTTATTGACGATTATACGGAGTATAAGAAAAGAATTTTTATAGTAAATGAGCGTGCAAGATATGCTTTGCAGAGCTATCAGATGTTAAAAAACGGCGAAAAAGAAACCAAAGCTGCTCGCCACGAAATGAATCATCATATGGTTGCAATTTCGGCTATGCTTGATAATAATGACACTCAGAGAGCCAAAAAGTACATAGAAAAAGTCACTGACAAGCTTAGCAAACTTCCGAAAATTAAATACTGCGACAATATTCTGATAAACTCAATTACAGGTATATATGCAGAAATAGCTAACGATAACTGCATTAAATTTGAATGTAGTGCAAATGTTCCGGAACAAATCAGCATTGCCGATGAAGATTTGTGTGTGTTTCTTGAAAACATGTTTGACAATGCAATTGAGGCTTGTTTAAAAACCGATACAGAACACAGATTTATAAAAACAGATATTAAAGCAAATAAAAATTTTCTGTTTATCTCCTGTTCAAACTGCTGTTTTGAAAATCTTGTATTTGACAAAAACCATTTTCCCATTTCAGGCAAAAGCGACAAAAACAATCACGGGTACGGAATTATTGCGATGAATTCAATTTCAGAAAAATATAACAGCATTTTGATAATTGATTGTACTGATAATGTCTTTACGGTAAAAACAAATATGAGCATAATAAGCTCGGAGGGTGAGTAAATGTACAGAATTGCAATTTGCGATGATGAAAAAATTTTTAACGAATCAGCTCAAGTCTTGCTTGAAAACATTGCACTGAAAAACGGAATTGATATTTCAGTTGAATCGTATTTGAATGCCGACATATTATTAAACGACCTTGAAAACGGAAATAAATATTTTGACCTTGTTTTGTTTGATATAATCATCGGAAACAAAAACGGAATTAACATTGCATGCAAAATCAAGCAGAATTTCACGGACATTAAATTTATATTTATGACCTCATATTCCGAATATGCAATTGACGGTTATGAAGCGGAACCCTCGGGATTCCTTATTAAGCCTCTGAATGAAGCCAAGTTGAAAAGAGCTTTTTTGAGGGCATTTCAAAATTACAAATCGCAAAGCCTTATAATTAAGGAAAACGGAAAAAGCCATTCTATCAATTTAAAAAGTATTTTGTATGTTGAAATTTACGGTAAAACTCTCACCTTCCATTTGAAAGATAACAAAATTTTAGAGCTTACAAAAACGCTTTCAGAGATTATAAAGCTCCTGCCAAAGGATGATTTTATTCAATGTCACAGAAGCTTTTTGGTTGCACTTAATGAAATTGAATCAATCACAAGATATCAAATTCTTTTAAGCGGAGGAATGAAAATTCCTGTAAGCAAATTAAGATATACTGATGTGCAAAAAGCTTTAATTGAAAGCGCTGCGGAAAAAAATATATAAAAATGAACAAAGCTCCGTGCGGTTACGGAGCTTTGTTCGTTAAGAGAGAGTTTTTTGTCTACAGCTTTGGCTGTATAAATATTTATATAAAAAGCTAAAAAGCTTGTTGGCTGTTATTGACCGAACATATAGTTCCAGATTGAGTCGCTGTCACTATTATCTGAACTTTTGCCCTGTGATTGTGACGACTTATTCTGTGTGTTTGAATTGCCTGTTGAAGAACTGCCGCTCGGTGAATATTCTGCAAGAGTGAGCTTGAGATTTGCGGTCTTACCGCTTCTTGTAACGGTAAAAGTCACTGTGTCTCCCACCTTTGAATCCTTGAGGGCTGTTTCAATGTCTGATTTTGAAGAAACACTTGTACCGTTTACTGCGGTAATCATATCACCTCTCATAAATCCTGCTTTTTCTGCATTAGAACCGCTTGTTACCGAAAGAACATAACAGCCTGTGTTGCTGAGTCCATAGTAGAATGCGGAATCGTCGGATGTGATATCTGTAAGCTCCATACCGAGGTCAACCTTGCCCTTTACATAACCGTATGTTTTGAGATCGTCAATTATATCAAGAACATTGTTAATCGGAATAGCAAATGCAATACCTTCAACCTCTGTTGCACTGTCCTTTGCGTTTACAATACCGATAAGCTCACCATTTGAGTTAAAGAGTCCGCCGCCTGAGTTACCGGGGCTGATCTGAGCGTTGTGCTGGAGAAGCGTCATACTCTTACCCTCAACCGTTACCTGACGGGCAAGTGCGCTGATAATACCGTCTGTTACTGTACCGCCGAGCTGTCCGAGCGGATTACCGATTGCAACAACATAGTCGCCTACTGCAAGATCTGAGCTGTTGCCCATTGTTGCGGCTGAAAGACCTGTTGCATCTATTTTAAGAAGTGCGATATCGTTGTCCTCATCACTGCCGATTAACTTAGCCTTATATGAAGTTGCACCGTCACGGAGTGTTACCGTGATATTCTCCGCACCTTCGATTACATGGTGGTTTGTGATGATGTAACCGTCCTCAGAAATGATAACACCTGAACCTGCACCCTGCTGAACATACTGCTGAGCAAATCCGCCTGTCACAACGCTTTCGGTAGCAATTTCAACTACGCTGTCGGCTGTTTTCTTAACAATTTTGGAAGTTGTTCCGTCGAGAGCGGCATTGCTTGTGGTTGATGTGCTGTTTGCGGATGCCTGTTTGATGTTTACACTTGAAGAAGAGTTGTTGTTAAGTGATGATGCAAGCATACTGCCACCGAATCCTGCACCGCCGCCGAGAATGATTGCAGCTACAAGCATTGCGGCTACAAAACCCTTTGAAGCGGGTTTCTTCGGCTTTTTAGGCTTTTTAACTTTTACTTTCTTAGCCTTTGGTGCGGAATACTGTTGATTTGCATACGGTGAACCCGACTGTGAGCTGTATGGATTCTGTGACGGATTGCCGTATGAATAGTTGTTAGTCTGCTGTGAAGAATATGGGTTTGAAGAATACTGTGAACCGTATGAATCCGATGAGTAGTTCTGTGAAGATGTACCCGATGCTGTGTTTGAAGAATAAGCACTTTCATAACGGTTAGGGTTGTGTGACGCATTCTCGTTGTTACCGTTTATATACGAATGGCGGTACTCACCCGAATTTACACTTGATGTTGAATTTGTGTTCCATTCATAAGAGCTTTCTGTATTTTCTGCAGTTGATGCAGACTGTGAATCTGATGATGAATGAATATCATGATAGCTGTTGTCAGCAGTATTATTATCTGACGAATAACCGTCATAACCGTTTTTATTGTTTTCAAAGTTATCGTTCATAACTGTGCCTCCGATTAAAAGTTATATTTTCAAAAGACTTCATCGAATGTCGGTGTTGTTTTTTGATGTTGTAGATATAATAAAGCCCCAAAGTGAAAAGTATATGAAATACGGCTGAATTAATGTTGAAAGCAAGAAAATAGTATGTGAAAATTCGGTGTGCGTTGTGAGGAGTATGTCACAATCATCTGTATTCACGAAAAAAGGGCAGAACAAAACGCTCTGCCCTATATAATGTTTAAGATAATAACAATTTTAAATCTCAGTTATCCTAAATTTGATAATAACGAAATAACTCATCAAGAATACTTTTCATATTTTTAAATTGAGTATTTGTGATTTTTATGATTACGCAAAGGAATAAAGTCAGAATAGCTACAATTATAGTTGGAAATCCCAAAATTCCTGCAACCGAAATAAAATGAATACCAATCAAGAAGAAATACAAAAAGATTGCTAAACCAACAGCCATTATTGGATTTGGAATCATTCTGACAGTTAAATCAGAATATCCACAATCTTCCTCTATCTTACCTAAAAAAATCGGACTTAGACTATAAATTCCACCGTAATTTTTAGCCGGTACAAATTTCATTTTAAAACCCTTATCCGTGAATTTCACATCATAGGAATAATCATCCCTCTTGATGTCAGCACCATACTTAGAATTACTTTTAATTATATCATTTATGTGTTCTTCTGATAAAGAAAGTTTATAATGAAGTTTATCAAAGAATTTTATAATCATAGAAATAACTCCATATACAAAAGGCACTCAGTTTGCCGAAACGGTGTTGACCTGTTCTTTTGTTTCGGGCTTCTTTTCAACCTTTTCGTTGAGCTTTTTCTTTACAGAAACTTCGTCAAACTTCTTTTTGAAGGATACTCTGCCGTTGAACTTCTTTCTGCAATATTTGCATGAAAATTCGGCGGTAAAGCTTTTGTTGTGAAGTCGCCACTTTGAAAGCTGAACAAGCGGTTTTCCGCAATCTTCACAATCGAAAAACATAACGCTTTTGTCAACATCGGGGCTGTTGATATCTGTAACAAAATGATTTTTGAACAGCAGTCTGTCATAGAATTCGTCACAAACAGCATCCTTAATGTACGGCTTTAACGGATACTTACCGTAAAAAGCCTTCATACATTCCAATGTCAGGTACACATCGGCAAGAGCCCTGTGCTGATCATCTTCCGAAAAATCAACACCTGCCATTTCGGCACAGGCACCGAGTCCCAGCTGACAGGATGAATCGTGCAAATCAAGACAGTCTTCACAATAGCTTTGCAGATTGCAATAGCGTGAGAGAAACGGAAGTCTGGTTCTGCCCGTGTAGTAGCTGTAATTTTCGATAAGAGCATGAAGGTCGGAGTCGCTCCATGTCATAAGCACACCGTCACCCAGAAAATCCGAGAACAGGCTGATTGCTCTGATAAAGCTGACGCCCTCGTCCTTCAACTCTTCATTTGTTATTTTAGTAAGCTGTTTTACCTTACTGCATAGCTTTTTGCCGATTTTCGGAGCAACAAGCATTGTAAAGGTGTCGCATACATTCAGTTCATCATCAAGCTTAACCGCACCGATTTCAATTATTTCATTGACAAATTTGTGCAGAACCTTGCTGTATGAACCGTTCCATTCAAGGTCAAGAATTACATAACTCATTATTTTAATTATTTCTTACGGAATGCCTGTTTCATACGCTGTTCTTTTGAAAGAATACGCTTACGCATACGGATATTTTCGGGAGTAACCTCAACAAGCTCATCATCAGCGATGAATTCAAGGCACTGTTCAAGCGACATAATTGTCGGAGGTGTAAGCTTGAGGGCATCATCAGAACCCGATGCACGGGTGTTTGTGATGTGCTTTTTCTTGCAGACATTAACTGTGATATCCTCAGACTTAGGACTTGCGCCTACAATCATACCCTCGTAAACAGGAACACCGGGTCCGATAAAGAGTCTACCTCTTTCCTGAGCGGCATAAAGACCGTAGGTTACAGTTTCGCCTGTTTCAAAAGCGATAAGTGAACCCTGATGGCGGGTTACGATTTCACCCTTGTATGGCTCATAACCGTCAAATACATGGTTCATAATTCCGTTACCGTTTG
>OICR01000770.1_pt1 | contig 12759 bp, 11 predicted proteins | sample 1581321 | NCBI WGS metagenome assembly OICR01 (sample SAMEA3882557, study PRJEB24775) | human gut metagenome | biome: human-associated habitat; feature: intestine environment; material: feces | place: Netherlands | collected 2009/2010
AATTACTGCATGAGAGAAACATGACATTATATCAGCTATGTCAAAGCGGAAACATCCCCTACACGACGCTTCGCGTCTCTCGCTGCAGAGGCAGCCAGCTTTCTGTAGATACCATTGAGCAAATTTGCAGGGTGCTTGGAATCTCGATGGCCGAGTTCTTTACAACTTGCCGCAAAAGCAATTCAGCAAATGAAAGTATGAGGTAAGCTGTTCTTCAATAATGCGGATAAAAAGTCTTTGGACCACACTTATATGGGGGAACAGTGTGCTTTTTTACAGCTATTTGTTTGAAACACTCATTAACTTAGTTTCATAACAGGAACACCGCAAGATGATACATAAGATTCATCTTGCGGTGTTTCCTTTTATGGAAAGGGGAAAATAACGCAGTTAGGTGCGCACTTGTACACTATATTAAACTCGTACTTTTACTACGCACTTTCTTGTCGCAACGGGGATGCCGTCGACAGCGTGATTGGGCGCATGGGCATCATGTGGCCATAGAATAATAAAGCGATTATCGCCCAAAGACAAATACTCATATTTTCCAGTGTAAAACCAGATGTCACGCTCGGGATGTGCCTCAACTTCCGTTAAAGTTTCTCGCTGTGCAACCCCGATCAATTCGTGCCCTTCAATAAGATATTGAATGTCAAGGTATGTGTTATGAGCTTCTGCATTTGGTGTATTTTGCACGGTCATTCCGTGTGAGATATTTGCAAAAACATCATTGCCATCAATTTCATAACGGCCATCGGGTATCGTCGAAAAATCTGAGTTTACAAGAAAATCAAGTGCCTTTTGCAATCGCGCACTGATGCCATAATATAGATGACTGTTTGTAAGTGTATCATAAATCATAAAGTAAGACCTCGTTTATTTTAATAAAAACTGAAAACAATTTTCATTTAATATGATAATTGAAATTACTTATCTATGTAGTGTAGCATATAGATATGGAAATTGTCCTTGAGCAGGAAAGGTTGTTTTAAGGCAATATAACAACGAAATGGAGTAAGCATATGAATATTTTGAGCGAAATGAGTAGCATCTACTATGAGCTTACAATTTCTGAAAAGAGAATTGCCGAATATATTTTGGAACATACAGACGAAGTGCAAATGATGTCAATTAGCGAACTTGCGGAAGTCTGTCATGTTGGCGAAGCTACAATTACTCGTTTTTGCAAGCGTTTCCACTCACGTGGATATACCGCATTAAAAATTGAGCTTGTAAAATTGAGCAACCCGAGCTATGAGCCTTTTTCAGATAGACCGACATCTGAAACCACGACAACAACACCCACGAAACACCAAAATATAAGTGGAATATTATACAGTGAATACTCTTCCGCACTGAAACAAACTGCTGAATTGCTGAAAAAAGAGCACGTGATCCGCGCAGTAGAGGCGCTCAGTCAGGCAGAAATAGTCTACTGCATGGGTCAAGGTGGTTCTATGCTAATGGCAGAGGAAACAGCACATCTGTTTTCTTCCGTGAGTTCCAAGTTCTTTAGCATATATGATTCTCATTTACAGGTTTCAGCAGCAGCAACCATGACAGCTAAGGATGTATTATTCTTCATTTCTTATTCTGGATCAACGACTGAAATGGAGGATATTTTATCTCAAGCAAAGCAGAATGGTGCAACAATTATTATGCTGACAAGATTTTGCAAATCTCCTGGGGCGGAAAAATCGGATATTGTGCTGCAGTGCGGTTCAAACGAATCACCTCTGCAGCAAGGCTCGGTTGCCGCAAAGATTGCACAGTTTTATGTTCTGGATATTCTGTATCATGAGTATTGCAATAAAAACCCAGAAATATCTGAACAGAACAAAGAAAAAATTATGCGGGCATTAGCGAACCGCCATCAATAAGTGATTCAGGCATATAAATGCAGCCACGCAGAAAAGAGAACCATACTTTCGCGAGAATGTGTGTGTACCACATTCTTTGAAAACGTGTATTGCTTTGTACAATCAAGTTCAGAGAAAAGATGCTCTATCGTTTTTGGCGGGCAAGTGTTATCCAAACCACCAGCGGAAAGCATGACTGGAACATTGATACGGTGTGCGTGAGAAAGAGTATCAACATAACCAAGTTGATTCCAAAACAGTGTGTGGTCGGTTTCTTCATAGGCTGGTTTTAGAATACTGTATGCCGGCCCTTCTAATTCAGTAGCCGGGAAATCGGTTAAAAAGGGAAGATCGGCACAAACACATCTGACTTTTCCGCCGAGAATTGAGGCAAGCAACAGGGAGCCGCCGCCACCTTGACTTGTTCCGAATAGGGACATCTGTGGAAGCACACCCGGCTGCTGTAATGCCCATCGAATTGCTAAAAGGCAATCCGAGAGCCAATCTGCATATCCACCCTTAAGTCCCCGGGCGGTACGGTCAAGAACCGGCCAGTTCCCATCTGGGAGTTGCATTTCAGGATGGATTTGATTTGGTTCAGCATATCCTAACGGAGAGATATGTAAAATATGAAATCCCTGATCGGCCAGTTGCGGATGCATACTAATAGACGAACCGTAACCCGGAAGATTGATTAGTAAGGGGGCTGGAGTTCGGATTGCGGGCTGCCAATAGCCATAAAATGTTTGGCGATTGTCACTTGCCGTAAATTTGACATATTTATTTACCAACGTGTTGGGGGAATTCCCAAAAGGAACAGTGATTGGACAATAATCCACAAATTCTGCATGAATCGCAACAGTCTCTGACTGCCTTAAGAGTTGCTCTGCCCACTGATCAACTTCTTCGTGGCTGGGATAAGCCTTACGCGCTTCCTGCAACATGACCGTCTGTAAATCCACGAGGTAGACCTCCTAAATTCTTTTTTATTCATCCTAGCAGATTTTTAGGAAACTTTAAAGTAATACATACATCATTACTAGCATTTTTCAACCATAAATAAGATGTTATTGACAAGTTTGGAGGAATAACGATGCAGACAACAATTCCACAATCATTGTATTCAGCAATGCGATTCAACTTCTTATATGTTGATAAGTATACCTTTCACTCTGGATGGTTTTTCCCGGAAGATTATATCCCCTATTGTTTGCTCCGCTTTATTACCAGAGGCGAAGCTGTATTTAAAATCAACTCAGAGGAGATCGCAGTACACAAAAATGAGATCGTTTACATACCGGAAGGAGCGGTTATGTCGTGCTGGGCGCTGAGCGATAATGTTGAGTTTTATTCTATTCGTTTCTGTGTTACTGCGCGATTAAACGACAGCGATTTTCTCGGTGAATATTTTCATATCCCAACTGTTACGAAAAATGTACAGGAAAATGTTTTGACGTATTTTCAAGAAATCTATCAAAGCGCAACGAGTCAAAATCCGAGCAGACTGTTTCGGATTCGAGGAAATCTAGAATTGATCATTGCCTATTTAACACAATGCGCCAATGCAGAATGTGAAGGAGACGGCAGTTCACATGATCGTGAATTGCCAGATGTGCATAGTCTCGAGGCGATTCGCAGAAGAAATGCTAAGACACAGAACATCAATCGCGATCCCCGGATTCAAATTGTTGTAGACTACTTAACACCGCACCTTAATGAGCAATTTACAATACAATCTCTCAGCGAAATGGCGCAAGTCAGTCAAACATCATTCCGAAGACTATTTAAAGCGCATACCGGGAAATCACCAAGCGATTATATTCGAGAATTACGCATGACGTCCGCTGCAAGAATGTTATTGACAAGCAATCGGGAAGTTGCAGAAATTGGATATCGGGTCGGATTCAGCGACGCAAACTATTTTTCCCGCACCTTCCGGCAAGTATTTGGAGTTTCACCGCATCAATACCGCCGGATCTCACGCGGACAGGCGGTTCGTGCAGGGAAAGAATCACCCAAATTATGAGCGAATAATGCTATGATTGGTCATTTCATCCTCTACACAAAATGAAAATAATTTTCTATAATGAAGCCATAGCAATACCACCAAAAAAACATTGAGCAGAAAGGGAAAAATTATGAAAAAATACTTAGCGCTTCTTTTGGCAGCACTGATGCTTCTCAGTTGCTTGGCTGGTTGTAGCTCAGCAGATGATACGACAACCCCTCCAACTGAAACAACCCAGGACGCTCCGCAGACCACTGACAAAGAAGATGCCGCACCGGCAGAGCCTGTTGAAACAGCGGATGAGCTGGAGGGTGAGATCACGTTCTGGCACTCGTTCACGCAGGGTCCCAGACTTGAGCGGATTCAGGCGGCAGCCGATTCATTCATGGAAAAACACCCCAAGGTTAAGATCAACATTGAAACCTACTCCTGGGCAGACTTCTACACCAAGTGGACGACCGGCCTCGCCTCGGGCAACGTCCCCGACATGAGTACCGCGCAGGCCGGTCAGGTTGTCGAAATGATCAACGCCGACGCGATCATTCCGCTGGATGATATGATCGACGAAATTGGCCGCGACCGTTTCTATGAATCTCCGATTCAGGAAATGACCTATGATGGCAGCTGCTATGCAGTGCCGATCTACTCTCATGCATTTGTGATGTGGTACCGCAAGGATCTGCTGGAAAAGTACAATCTTGATGTTCCCACGACTTGGGACGAGTTCAATGCGGCAGCGACGGCGATCACGCAGGGCGAGAACGGCGAAGTTTACGGCTGCTCTGTTCCAATGGGCACGAACGATATGTATGCAACGTGCTTCTTGGATGTCTGGGCTGGCAGCTGCGGCAAGTCCCTTCTGACAGAAGACCGCAAGGCAAACCTGACCGATCCGGATATTGTTGAAGGCATCAAGTTCTGGACGGATATGTATAAGACAAATTCTCCGGCAGACTCGATCAACTACAACACGCTCGATCAGGCGACGCTTTATTATCAGGGCAAAAACGCATTTGACTTCAACTCCGGTTTCCATATCAGTGGCGTTGAGGCAAACCGCCCCGATCTGATGGATTCCATCAGCTGCGCACCGATTCCCACCCGCAACGAAGGCGAGCAGCCGCAGTACATCGTCAATAATATGCCGATGGTTGTTTGGAAGAACTCTAAGCATCCTGAAATCTGCAAGGCATTCATCGAGTCTTTCTATGAGCCGGAAACTTATGTCCCGTTCCTGCACTCTGTTCCGGTTGGCATGCTTCCTGCTCTGAAGGAAATCACAAATGATCCGACGTTCCTTTCGGATCCGACGATTCAGAAGTATGAAGCCGAAATGCGTGTGATTAGCGATGCTCTGAGCCACGGCACTTATATTGGCATGGAATATGGCCCCTGCGTCGAGGCTGGCATCCTTGCAAACCAGCGTGTCGTCGAGAATATGTTCCAGGACATCGTCCTGAACGGCACATCTGTTGAAGACGCTGCGGCAGCCGCCAACAAACAGCTAAATGAGTTGTTTGAAGCAGCAGAATAAGATTTTATTGGGGTGACCCAGGAGGCGGGGGCTTCCCCCGCCTCCTTTATCTCTAGCGCAGCAAAGGAGGTCTGCAAAATTGTGAAAAGAAGGCGCACGCTATCATCAAAAGCAAGCAGTTGGCTGTTTATTCTTCCCGCGCTCACCGTGGTTATTTTACTCCTGCTATATCCCGTTACTTCCAGTATCTTCTATAGTCTGACAAACAAAAATCTCATTAAGCCTACTTATCGATTCCTCGGTCTTGATAATTATATTAAAACGTTGACTGATCCGGATTTCTGGACGGCCTTTTGGAACGACCTGAAATGGACCTTTTTCTCTCTGCTGGGGCAGTTAATAGTCGGTTTTACCGGCGCATTGGCGTTGAACCGAATCAAAAAAGGCTCTAGTATTTATCGTACAATCCTGATTATTCCCTGGGCGATTCCATCAATCGTTTTGGCGTTTTCCTGGAAGTGGATTTTGAACGGCGTTTACGGTTTTTTGCCGAATCTTCTGATCAAGCTCGGACTATGCTCAACCGCGCCGGAATTTTTGACTGGAAATCTGGCGTTTGCAACGCTGGTGTTCATCAATATCTGGTTCGGCTCGCCGCTGATCATGGTCAACATCCTGTCAGCGCTGCAAACCGTACCAAAAGATCAGTATGAAGCAGCTCAAATTGATGGTGCAAATACATTCCAGTCTTTCTGGCACATTACAGTTCCGCATATTCGTACTGTTGTGGGTTTGTTGGTTGTGCTTCGCACGATTTGGATTTTCAATAGCTTCGATATTATTTACTTGATCACCGGCGGCGGCCCGGCCAATAAAACACTGACCGTTCCGATTTATGCATATAACATTGGTTGGGGATTGAAGCAGCTTGGACGATCTTCAGCAGTTACCGTACTGTTGCTGCTCTTCCTGCTGATTGTGTGTGCGCAGTACTTTAGGCTTTTGAACAAGTGGGAGGAGGAGAAGTGATGCACAAGCGTAAACATTTTAGACGCGGTATCTTAGGCGACACGATCTCCTATACCTATTTGACAATTCTTGCGCTTTTGGCAGCGTTTCCGCTGTTTTGGATATTAGTATCTTCTGTAAAGAGCAAGGGCGAACTGACAGCGAATCCCACTGCGATTTTCCCTCAGGTCTTTTCGCTGGAGTATTATAAAATTGTTTTTGAGCAACTAAAGTTCGGCACAAATATTATGAACAGTGTTGTTGTTGCCGGAAGCACAACAATCATTGCTATTCTGATTTCTGCGCTTGGTGCATATGGTGTTGTTCGGTTCTTCCCGAGATTTGGAAAGATTATGACGAGGGTCCTGATCACGACATATATGTTCCCTCCCATCTTGCTTGCGATCCCATATTCGATCATTATGGGCAAAGCAGGGCTGATGAACAGCCGCGTTGGACTGATTATTGTGTATCTTTCGATTTCTGTCCCATATGCGATTTGGCTTTTGGTTGGATTCTTCCAAACAGTCCCGCTTGAAATTGAAGAAGCCGCATACATGGATGGTGCGAACAAGCTTCAAGTATTTAGTCGTGTTGTCTTGCCGATTGTCGCACCCGGTGTAGTTGCCGTGGCAATTTATACATTTATCAACGTATGGAATGAGTTCCTGTTCTCACTCATTTTGATCAACAGCCGCGACAAAATGACCGTTGCGGTTGGACTGAAATCACTCATGGGTCAAGAGGTGCTGGACTGGGGCGTTATGATGGCTGCATCCGCACTTGTTGTAATTCCTTCTGTAATTTTCTTCATGCTGATCCAGAAGCGCATTGCTGGCGGTTTGGCACAGGGCTCTATCAAATAAAAGGAGATATTGTTATGAAAACGATTGGATATGCAATTGTCGGTACGGGATATTTCGGTGCTGAACTTGGTCGCATTATGAAAGAGCAGGAGGGGGCAAAAATTGTTGCAGTTTATGACCCAGAAAATGGCGAGACTGTGGCAAAAGAGCTTGGCTGCGATGTCGAAACGGATTTGGATAAGCTCTGCTCGCGTGATGATGTCGACGCTGTGCTGGTAGCTTCGCCGAACTATCTGCACAAAGAGCCGGTTTTGACAGCAGCACGTCATAAGAAGCACGTCTTCTGTGAAAAGCCGATCGCGCTTTGCTATGCGGACTGCGACGAAATGGTACGCGCCTGCAAAGAAAACGGTGTGATCTTCATGGCAGGCCATGTCATGAACTTCTTCCGCGCGGTACGCCATACAAAGCGTCTGATTGCGGAGGGGAAAATCGGCCGTGTTCTCTATTGCCACTCTGCACGAAACGGCTGGGAAGAGCCGCAGCCGTCCATCAGCTGGAAGAAGATTCGCGCAAAATCCGGTGGTCACCTTTATCACCATATCCACGAGCTGGACTGCATTCAGTTCCTGATGGGACCGGCAACAGAGGTTACCATGACTGGCGGTAATGTTGCGCATAAGGGTGAACAGTTTGGCGACGAGGACGATATGCTGTTCCTCTTGCTGGAATTTGGAAACGGCACCTATGCTGTTGTGGAATACGGCTCTGCCTTCCACTATCCGGAGCATTATGTGCTGATTCAGGGTACAAAAGGCTACATTAAAATTGATATGTGCAATGTCGGCATGACGGTTAAAACTGCAGATGGTGAAGAAGAGCATTATCTGGTTCATGAGACCCAGGAAGAAGACGATCAGAGGACTCAGATTTATCACAGCACAGAAATGGATGGTGCAATCCAGTACGGTCATCCGGGCAAAAAGCCGCCGCTGTGGCTGCACGGAATCATGAAGAATGAAATGAAGTTCTTCAATGGCATTATGCATGGCGATCCGGTTACTGACGAGTTCCGTCCGCTCCTGACCGGTGAAGCTGCACGCGCAGCAATTGCTTCTGCAGACGCGGCCACAAAGTCGCTTCGTGAAGACCGCAAAGTTAAGGTTTCTGAAATCACAGGATAGTTCCATTTTCTTTATAAAAATTATAAGCAAGTTCTGTTCATCAAACAAATATGTACAGAGTTATTAAAGAAAGAGGGCAAACAAATGAAACATACTTTGAAACGTCTATTTAGCGCATTTCTTGTATCGTGTCTCCTTTTGACTATGTTCCCGCTTTCGGTATTCGCTTCCAGCACAAATGGCAGCAGCATAATAGAAGTCTTATCAAGAGCAAGTAAAACCGGCTTCTATTATAATTTTGACGGCGATACTTCATTTGACGGAAGCCGTATCGTTTCGGGAACAGAACAGGATATTTCGCGCTTAAAAGCCAGCACTCAAGGAACAGTTATTGTTCGATATAGAAGTACGGCATCTACAAATCAAGTCCTATTTGCGGCGGGAAGCTCCACAGAGAAGGACAAATATGGCGCGGTTATGGTTAATAATGTTTCGGGGATGAAAATGCAACGAATTGATTTCCCAGGTGGAATGGTCGCAAATCTCCGTGGAACAACTACCGGGTCTGGCTGGCATACCTTTGTTTACAGTGTAGATGCTAGCGACCTTACAAATACACAAGCAAAATCTGTAACAAGCTTTGATGGGAGTACCACTACACAGTTTCCGAATTTCGCCTCGTGGTTCAATTATAATGCAGAGGTTAATGATATTCAGTTTTTGAATATTGGTGGTACATCTGGCGCGTTGGCAAACTCGAGTAATAATGCAAATTTTGTAGGAGATATTTCTTTTGTTGCGTTTCTTCCAGAATTTATGTCACAGCAAGAAGCGGCGGCAATCTCCGGAGCAGAATGGCCTATTGGTAATCCCTTGGTATTCTCAAAGCATGACTTGAACATTCAGAGTGACGATGATGCAGTCCAACTTAATGATGACGTTCTTGAGACTCTAAATAGCGCTGATAACATTACCATATTGGTGAAGTACAAAAACACAACAAATGGACCTGGTTCACTTCTGAGTGTCAGCGATACAAGCAAAAACGATGCACATTTCCACTTGTATCAATCGGGCAACCGTGTTGGATTTGAATTTAGAAATTCTGATTCTCCTAAATATTCTGCTTACTGCACTACGTTCGGTTATGAAGACAATATCGTTGCGTTCAAGGCAGAAAGTGGCGTAGGTTACAAGTTATTTGCAAATGGTCAAAAAGGCGGAACGACAGCCAAAACAGGTGATGATTACCAATGGCTAGGCGATATTCCGAACTTGACGACTGGTTATATTGGGAAAATGGATCGGCTGATTAGTTCCAGCAGTTATCCATACACAGGTACAATTGATTATATCTATGTCTTCACGTCGGCACTTTCTGACGAACTGCTTCTTGAGCTGACAAGGCCAACGTCCAGGAATGTTTTTTACGAGGGCGATGCTACAAGCTCGACATTCTTCAGAATTCCGTATTTGCTGTACTCTTCAAAGGGAACCTTAGTTGCTGGTTCCGATACAAACTATGGCAGCACTGGCGATTCAGCAGAGAATATTGACTCTGCACTTAGAATCAAGCATCAGGCACTCAGCTATACAGCGAATGATGGTTGGGAAGATGCGATTACGCCAGATTGTCTGCATATGAGTGACTATGCAGATGAATACGGATACAAACAAGGCTCAGCCTCCTTTATTGATGGAGTCATCGTAGAAGATACTGAGCATACAGACAGAATTTTGCTGTTGATAGACGCCTTTGCTTGGAACGGCGGCGGTTTCCAATCACTTAATATCGATGCTTATGGACAAGCGCATGGTGGTGTTGCTCGGAGTATGCCATTCGGTGACGGCTTCTGCACCATTGCGGGGCATAAATATTTCCTGCTCTCCGATCAAAACGTGAAGTCTGGAAATGTTAATATGAACACCGTTCGCAGTCGCTTTAACTACGCTGCTGATATTTATGGCGAGAAGAACGCGGATGGCAGATATAACGTTTATCATTTGCTGGGTACACCGACGGAGTATTCTTCCGACGGAACGACAGTTGATGATAGCAATTTGTCGCTTGGTGAGCTTTCAGAATACAGTCTCGGTGAAAATTATGAACTGTACAAGGGCGGTCAGCTTTTGCATGTTACGCAGCGCAGCTCGGACACACAGGCAGCTTCGCAGTCTGTGCCGATGAAAATTTTCTATGAAGACTCTGAACTGCAAGTTTACAATACCAGTTATATCATGCAGGTTTATTCAGACGATGATGGAGAAACGTGGCATACGGACAAGATTATTTCTGGCATGGTCAAGAGAGAAGAGTCTCGGTACTATCTGACTGGACCTGGACATGGCATTCAAATTCAGAATGGTGATCATGCTGGCAGACTGGTTGTTCCAATCTACTATCAGCTTACTGGAGGAAATGGTACGCTGACAAGTGGCGCACGAACGGAAGTTATTTATAGTGATGATGGTGGAAACACTTGGGCACACGGTGACTGCCTTCCTGGAACAGTCGGTCATGAATCTGTTGTTGTAGAACTTCCAAATGGCAATTTGCAGATTTTTATGCGAAATACCAGCGGCAGCGGGGGTAAGATTAAAACCGCGACAAGTCTTGATGGCGGCGAAACATGGATTGATGTTACATCGGGACTTGGCGATAATCTGGCCGGTACGAACAGCCAGTTGTCAGCACTTTCATATAGTGGAACGGTTGTCTCGAAAAAAGATGGACAAGCATATCCTGCAGTTTTGCTGTCAATGGCGTATAACACCTCCAGAACAGATGGGCGTATCTATGTCGGCTTGATCAAAGAAAATGGTCAATACGACAACGGGAGCACGAAGTACTCTATCGACTGGGAATACGTCTATCAGGTTACTGAGGCCAGTGCACTCTTTGCTTATAGTAGTCTAGTTGAACTTGGCGATGGACGAATTGGAATGATCTATGAAGCATCGCCGACCACTTCGTGGGCAGATGGTTTGCGGTATATGTACTATGAAGAATTTACCATGAGTGAACTCACTGCGAATTGACGATTTAAATGTTCAGCGGGCTCTCATTATGAGAGCCCGCTACCGCCTAAAAGGAGAATACACAATGGATGAAAAGTTAAAAAGATATCAGGGCATCTTCCCTGCGTTTTACGCTTGCTATGATGATACAGGCAGAGTATCAACTTCTCGAACAAAGTCGTTGGCTAAGTACCTGCTTGCCAAAGGCGTAACAGGTCTTTATGTTGGTGGTTCCTCTGGTGAATGCATCTACCAAAGTGTAGAAGAACGCAAGGCCATCCTCGAAGCCGTTATGGACGCTGTTGGCGGCAAGCTCGTCGTCATCGCGCACGTCGCCTGTAACAACACCGCCGACAGCTGCGAGCTGGCGCGGCACGCCGAAAGCCTCGGCGTTGACGCAATCGCCGATCTATTTCCATCTGCCGCCGTATGCCATCGCGGACTATTGGAATACGATCTCTGCGGCTGCGCCAAACACGGATTTTATCATCTATAACATCCCACAGCTTGCGGGTGTCGCGCTCAGCACGCAGCTTTTGCAGGAAATGGCTAAAAATCTGCGCGTCATCGGCGTTAAAAACTCGTCTATGCCGACGCAGGATATCCAGATGTGGCTTGATGCGACCGAGCGCGAGCTCGTCGTGTTCAACGGTCCGGACGAGCAGCTGATCTCTGGTCTTGCCATCGGCGCGACCGGCGGCATCGGCGGCACCTACGCCGTCATGCCTGAGCTCTATCTCAAAATCTACGAATGCTATCACGCCGGGCGCATGGAGCTGGCACGCGAAATTCAAAACGAATGCTGCCGCATCATTTATAAGATGTGCAGCTGCCATGGCAATCTCTACGCCGTCATGAAAGAGATTCTGCGCCGTGAAGGTATGGACGTCGGTACTGTGCGCGCGCCGCTGCCGAATCTTGTCGCATCCGACATGGACACCGTCGTCTGTGCGAAGCAGATGATTGAAGAGGCTGTCCAGAAATATGTAAAAGCATAAATCACAGACCTGTTTTTTGAATTGTAGCAAGAGGTGCATGTACATGAACGAAATGAGAAAACAGCAATTTACCGAGGCGCATACTTGGGTACGCGCGGAATTGGATCGCTGCGTAAATTTTTGGCTGAAAAACGGCATGGATCCGGAATTCGGCGGTGTCTATACCTGCCTCGACCGAACCGGTAAAATCTATTCCACGGATAAGAGCGTCTGGATGCAGGGGCGGTGCGGCTGGATCTTTGCCCATCTGTGCACAGTCTACGGCACGAAGCCGGAATGGCTCGACGCCAGCCGCAGCTGCCTTGATTTTATGGAGCGTCACTGCTTTAATCACGCCGCAGGCGACCGTATGTATTTTACCGTTACAAAGGACGGTCAGCCGCTGCGGCAGCGCCGGTATTGCTTCTCCGAGGCGTTCTGCGCCATGGCGAACGCGGAATATTACGCCGTCACGGGCGACGAAA
>OICR01000784.1_pt1 | contig 12609 bp, 8 predicted proteins | sample 1581321 | NCBI WGS metagenome assembly OICR01 (sample SAMEA3882557, study PRJEB24775) | human gut metagenome | biome: human-associated habitat; feature: intestine environment; material: feces | place: Netherlands | collected 2009/2010
CGTGTCTCAGTCCCAATGTGGCCGTTCAACCTCTCAGTCCGGCTACCGATCGTCGACTTGGTGAGCCGTTACCTCACCAACTATCTAATCGGACGCGAGCCCATCTTTCAGCGGATTGCTCCTTTGATCACTGTATCATGCGGTACTGTAATCTTATGCGGTATTAGCATCTGTTTCCAAATGTTATCCCCCTCTGAAAGGCAGGTTGCTCACGCGTTACTCACCCGTCCGCCACTAAGTTCAAAAGTCATTTGACCGAAGTCGCATTCCTTAAGAACTCCGTTCGACTTGCATGTGTTAGGCACGCCGCCAGCGTTCATCCTGAGCCAGGATCAAACTCTCTAAAATTTGTATCATATCCGCCTAAGCGGCTACAATCAATTTCAGAGCTTGTTCTGCTCTATCTTACCAAGAAACTTTCGTTTCCCGGAATTACTTTTTTGCGTCTTCTCAGACGCGAATCTCAGGGTTCCTTGTTTCTTTCGTTGTTTAATTTTCAAGGTACTCGTCACTTGTCTTTTCCGACGTTCCCGCGCTGCCGCGCCGACCCGTCTCTCAAGTGCTCGACTATATTACCACTCTCAGCCTTTTTTGTCAACACCTTTTTTCAACTTTTTTGTCCTTTTTCCTAACTTCTCTTACACTTATCCGGGCGTTTCGCGTCGAATATACAAGATAAGTGCCGACGGGGCACGATAAGCTCCGTCGGCACTATATAATGTATAGGGTTATTTTAACTTTTTGAACATTATTACGCCGGTCACGGCAGCCGCGGCGAGTGAAATCACCGCCGTTAAAATCTTATATTCTTTGCTCACTGCTCATCCTTCTTTCCGTGTTCCGCAAGCAGACGCTGCTTTTCGTCCCAGAGCTTCTGCGAGAGGTCGACATAGTAGTTATGAGGATTGTCAAATCTCAAAACCTCATCCCAAAGGGTGTCTATCTGCTCGGCGCAGTACTTTTTCACCTCATCGAGCGGCGGGAACTTGTAGACGCACTCGCCATCCTTGAAGAGCTGGACGGTGAGCGGCTTTGCAACATAGTTTTCGACAATCTTTCTCTTCCATGTGAAATCGGGGTCGAATATCTCATAGGGCTTTGTATCGTCGATTACCTCATTGTTAAGGGTCACGAGGTCGGCTATAGCCTTGCCGGTCTCGCGGTCAAAGAGTCTCCACGGCCTTTTAAAGCAGGGAGTTGTTATCTTCGCCACATTGTCGCTTATCTTTATTCTCGGGCATATCTTGCCGTCCTTCTCAACGGCGCAGAGCTTGTACACTCCGCCGAGGACAGGGCTTGAGGACGCGGTTATGAGCCTTTCACCGACGCCGAAGGAATCGACCTTTGCGCCCTGGCTTATCATATCTCTGATAAGATATTCGTCGAGAGAGTTGGAGGCGACTATCGTGCAGTCCTCAAAGCCTGCATCGTCGAGCATTTTGCGCGCCTTGCGCGAGAGGTATGCGATATCGCCGCTGTCGAATCTTATGCCCTTGGGTCTGCAGCCTCTGGGCAGAAGCTCGCGCTTGAATGCCTCAATGGCGTTGGGCACGCCGGATTTCAATGCGTTATAGGTATCGACGAGCAGGACGCAGTTGTCCGGGTATTCCCTCGCATAGGCGCAGAAAGCCTCGAGCTCGGTGTCGAAGAGCTGAACCCAGCTGTGCGCCATGGTGCCGAGCGCCGGCACACCGAACATGATATCCGAAACGGCGCAGGCGGTTCCGGCGCAGCCGCCGATATATGCGGCACGCGCACCGTATATTGCGGCATCAAAGCCCTGCGCGCGGCGGGAGCCGAACTCCAGCACCGTGCGGCCGTTGGCGGCGCGGCAGATGCGGTTGGCCTTGGTGGCGATCAGGCTCTGATGGTTCATGATGTTCAGGATTGCGGTTTCTACAAGCTGAGCCTCCATGATCGGTGCGATAACTTTGACCATTGGTTCTCTCGGGAAGATTACGGTTCCTTCCGGGATCGCGTAGATATCACCGGTGAATTTGAAGTTGCTCAGGTACTCAAGGAAATCTTCCTCAAAGATGCCAAGGCTTCTCAGATAGGTGATGTCTTCTTCTGCGAAACGGAGATTCTCGATGTATTCGATCATCTGCTCCAGTCCGGCACAGATAGCAAAACCACCGCCACATGGATTGTTGCGGTAGAACATATCAAAGATAACAGTCTGGTTGGTCGGGTTTTTGAAATAGCCCTGCATCATGGTAAGCTCATAGAGGTCCGTGAGCAGAGTAAGGTTATTTGCTCGCATAAAGTTCTCCTTTAAGTGCCTCCGGATATTGTGACCGGAGGAAAATACACGGTAGTTTCCGTTCTTTTTTTATAAGGCTTATTATAACACAAAGGAGGGGATTGTAAAATTTTTTTTACAGAAGGGTCAGATTTTTTGATGTGCATAAAAATGGATAATTTTCATACTTTTTTATTAGAAAAAGGTTACATAAAATTGACACCGGAAAATGAATGGATTATTATAAATGTATAAAAAATTTGAGCAGGAGACGGCAATGGGTGATAATATTTTTCTGAAGGAAATGAAAGAAATCCAGTTTGAGGATTATTTTAAATATGATGCCAAATGCAGAGGCAATCTGGGAGATGAGCTTCCGGTAATGGTATATCGGATGCTGGAGTATTCCCTGAAAGACGAACTGAAAAACCGGTTTGGAAAAGAGGTTCAGATTGAGGTATTCCGGAGTGCAGGACGTAAAGCCGGAGAATATTTTGCAAAAAATATGCTGAATCTGGATGTGCCGCTGGATCAGTTTGTCAATGAACTTCAGAAAAAAATGCAGGAGCTGAAAATCGGGGTTCTCCGTATTGAGGATGTAAATGAAGAAACCGGAAAAATTATCCTGACCGTTGCGGAAGATGCAGACTGTTCAGGGCTTCCTGTTCTCGGGGAAACCGTATGTAATTATGATGAAGGTTTTATAGCAGGAATCCTTTCTCTGTACTCCGGAAAGCCGTACACGGCGGTAGAAGTTGACTGCTGGGCAACGGGAGACAGAGTTTGCCGTTTTCATGCAGATGTACAGGAATGATCGGAATAGAGGTTTGATAAATGGAAGACAGAAACTGCGAACTGTTATTTGAATATCTGAGATCAATTTTATACGATTCTGAAGTGAAAACTCTGGAGATAGACAGCCTGGATGAGCCTTTTCGAAAACTTGGAATGGGTTTGCAGTATCTGGAAACGGCAGTAAAGGAAATGAAACAATGTTCTGCCGCATTATCCAAAGGAGACCTTTCCAGCTTTAAGCCCGCCAGAGAGAATTTTCTGTGTGAAAATCTCAAAAATATCCATGCGAACCTGAATCATCTGACCTGGCAGGCCAAGCAGGTAGCCAAGGGGGATTATTCCCAGACAGTTTCTTATCTGGGGGAATTTTCGGAAGCTTTTAATACCATGACAGAGCAACTCCGGGAAAGAGAAAAGTCCCTGAAGCTTATTGCCGAGCAGGAGAAGAAACATGCAGAGATGGCGGAGAGCTACAGCCAGCTTCTGATGGAACTGATCGCGAGAAGTGAAAAGGAGATCCTGGTGATTAGTCTGGACGGAAAGAGCCTTCTGTACAGCAACCGGAGAACGGAAGAAGAAGTACAGAACTGGGATGTTTATAAACAGTGGATCAGCCAGATCGGGCAGAAGAAGCAGCAGGAGGACAGACGGAAAGAACGTTACGAATGGAAGTGGGAGGCAGAAGATTCCACCCACAGATTCTATGCCATTACTACCGGTAAGATGAAATGGCAGGGTGAATGGGCTTATGTGAATATTGTTCAGGAAGTTACAGAGACGAGAGTTAAGGAAGAACAGCTGAAAGCAGAAGCATACCAGGATATGCTTACCAGGATCGGAAACCGTTTTTATCTGAAAGAAAAGGCAGAAGAGATTTTGAAGACAGGGGAGCAGATTTCGGTCTGCTACTGTGACCTGGATCATCTGAAATATATTAATGATACGTTTGACCATCAGGAAGGGGATGCATATATCCGGTTTTTTGTCAGGATCGTAAATGAAAATATCCGGGAAGAAGATGTTTTTGCCCGGATCGGCGGAGATGAATTCTGCATTCTGATGAGGGACTGTGCAGGTGATGATGCCAGAAAACGTCTGGCTGATATCCAGAAACAGTTTGTCCTGAGAGAAAAAACAAATTATGCCCGCAGTTTCAGTTGCGGAATTGTAGGAGTTCCCCGGAATCATGATAAGGTAGATCTGGATACATTGCTTCATGAGGCTGACGAAGTGATGTATAATCAGAAGAGGGAACATAAAAAAGAATATCAGAGTGAACTTGGAATATAAATATTTGTTTTACTGTATAACTGAAAAATGCCGGGAAGCCGCATAAAATAAGGCTTCCCGGCACTTTGGAAAAGTTTTTTAGAAAAAAATAAAAAAATTTTAAAAAAGGGGTTGCAATTTTAAAAAAGCTGTTATATAATATCATTCGTCGCAAGCGATAAGGCAAGCGAAACAAAAACACATAGGGCTATCGCCAAACGGTAAGGCAACGGACTCTGACTCCGTCAGTTCAAGGTTCGAATCCTTGTAGCCCTGCTTCTTGAGCACCTCGATGAGAGGTGCTTTTTTGTTCTATGAAATAAGAGAAAAAACAAGTGTGTTTCTTTAGAACAAGTGATACAATAAATTTGCAGACAGTATAACAGGAGGCACATTATGAGCTACAGTTTTGAAAGTCGCGTAAGATTCAGCGAGATCGGAGAGAAGGGCTGCCTGACGCTGCCGGGAGTTCTGGATTATTTTCAGGACTGCTGTACCTTTGAATCTGAACAGACAGGTCTCGGAATGGAAGTATTAAAGGCACAGAAAAGAGCCTGGGTACTTTCCGCATGGCAGGTAATTGTGAAGAGATATCCAAAGCTTGGTGAAAATATAAAAGTAACAACAATTCCTTATGGATTCCGGGGCTTTATCGGAATGCGTAATTTTATTCTTGAGACAGCGGATGGCGAGAGACTGGCCTGGGCGAATTCTTACTGGTCCTTTATCAACACAGAGACAGGACTTCCGGAAAAGCTGACACTGGCGGACACCGATCCTTATGATCTGGGAGAGAAGATGGAAATGGATTATGCACCGAGAAAGATCGCGCTTCCGAAAGAGCGGAAACCGAAGGAATCTTTTGCCGTACAGAAACATCATCTGGATACGAACCACCACGTAAACAACTGCCAGTATATCCGAATGGCAGCTGATTTTCTGCCGGAGGATTTTGCGGTCCATCAGCTTCGTGTGGAGTACAAGAGACAGGCTGTCCTTGGAAATGTAATGATTCCGGAAGTATATATGGAAGCAAATAAGGCAACGGTAGTTCTCAATGCGGAAGATCAGGAACCCTACGCTGTGGTGGAATTTACAAAGTAATCAGAGCTGTTTTAAACAGCATGGATATATTACGAAGTGGATTGTAAAGACACTTTATAAAAGGGAGGAAACGCAATGCTGGAAAAATTAAAAGAAGAAGTTTACAGAGCAAACATGGATCTGCCGAAATATGGCCTGGTTACGTTTACCTGGGGAAACGTCAGCGGTATCGACAGAGAGAAGGGACTTTTTGTCATCAAACCAAGTGGTGTGGATTATGATAAACTGACGCCGGAAGATATGGTTGTAGTCGATCTTGAAGGAAATAAAGTCGAGGGCAAATACAATCCGTCTTCTGATACTGCCACACATGTGGTGCTTTACAATGCGTTTCCGAAGATTGGAGGTATTGTGCATACCCATTCATCCTGGGCTACAAGCTGGGCACAGGCAGGAAGATCCATTCCATGTTATGGAACAACACATGCGGATTATATTTACGGAGAGGTTCCATGCGTGCGTAACCTGACAAAAGATGAGATCGAGGAAGCCTATGAGAAAAATACCGGTATTCTCATTGCCGACTATTTCAAAGATAAAGATTACGAAGCAGTTCCGGCAGTCCTCTGCAAAAACCACGGACCGTTTACCTGGGGAAAAGATGCACATGAGGCTGTTCACAACGCAGTTGTCCTGGAAGAAGTTGCCAAGATGGCTTCCCGCTGCGAGCTGATCAATCCGGATGTAAAACCGGCGCCGCAGGAGCTTCAGGATAAACATTACTACAGAAAACATGGCGCAAATGCCTACTATGGACAGGGAAATAAATAAGAAAAAAAAGAAGCAGAAGAATGTCACATGGAAAAGTGTGGCATTCTTTTTTTGTGGAATATAAATTGTGGAGAGGTGCCGTTTACGGGCGGGCAGTAATTCAGAATGGAATAACTGTTTTACTGATACAATAGTGTCCTGTAAAAGATACTATCCAGGGTAAAACAATGAAGAAATGTTCATTTTTTGTCGAAAAAAACCAGATTTGCTGACCTTTAACACAGGTGCCACCAAAATATGTGCTAATGTCAAGAAAAATGCAGAACATTAACACATTTTGGAAAACAGGTGGCAGGATGAAAATTTACACTTATCAGGGAAGAAAGAACGTTTCCGGAGAAAAAATACGTCAGATGAGAAATATAAAACGGATGTCACAGTCAGATCTGGCGGCAAAAATGCAGGTGGAAGGTGTGATGCTGGAACGTGACAGTATCAGCAGGATCGAAGGCGGAGAACGTTTTGTGGCAGATTATGAACTGAGAGTGTTTGCAAAAGTGCTGGGTGTGGATGTGAAGTGGCTACTGAACGAAGAGTGCTCCTGAGATCAGCAGCATGATAATTGGTATGACTGATATTTATACAGCAAACTACTTGATATTTATGTCGGAAACTGCTACAGTATAAAGAAAAAAGGCGACCGGGAAACCTTGCGGGGGTAAACGGTCACGGATAAAGAGATAGAGGCGCGGATTTTATCAGTATTTATGGACGAGAGGCCCTGGCAGGCTGTCCATAAAGAAAGGAAAATCTGCCGAAGTGCTCTGAAAGGCCAGATGACAGGGTACTGGGATAACGCAGAATATGCGTTGTACTGTCACGGATGTGGAGCGCTATCGTAAGTTGAATAAAGAAGATTATTTAACCGGAGGTGTTCTTAAGAAGGGACAGCCTCCGTTTTTTTGTCCCCGAAAAGGGAGGAGAAAAATGAGTAAAAAAGCAGGAACAGCATTGTCTGTTATGGCAATGGTATTCATGGGCGCACTGGCAAGTCCCCTGACTGTGCTGGCTGCGGATGCGGAGGAGACTTATCAGCCTGCTCTGTATGCAACAATCTGGGCACTGCTTCCACCTCTTGTAGCGATCATCCTTGCGCTGATCACAAAAGAAGTATACAGTTCTCTGTTTGTGGGAATTGTAGTAGGAGCACTGCTTTATTCCGGATTCAAATTCGAAGGAACAGTAACACAGATTTTTGAGGGAGGAATCATCAAGGTTCTTTCTGACAGCTATAACGTAGGTATCCTGATCTTCCTGGTAATCCTGGGATCTGTGGTATGTATGATGAACAAGGCCGGCGGCTCCGCCGCATTCGGACGATGGGCCAGCAAAAAGATCCACACGCGTGTGGGCGCGGAACTTGCAGCGATCATCCTTGGAGTCCTGATCTTCATTGACGATTATTTTAACTGCCTGACAGTAGGAAGCGTTATGCGTCCGGTAACAGACAGACATCATGTATCCAGAGCGAAATTTGCATACCTGATTGATGCAACAGCTGCTCCGGTATGTATCATCGCACCGATCTCATCCTGGGCAGCAGCAGTCAGCGGATTCGTAGAAGGACAGGATGGACTTGCAATCTTTGTAAGAACCATTCCGTATAACTTTTACGCAATTCTCACGATCGTAATGATGGTTGGCATGGTGCTGATGAAAACCGAATTTGGTGCCATGAAAACACATGAGATCAACGCACTGAACGGAGATCTTTATACAACATCTGCAAGACCGTATGAGAATGCAACGGATGATGAGACACCGAATCCGAGAGGAAAGGTGATCGATCTTGTGATCCCGATCGTTGTGCTTGTTATCTGCTGTGTCATCAGTATGATCTACACAGGAGGATTTTTCAGCGGAACAGATTTTGTTACCGCATTTTCACAGAGTGATGCCTCTACAGGCCTTGCAATGGGAAGTGCCTTTGGTCTGGTGTTTGCCATTATCTTCTATATGATCCGACGTGTGATCAATTTCAGAGATTGTATGGGATGCATCCCGGAAGGCTTCAAGGCCATGGTACCAGCGATCATGATCCTGACCTTTGCATGGACACTGAAGGCTATGACAGACTCACTTGGTGCTGCGGTATTCGTAGAAGAGGCAATGCGCTCCGTTGCCGGTGGTATTGAAGTTATCCTTCCGGCCATTATTTTCCTGGTTGGATGCGGACTTGCATTTGCTACAGGTACTTCCTGGGGAACCTTTGGTATCCTGATCCCGATCGTTGTTGCGGTATTTGAGAAATCCAGTCCTGAGATGATGATCATTTCCATGTCTGCCTGCATGGCAGGTGCAGTTTGTGGAGACCATTGCTCACCGATTTCCGATACAACCATCATGGCTTCCGCAGGAGCACAGTGTGATCACGTAACTCACGTTTCCACACAGCTTCCGTATGCGATCGTAGCTGCGGCAGTATCCTTTGTAACTTATATTGTTGCAGGCTTTGTAAAAACAGCATGGATCGCACTTCCGGTTGGAATCGTGCTGATGTTGATCGTACTTTTCGTCATCAAGATGAAAAACCCGATGCCGATTGAGAAACCGACAGAATAAATTAGTAAAAAAACAGATGGACCGGATGCGGATCACAGATATCCACATAACCGACCGATAAAAGGCAGTGACGGAAAGAAATTTCCAAAGCTGCCTTTTTTGTGCTTTCTATAATAATTCTCTTATGTTATAATGCAGGACAGACAGCAAACAGTAAATGAACATATATATTTTTTAGGAACAGGAGTAAGAATGATAGAATTAGGTAAAAAACAGAAATTACTGGTTGTAAAAACCGTAGATTTCGGAATATATCTTGGAGAGGACCGAAACGCACCTCAGAACGAGCGTGTGCTTCTTCCGTCCAAACAGGTACCGGAAGGAACCAAAGTAGGTGATGAGATCGAGGTATTCATCTACAAAGATTCTCAGGACAGACTGATCGCGACTACCCGTGAGCCGATGCTCCAGGTGGGACAGACAGCAGTCCTCAAGGTTAAACAGGTCACCAGAATAGGAGCTTTTCTTGACTGGGGACTGGAGAAGGATCTTCTTCTTCCATACCATGAGCAGACCAACAGAGTACGTGAAGGTGAGGAGTGCCTGGTAGCTCTTTATGTAGATAAGAGCAGCAGACTCTGTGCAACTATGAAAGTGTATCATTATCTTTCCACCAGAACTCCTTATGTACCGGGAGATATGGTGAAGGGCCGTGTTTATGAGATCAGCGACAGATTCGGTGTATTTGTGGCAGTTGATGATAAATATTCCGCACTGATCCCTGCAAGAGAGGCAACCGGCAAATACAGACCGGGAGCTATTCTTGATCTTCGTGTCACTGAGGTAAAAGAGGATGGAAAGATGAATGTCAGCGACCGTCAGAAAGCTTACATCCAGATCAATGAAGATGCAGAGAGCGTACTCAGCGTGATCGAGGAATTTGCAGGCGTGCTGCCATTTGATGATCATGCTTCACCGGAAGTCATCAAGAGAGAGTTTGGTCTCAGCAAGAACGCATTCAAGCGTGCGGTCGGCCATCTGATGAAAGAAGGAAAAGTAGAGATCCGTGATAAGAGGATCTACATTAAAAAATAACAAGGTGTTGACCGGCTCCGGATCAGACACGCTCCGGCACGTTCCGAGAAAAGTGCAGAGCGGGGAGGATCCGGAGCCCTGTTTTTACAGTAAGGAGAGAAGGATTTGGAGTTTACACATTTACATGTCCATACAGAATACAGTCTTCTGGATGGCTCCAATAAGATCAAAGAGTATGTAGCCAGAGTAAAAGAACTGGGAATGGACAGCGCGGCGATCACCGATCATGGCGTTATGTATGGTGTGATCGATTTTTACAGGGCTGCCAGAGAAGCCGGGATCAATCCCATCCTGGGATGCGAGGTTTATGTGGCTCCGGGTTCCCGCTTTGACCGTGAAGTGGGAAGTGGCGATGACCGTTATTACCACCTGGTTCTGCTGGCCGAGAATAATCAGGGCTACAGCAACCTGATGAAGATTGTATCCAAGGCATTTGTGGAAGGCTTTTATTACAAGCCACGTGTGGATCTGGAACTTCTGGAAAAATATCACGAGGGGATTATTGCCTTAAGTGCCTGCCTGGCAGGAGAGGTCGCAAGGTATCTTGCCCGTGGAATGTATGAGGATGCAAAAATCGCAGCCCTGCGTTATCAGGATATTTTTGGAAAAGGAAATTTCTTCCTGGAGCTTCAGGATCATGGAATTCCGGAGCAGCAGACGGTAAACCAGCAGCTTCTCCGCATGCACAGAGAGACAGGAATCGACCTGGTTGCTACCAATGACGTGCATTATACCATGGCTGAGGATGCGGAACCCCATGACGTGCTCCTCTGTCTGCAGACCCAGAAAAAACTCAGCGATGAGAACAGAATGCGCTATGAGGGCGGCCAGTATTATGTGAAATCTCCAGAAGAGATGGCGAGACTTTTTCCATATGCTCTGGAAGCTCTGGAAAATACCCACAAGATCGCGCTGCGCTGCCACGTGGAGATCGAATTCGGCGTGACCAAGCTGCCGAAATATGATGTGCCCGACGGACTGACCTCCTGGGAGTATCTGAACAAGCTTTGCCATGAAGGGCTGGAACAGCGTTATCATCCGGTAACCGATGCGCTGAAAAAACGCCTGGATTATGAGCTGTCCACCATCAAAAACATGGGATATGTAGATTACTTCCTCATTGTGTGGGACTTCATCAAATATGCCAGAGACAATGATATCATGGTCGGCCCGGGACGAGGTTCCGCCGCAGGAAGCCTGGTTGCCTATACACTTGGGATCACCCAGCTGGATCCGATCCGGTATGATCTTCTCTTTGAGCGTTTCCTGAATCCGGAACGAGTATCCATGCCGGATATTGATGTGGACTTCTGCTTTGAACGAAGACAGGAAGTTATCGATTATGTACGGCGGAAATATGGCGATGACTGCGTGGTTCAGATCGTTACCTTCGGTACTTTGGCAGCCCGCGGTGTGATCCGTGATGTAGGCCGTGTTCTGGACATGCCTTATGCCCAGGTAGACACCATCGCCAAGATGGTTCCACAGGAGCCAAATATCACCATTGATAAGGCACTGGGAATGAATCCGGAGTTCCGGAAAGCCTATGAGGAACAGGAAGATATCCACCGCCTGATCGACCTTGCCAAGCGTCTGGAGGGTCTGCCAAGACATACTTCCATGCATGCAGCAGGTGTTGTGATCAGCCAGAAAGACGTATCGGAATACGTACCTCTTTCCAGAGCCCAGGACGGTTCCATTGTCACGCAGTTTACCATGACAACACTGGAAGAGCTGGGACTTCTGAAAATGGATTTCCTGGGGTTACGTACCCTGACCGTTATCCAGAACGCGGTAAAAATGATAGAACAGAGTACCGGCGTTTTCCTGGATATGCAGAAAATTGATTACAACGACAAAAAAGTACTGGATTCTCTCGGAACAGGACGTACTGACGGCGTGTTCCAGCTTGAGAGTGCCGGAATGAAAAACTTCATGAAGGAACTGAAGCCTCAGAGCCTTGAGGATGTCATCGCGGGAATTTCCCTTTACCGTCCGGGTCCCATGGATTTCATTCCGCAGTACATCCGCGGAAAAAACCGTCCGGATACCATCCGTTATGACTGCCCGCAGATGGAGCCCATCCTGAAGCCGACCTATGGCTGTATCGTATACCAGGAGCAGGTTATGCAGATCGTCCGTGATCTTGCAGGCTATACTCTTGGACGAAGCGACCTGGTGCGCCGTGCCATGTCCAAGAAGAAAGCTTCTGTTATGGCAAAAGAGCGCCAGAATTTCGTTTACGGAAATGTGGAAGAGGGGGTTCCGGGCTGTATCGCCAACGGCATTTCCGAGGAGATCGCAAACAAGATCTACGATGAGATGACAGACTTTGCGAAGTATGCTTTCAATAAGTCTCACGCTGCCGCTTATGCGGTGGTTTCCTATCAGACCGCATATCTGAAATACTACTATCCGGTAGAATTCATGGCTGCGCTGATGACGTCCGTTGTGGAAATGCCAAACAAGGTAGCGGAGTATATTTCCGTATGCCGTCAGATGGGAATCCAGATCCTTCCGCCGGATATCAATCATGGCATGTATGGTTTTTCTGTTGACAACGGTGCCATCCGCTATGCACTTTCTGCTATCAAGAGTATCGGCCGCCCGGTTATTGAGGGGATTGTGCGGGAACGAGAGGAGCACGGGGAATATACTTCCCTGAAAACTTTTGTGGAGCGGAATATCGACCAGATTAACAAACGTGTTGTAGAGAACCTGATCAAGGCCGGAGCACTGGACTGTCTGGAAGGAAACCGGAAACAGAAGATGACCATATATACGCAGATCATCGACAGTATCAACCAGGACAAAAAGCACACCATGGCCGG
>OICR01000790.1_pt1 | contig 12488 bp, 10 predicted proteins | sample 1581321 | NCBI WGS metagenome assembly OICR01 (sample SAMEA3882557, study PRJEB24775) | human gut metagenome | biome: human-associated habitat; feature: intestine environment; material: feces | place: Netherlands | collected 2009/2010
GGGATTTGCTTGTATCAGGAGTGGTATAAGCCACTCCTGATACAAGCTGCGAAGCAGCTATTCGGTTATGAACAAGTAGCGAAGCGGATTGCGAATATCCGCTTTGCATGGGAACAGAAAGAAAAGGATCGAAACGGTTGGTTCGATCCTTTTACAGTCGTTTGAAAAAATATGATGTTGTGGGAACAATCAGGATTTTGCGGTTTCCCAGGAACTCATGTTTAAGTCTTTGGTTGCATGTCCGTTCATACCCCATGGACCGCGCCATACAATGACTCCTTCATTAGGATCCTGTATTCCATTCCTATCATAATCAATAAATCCATCGTAAAAATCACTTGTTGCACTGGCATCGTGTTTAGTCCCGCATGGGTGATAGGAACCTAGAAGTCTTGCTCTTCCAGAGCCATTGTAGGTTCCATCAATTTTACCATCGCTCTTAGGATAATAGTACAAATCTCCTGCAGGAGCATTGCACTCAAATTTATAAACCATTCCGCTTTCACAAGCCGCCACATACTCATTTGCAACAAATTCCTGAACCTTGATTACAGGTTCCATCCACTCTTTTCTCATAATGAAACAACCTCCTCTAATAATTGATATTTTAAAGTATCATGCACAAAGTTTAATACGGAATCTTGAATTTTTTCCTCCGGAGCCTCATACTCTTCTGCCGCCTGTGCAACGACCTCCGAAATGGTATGCGGCTGCAAAAATGCATTCCAGAGGAATACGGCGGTATCGTTTGGAACCATTACAGCATTCGAAATCTGACACGCAGCCCCGACGGGAATGATCGCGTATTCTCCTGCGATTTCACGCAGCAGATAATCGGCGCTGACACGATATTTCTTTTCTTTTATCGTTTGTAACAGATCCGACCTGGTCGGAGAAGCCATTGGTTCCATCAAAACCTCCTCTTGCAAAGTGCCGTGCCTTTTCGGGCGAACACCATTTCTGCCGTCAAACCGGTAAAATAGGAAAAGCGCGCAGAAGTGCAATTACAGTTATCATTACAGGTAATTATAAGAGAAAAAAGAGGAAAAGTCAAGGAAAAGAAGGAAAGAAAAGGAAGTAAAAAATTACAAGTTACATTACATAAGAGGAGTAAACAATTGCCGGAGCATCTTTTTTTTGCTATCATAAATGCGGAAAAAGGGATCGTGACACGATGTGTGGAAAATGGAAGATTACAGAGAAAAAAAAGAGGAGTTTTTATGGAAAAAACATTTCAGACAGGGAGCTTTTCCTTCCGGCTGCGCTTTCCGGAGGAGCTGGTTCTTCCGGCGGATATGGAAAAGTTTGCGGTGGAAAAGGAGTCGGCAGACTACACCTATACCATTACCATTGTTGATACACTTCCGGAGGCGGAAGGCGAATTGCTTGTAAATCGGGTCGATCTGCAGGTGTTTCGTAACGGAGAAGGACTGGAAAGCCGCCTGATCGGTGTGAAAGGAGAAGAGCGTCCCTATGCACTGTATCGTGAGACGGCACAAAAGCATGCACAGGTGTTTGTCGGGAGATGGTATCTGGATGGAGTTGCAAAATATGAGGTTGTATTTCTGTCTCTTCTTGCACTGGAACGCCGCCTGTCGGAGCGGCCATGCCTGATTCTGCACTGTGCATATCTGGAGTATCAGGGGAAGGCCATGCTCTTTTCAGCACCATCTGGAACGGGCAAAACTACGCAGGCGGGCCTTTGGGAGCAGTACCGGGGAAGCCGTACTGTAAACGGTGATAAGGCATTGCTTGAATATGACGGCAAAACGTGGACAGCAAATGGCTGGCCGGTCTGCGGAACGTCGGAGGTCTGCGAAAACAAAAAACTGCCAATCGGATGCATTGTGATGCTGAGCCAGGCGAAGCTGAACCAGGCATGGCGGCTTCGCCCGGCAGAGGCATTTACAAGCCTGTACGGACAGATTACCATGAACCGCTGGGAGCGGGAGGGACTGGTGAAAAACCTGGATCTTCTCGAGCGTCTGGTGGGAAAGGTACCAATTTATCATCTGGCATGTGACATTTCGGAGGATGCGGTGAAAACGCTGGAGCAGGAGCTTATGAGGGATTCGTCCGAAGAAGCAGCAGCTGCGGCTTTCCTGCAAAAAAATGCGATGCGGAAAATGGAGAAAAAAGCATGAGGCTGGTAGACACCCGCGCCTATGTCGGAATGCTAAAAGAGCTGGTAGAGCAGGGAAAAGAAGTGCGGATGGTGATTTCCGGGAGCAGCATGGCACCGTTTCTGATCCACGGGCGGGACAGCATTTTTTTTCGTGCCCCGGAGCGGGAGCTGCGAAAGGGCGATATCGTATTTTATGAGCGGCCGGGCGGACAGTTTGTGGTGCACCGGATCTGTGGTGTTCATGGAGAAAGTTACGACCTGATCGGGGACGGACAGACAGAAATCGAACATAATGTGCGGCGGGAGCAGATTTTTGCACGGGTGACACAGGTGGAACGAAAAGGAAAAAGGCTTGCGCCGGGAAGCTTCTGGTGGGGCTTTTTTGAGAAGGTCTGGATTCGAATGATTCCGCTTCGACCGATGGGAAACCGGATCTATCGCCTTTTACAGGGAAAAAGACCCGCACACAGGGAAAACGAAAGGGAAAAAACATGATTACAGAAACAGAAACCGCATTCCTTGCGGTGGTTCGTGCGTTTTTGACGGAAGAAAAAGCAGCTCTAGAAGAACTTGCGGCGCTGACAGAAAAACAATGGAATCATCTGTTTGTCCTCGCGGCACAGCATTCGCTGCTGTCAGCGGTCTACGATGTTGTGGGCAAAACACCGGAATTTGCAGAGCTTCCGGATGAGCTTCGCAGACAGGTAAAAACGCAGGCGATGCAGAGCATTTTGCAGCAGGTTTCGCGTACCGCGCTGTTTCTTACAGATGAAAAGGAGCTGGAGCAGCTGGGCGTGCAGCCGCTGGTGATGAAAGGGATTGTGTGCAGAAGTCTCTATCCGAAGCCGGATCTGCGCCCGTCCGGGGATGAGGATCTGCTGATTCCGGAAAAGGATTTTGCAGCAGTGGATGCCTATTTTATGAGGAAGGGCTTTGTGCGGGACAAAGAAACCGCAATGCCAAATGGTGCCAAAGACGGTGATGTCCCGGAAGAGATGGGCTATATTCATCCGAAAACAGGAGCCTTTTATGAAATACATACCAGGCTGTTCAGCACAGAATCCTCTGCCTATGGTTATCTGAATCGTGCATTTTCCGATGTTTTCGCGCATCCATCCAAAGTGGAAGTGCAGGGGCAGAGCATCTTTACCTTAGAAGAAACGCATCATCTTTTCTATCTTCTCTGTCACAGCTTCAAGCACTTTCTTCACGGCGGTGTCGGGATCCGTCAGATCTGTGATATGGTACAGATGATTCGTGTATATGGAAGAAAAATAGACTGGGAAATGTTCTGGCAGCTGTGCGAAGAGTATCACATGACGTGCTTCTGCATCAATCTGCTGGATATCGGCGAGCGGTATCTGGGCTTTTCCTATGAAGCAAGTGGGGCAGTCCGTGCCGCAAAGAAGCTTCACCCGGATTCCGAAGCGCTTCTGATCGATATCCTCGATGCCGGTTCGTTCGGAAAATCGAGCGCGGGACGGATCCACAGTGCAAACATTACCCTGTATGCGGCAGAGACCGGGGCGGAAAAGCACACAGCCGGGGGAATCTGGAAATCGCTGGTTCCGGAAGCTTCCTATATGAAAAACAAGTATCCCTATGCGGCGAGGTATCCGTTTTTGCTCCCGGCTGCATACGTGCAGCGAATCCTGAAATGGCTGGGGCAGGGAGAAAAAGAACAGAAATCGAGCATTGAAGTGGGTGCGGGACGTGTCGAGCTGTTGAAAAAATACGATATGATCCGTACCGCAGACGGGAAAAAGAGAGGAGACGCGCATGCAGGAAGAATCCAAAGAGAAAAGTAAAGACGCTCCCTTCGAGTCTCTCCGCATCCTGTCGGAGCGATGGAAAAACGGAACGTTCTCGGAAATCATCGATGACTGGAAATGGATTTTTGGCTACAGCGCGCGCTATAAGGGTGCGATTGTTTTTTATACGATTCTCGGTATCTTAAGCACTTCGCTTGGGCTTGTCGGCAGCGTGGCAGGAAAATACCTGATCGATATCATCACCGGATACCAGATACAGAAGCTCCCGCTGCTGCTTTGCATCATGATCGGAAGCACCGTGTTCAGCCTTGGGTTTGAGAGTGTCATCAACCGCATTTCAACGAAGCTTGGTATCGCCATCAACAACGACATCCAGGCGGATATTTTTGACAAAATCGTTGATGCGGACTGGCTGGAAATCAGCAAATACGCAAACGGTGACGTACTCAATCGTTTCAACGGCGACATTGGAACGGTCAGCGGCAACGCAATCAGCTGGCTCCCGACGATTATCATTGCTGTGTATCGGTTTATTGCCACCTTTTTCGTAATCCTGCATTATGACTGGGTCATGGCACTGATTGCTTTTTTAAGCGCACCGTTTCTGCTTCTGATGTCCCGTTTTATGATCCGCCGTCAGCGGGAATATAGCAAAGAAGTACGCGAGATGAGCAGTAATCTGATGAGCTTTGAGGTAGAAGCGTTCTACAACTTTGATACGATCAAGTCGTTTGGCATCGCACCGTATTACAGTAAAAAGATGCGTTGGTGGCAGGGACTTTTCAAGGACATCAGCCTGAAATATAATCTGTTTACGATTAAAACCAATATCGTAATGTCTATACTCGGGAGTGCGGTGGAATTTACGGCATTCGGATACTGTCTGTTCCGTCTGTGGACGCACGACATTACCTATGGAACCATGACGCTGTTCCTGCAGCAGCGGAGTAACCTTTCCGGCGCGTTTGGAAACGTGATTTCGATTATTCCGTCCTTCCTCAACAGCTCCGTCTCGGCGCACCGGATCCGTGAGCTCGTAGAGCTGCCAAAAGAGGTCCATATCCCGGAGAGCGCCAAGCTCGATCCACTGGCAAAGGATGGCTTCCGGGTACAGATGCATGGGGTAGAATTTTCTTATATAGAAGGAAACAAAGTAATCACCAAATCGGAGTTTCAGGCCGCCCCCGGCGAGATTGTAGCGCTGGTTGGCCCGTCCGGCGAGGGAAAAACAACGATGATCCGCCTGATTCTCGGCCTTATCCGCCCGCAGGAGGGGGAAACCGTGATCATTGCCTCAAACGGAAAAACGGTTCCCATGAACGCCGAAACGCGTCATCTCTTCGCGTATGTTCCGCAGGGAAATACGATCCTTTCCGGCACAATCGCCGAAAATATGCGCATGGTAAAAGAGGATGCGACCGACGAGGAGATTATCGAAGCACTTAAAATCTCCTGCGCCTGGGATTTTGTTCAGCATCTGCCGGATACCATCAACAGCCGCGTCGGGGAACGTGGCCGCGGTTTCTCCGAAGGCCAGTCCCAGCGGCTTGCCATCGCCCGTGCCGTCCTCCGCGATGCCCCGGTGCTGCTTCTGGATGAAGCCACCTCGGCACTGGATGTCACGACGGAACGAAACGTCCTCCGAAACATCATCCGTCAGCGTCCCAACAAAACCTGTATCGTTACGACGCACCGTCCGAGTGTCCTCGGCCTCTGCCAGAGAGTCTACCGTGTCATGAATGGAACCGTGACCGAACTCGATGGGGCAGAAGGGGCAAAGATGGTGGAAGATTTTTGACAGAAAAAAGACACAAAGGTCGGAAGAGTGATACTTCAAAGTCAAATCAGTTATAGAGTTGCAAGTCAAAAGCCTGCTATAATACAACCATCAAAGGTCACACAACACGATACGTGAAAAGGAGAAAAAGTATGAAGAAAAAAGTGTTAGCAGGCATTCTTGCAGCAACTATGGCATTTTCCATGGCAGCATGCGGAAGCACAGGATCCAGCTCTGATTCCGGTTCCTCCGCAGCTTCCGGAAGCACAGCAAAGACAGAGGAAAAAGGCGAGCCGTACACCGTAACTATGGTACTGCAGGGCAGCCAGCAGCAGGATGAAGAGAGAATCGAAGAAAAAATCAACGAGATTCTGGAGCCGGAGCTGAATGCAAAGCTCGATATCGTTGTTCTTCCGTGGGCAAGCGCAACACAGCAGTTACAGCTGATGCTTTCCGGCGATGAGAAAATCGATCTTCTGTACACAAGTGCAACAACAGCAATCCAGTACATGCACTCCGGACAGATCATGGATATGTCTGAACTGATTGACAAATACGGCAAAAACCTGAAAGATATCTATGGCGAGGATGTTGCAAAAACCAATCAGGTTGATGGATTTGTCTATGGCGTTCCAAACCAGATCGAACGAGGCAGCATTCCGGCTATCTTCATGAGAAAAGACCTGATAGAAAAGTATAATATCAATACCGACGAAATCAAAGAGCCGAAGGATATGGAGAAAGTATTTGAGACCGTACAGGCAGGCGAGCCTGACATGACAATGCTGTACTCCAGCAACAACAATGATACGCCTCTGAGCCGTCTGTCCCGCGCTGATGGACTTGGTGATGCCAACACCGGCGCTCTGATGGATCAGACCAACAGCACAACGGTAGAAAACTACTTTGCAAGCGACTGGTACAAGGAGACTGCAACCATGCTGCATGACTGGTATCAGAAAGGCTATATCAGCAAAGATGCCGGAACAAACACAGAAAACTGGAGAACCGTATGCAAAGCAGGAAACCTGTTTTCACTGTTTTTTGCTTATCATCCAGGTACCCCGGTTGAGTTCCAGAGCTCCACAGGATATGAGTTTGAAATCGTACCGTTCTATGATAAGCCGATCATCAACTCATCCTCTTACAGCGGAATTATTTATTCCGTAGCACAGAATTCCGAAAATCCGGAAAAAGCAATGCAGGTTCTCGATTATATCTATGGCAGCCCGGAAGTAATGAACCTTCTGAACTGGGGCGAAGAGGGAACCGACTATGTAGTAGAAGATGAAGAAAACGGAATCATCAACTACCCGGACGGTGTAACAGCAGACAATGCAGGCTACAGCTTTAACTGTGGATGGGAGCTTCCGAACCAGTTCATCGCATACAAATGGGATGGATCTGACCCGCAGCTCTGGGACAAAATGCAGGAGTTCAACGCTTCCGGTATCGAGTCGAAAGCAGTGGGATTTGTCTTTGACAACAGCGAATATGCGGATCAGGTATCAGCTCTGAACAATGTAGTCAGCCAGTACAACGGCGCACTTAGCAGCGGCTCCGGAGATCCGGAAGAACTGCTTCCACAGTTCCTGGAAGCACTGGACGATGCGGGAATCAATGATGTTATTGCTGCAAAGCAGGAGCAGCTGGATGCATTTCTTGCAGCGAAATAAGCACCATAATTTGTAAAAAGAACACGACCGGGGCAAAAGAAAATCCGGTGTGATACAGCAACCGAAGGCTCCACTCTTACCCGAAAAGATGTGGAGCTTTCTCTGTGAAAGAATCTGAAAAAACAGCCCTCATAAAAGGAGACACGCTTTATGAAAAAAGCAGAGGTTAAAAAAGGAAAAAAGAAAAACGCGCTGAAGGAATACTGGCCGCTTTATCTGATGATGCTTCCGGCACTTCTGTATCTGCTGATCAACAACTATATCCCGATGGCAGGTATGGTGATTGCGTTTAAAAAACTGAACTTTGCAAAAGGTATCTGGGCAAGCCCGTGGGCAGGACTTAAAAACTTCAAGTTCCTGTTTGCTTCCAAGGATGCATGGATTATTACAAGAAATACGCTGCTGTATAACGTTGCATTTATTCTTGTAAACATGGTAGTCGGAATTGCCATTGCGATTCTGATTACGGAGGTAAGAAACACAAAACTCAAAAAGGTATATCAGAGCGCGATTCTTCTTCCGTTCCTGATGTCTATGGTTATCTTAAGCTACATCGTATATGCGCTTCTGAGTGCAGAAAATGGTCTTGTCAACAACTCCATCCTTCCACTGTTCCACATCGACTCGATTCAGTGGTACCAGGAGCCGAAATACTGGCCGGTGATCCTGATCATCGCGAACTGCTGGAAGGGCGTAGAATACGGATGCCTGATCTACATCGCATCGCTGATCGGTATCGATCCTTCCTTCTATGAGGCTGCCAGACTGGACGGCGCAAGCAAATGGCAGGAGATCACAAAAATCACACTGCCGAGCCTCGTTCCGACCATCATCACCCTGCTGCTCCTCAGCATCGGAAGAATTTTCTATTCCGATTTCGGTCTGTTCTATCAGGTACCAATGAACTCCGGTGTTCTGTTCCCGACCACAAACGTTATCGATACCTATGTATACCGCGCCCTGATTGAGCAGGGAAATATCAGTATGTCATCTGCAGCCGGTGTATACCAGTCTCTGGTAGGCTTCTGTGTCGTAATGTTGAGTAACTGGATTGTCCGCAAAGTAGACAAAGACCAGGCATTATTCTAGGAGGATGGAAGTATGACAAATTCAAAAAAAGCAAAACGTTTCCAGTTCTGGATTAATGTAGTACTCATTCTGATTACGTTATCCATTATACTGCCGTTTGTACTCGTATTTATTTCCTCGCTGACCGATGAAAACACACTGATCCGCAACGGATATTCGTTCTTCCCGGAGAAATTCAGCTTCTATGCTTACTCCTATATCATCCGTCAGGGTGAGAAAATCCTGAGAGCGTACGGAATCACCGTTTTTGTAACCATCGTTGGTACAGCTGCAAACCTTGCGATGTCCGCTCTGTTGGCATATCCGCTTTCGATTAAAAAGCTGCCGTACCGCAGAGCAATTACCTTTTTCGTATTCTTTACGATGCTGTTCAACGGCGGACTGGTGCCGACCTACTTGATGTATGTAAAGTATTTTCACATCAAAAACACGATCTGGGCATTGATTGTTCCGGGCTTCCTGTTAAGTGCAAACAACGTGCTGATGATCCGAAGCTACTTTAACACCAGTATCCCGGACGCGCTGTTCGAGGCGGCCAAAATCGATGGCGCAGGACACATGAAGATTTTCACCAGCATCACACTGCCGCTTGGAAAACCGATTCTGGTAACCATGGGACTGTTTTCCGCACTTGGTTATTGGAATGACTGGACAAATGGTTTATACTATTTATCAGGAAATGAAGGCCAGAAGCTTTACAGTATCCAGAACCTGCTGAACCAGATGATCACCGATATTCAGTACCTGGCAAGTGGAAAAGTAACCGGAAATATCGGTGCCGAGGTGGCAAAGCTGCCGACAACCTCGATCCGTATGGCAATCGCATTTATCGCCATGCTGCCGCTGTTTATCATCTATCCGTTCCTTCAGAAATACTTCGCAGAAGGTATCACACTTGGTGCGGTAAAGGGATGATTTTCCATGCAGGAATAAAAAAGAGAAACATTTCGGTGTTTCCGACATAAATCAGAAAAACAGTACAGACTCATGGAAACATGGGGTGTACTGTTTTTCTGCTGTATTATATTCAGAAAAAAAGATCAGTTCGTAAAATCAAACACGGAAAAATTTCGAGTGTACCGGAACAGAAAAAGGAGGAAACTTCATGCGTATTTCAAAACAGACGAAAAAAACAACACTGGCGCAGCAGGGGCGTTATCTTTTGATCTGCCTGCTGAGTATGCTGCTGCTTTTTCTGGCTGGGAGCGTGCTTATTCTGAACCGGACGCAACGGCAAGTATATGAGCAGCTGGAAGAGATTTCAAAGCTGTATACGGATGAGCTGGATAACCGTTTTTTTCGAATCAGCCGAAACCTGTTCTCGACTGTAATGGACAGCTCCAACCCGGATTCTGCTTTCTGGAAATATATGGATCTGATGGAGAAGGATCAGTATGAGGAATATGTCATTACGCAGTTGCGAAGGAATTATGTATCTGCAGCGTGGGATTTTGGAACGGATTACAATGTTTTTCTCTATACGCAGAAGGATGACAGCTTATATCAGCTGAGCATTTCCTCCGACGGGCTTTACGCCGTTGATCCCTATTTGCAGGAAGCGCTGAAGCGCAGGATCAAAAGCCTGGCGCAGCAGGCGTATGCAGTCAAGAAAAAATGGACCGTGATGCACCAGGGAGGTGAGGTTTATATGCTTAAGGTAGCGCAGAGTCAGGGTGTCGGACTCGGCTGCTACGTCAATCTGAAAACGATTCTGGAACCGTTCTCCGAACTGTCTCTCGGAAAGAGCGGCTATGTCAGTCTCGTTGACCAGAACGGAAAAAGCATCGGAACACTGACGGAAAAAGGAATTGTAACGGACGATTCGAAAATTGATACTGACAATTACACCTTCCGGCAGGAGCTTTCACAGGCGCCGTTTGAAATCCGGATTAAGATTTCCTGGACGGGAGTCTTAAATCTGATGACGGGAAGTGTGTTTGCCCTTCTCGGCGTTGCTTTTCTGATGGTCATTGCGGGTTCCTTGCTTTTGTTCCATCTGGAAAGCAAAATTCTAAGGCCGGTCGGTATGTTTACGGAAAATCTTCAGAAATATGACAATGGGGACCTCACCTATCAGATGTCGGAAGGAAACCTGGTAGAGCTGGAGCAGATTGACGATAAATTCCGAAACATGATTCACCAGATCCGCCGGTTGAAGATCACGCTGTATGAGCAGGAGCTGCAAAAACAGAAAATCGAGATGGACTACCTGAAAATCCAGATCCGTCCGCATTTTTATATGAACTGTCTGAACTTTATCTACAGCATGATCGACTTCGGTCAGTACGACCATGCAAAGTCGATGAGCCGTATTACGTCCGATTATCTTGCGTATATTTTCCGGAATACAAGCGAGATGGTGCCGGTAACGGCGGAGACGAACCACTGTGAAAATTACCTCAAAATTCTGCTGCTGCGCTATCCGGAAAAATTCACCTATTATTTTGAGGTTCATGAAGAGGTGGAAAACGCAGTAATCTTCCCGTTCCTGATTCAGGTGTTTGTAGAGAATGCGGCAAAACATGCCCTGACGCTGGAGACGGTTCCGCTGATTTCCGTGACGGTTTACCCGGAGGATCGCGGAGACGAAAAGTATGTCAACATTTATATTTCGGACACCGGAAACGGCTTTCCGGAGGAGACGCTGCAAAGGCTGAAAGCAGGGGAAGATATTTCCGAGCATGGAAAGCATATCGGAATTGAAAACTGCCTGAAACGATTCCGCTATTATTATGGCGATTCCGGAGAGATTCATTTCGATAACAGTCCGCTCGGCGGAGCGATTGTAGATATCCATATTCCATACAGGACAGGGGGAGAAGAACATGAAACTATTGCTCGTGGATGATGAAGAGTACGTGATTGAAAGTATCAAAAGAAACCTCGATCTTACAGAGACCGGGGTGAACGAGGTGTATACCGCGTTTTCCGTACAGCAGGCGAAGAACATCATGGGAATGGTGGACATTGATATCGTGATCAGCGATATCGTGATGCCGGGCGGAACGGGATTCGACTTTGTGGAGTGGGTCAGAAAAGAGGAGCTGAAGGTCCAGGTCATATTCCTGACAAGCTATGCGGAGTTTGACTATGCCAGAAGAGCGATACAGCTGAACAGCGTCGATTATCTGCTAAAGCCCATCGATTTTGACAAGCTGAAGGAGGCCGTACAGCGTGCGGCGGAATCCGTTGCGAAAGAAAAGAAAATACAGGATCTCCAGCAGGAAAGCATCAAGTGGAACCAGAACAGGAAAATTCTGCAGCAGGATATCTGGAAAAATGTGCTGAAAGACGGCTTCTCCGAGGAGAAGTTCTGCGAAACGGCAGCACAGCGCCAGCTGCCATACGGACCGGGACACTATTTCCGGCTGATTTGTCTGATGCCGGAAATAAAGAGCAATAAGCGGGAGATATGGGATACCGCGACCATGGAATTTGTGATCGAAAATGTGCTGTCGGAACTGTATGAGGAAACGGATATTGCGGTAGATACTGTTTTTTACCAGGAACCGGGCATCTACTGGATTGTTACACAGTCAAAGGAAAAAGCATTCCCGCAGGACGGCGGGCGGGACTGTGAAATTCTGCGGCAGTTTGTTGCGTGGATGAATGAAAAAATCTATCTGGAGCTGTGGTGCGGTGTCGGACAGTGGGAATCTGTACTGGGGATGCAAAAGCAGAGCCGGAATCTTCAGAAAATGCGGGAGGGAAGCCTTTCCGTGCGGAACGAGGTGCTGTTTCTGAACGAATTTCAGGCTCCGCAGACCAGCTACGAAAATAAGGAGCTGGATGTATGGAAAGCTCTGCTTTCGGAGGAAAAACCGGAGGAGCTGCTGGAGCGGGCGCTGCGCCAGAGCTTCATCCCCGTGGTGGACGACCGGGGCATCTTTATCGGCATCGTGCGGCGGCAGGCCATCATCCGCTACTGCTACGACAAGGCCCGCACCGAGGCCCGGAAGGCCCAGAGCGCCCCGGATGCCTGCCCCAAAGGCAGCCTTGCGGCGGGAGGTTGAACTTTACGCCATGCCAAGGCCCCCCCTATTAGCGCG
>OICR01000795.1_pt1 | contig 12444 bp, 11 predicted proteins | sample 1581321 | NCBI WGS metagenome assembly OICR01 (sample SAMEA3882557, study PRJEB24775) | human gut metagenome | biome: human-associated habitat; feature: intestine environment; material: feces | place: Netherlands | collected 2009/2010
ATCGTTATCTTTGCACGGTTCGACAGATTGCGCTGCGGCAGTTCGGAATTCGGATCCGCCTCGTTGCGACTTTTCGTGCGTCCGGTGGGTGCGATCCGGCAGACAACCGAGGTTGCAGGCAGATGCCGCACCTGTGAAACGACCGTTGAAAACGAAATTGTTTTTTATAAAATTCAAAAAATTACAGCTATGCAGATTGTAGAGATCCATGCAAGAGAAATCCTCGATTCGAGAGGTAACCCGACCATCGAGGTCGAAGTAAGAACCGTATCGGGTGCATTCGGCCGTGCAGCCGTGCCGAGCGGTGCTTCGACGGGAGAGCACGAAGCCCTTGAACTGCGTGACGGCGACAAGAGCCGTTATTCGGGCAAAGGCGTCGAGAAGGCGGTGGAGAACGTGAATAACATCATCGCTCCGGCGATGGTCGGTATGAGCGTAACGGATCAGGTGGGCATCGACAAGACGATGATCGCGCTGGACGGTACGCCGACCAAATCGAAGCTGGGCGCCAACGCCATCCTGGGTGTTTCGCTGGCCGTAGCCCGCGCTGCCGCCGACTATTTCGGTCTGCCGCTCTACCGCTACATCGGCGGTGTGAATGCCAAGACGCTGCCCGTGCCGATGATGAACATCATCAACGGCGGTTCGCATTCGGACGCTCCGATCGCTTTCCAGGAGTTCATGATCCGTCCGGTGGGCGCTCCCTCGTTCCGCGAAGGTCTTCGCATGGGTGCCGAGGTGTTCCACGCTCTCCAGAAGGTTCTCAAGGGACGCGGACTCTCTACCGCTGTCGGTGACGAGGGTGGTTTCGCTCCAAAGCTTAACGGCATCAACGACGCTCTCGACTGCATTATGGAGGCTGTCGAGAAGGCTGGTTACAAGCCAGGCGCTGATGTTACCATCGCTATGGACTGCGCCGCTTCAGAGTTCTGCTTCAAAGAGGGCGACAAGTTCTTCTATGACTACAAGCAGCTCAAGACCGGTATGGCCAAGGATCCAGAGGGAAAGAAACTCTCTACCGAGGAGCAGATCGCTTACCTTGAGGAGCTCATCACCAAGTATCCTATCGACTCCATCGAGGACGGCCTCAGCGAGGAAGACTGGGAAGGCTGGGTTAAGCTTACCGCCGCTATCGGTGGCAAGTGCCAGCTTGTAGGTGACGACCTTTTCGTTACCAACACCAAGTACCTTGAGAAGGGTATCAAGATGGGCGCTGGTAACTCCATCCTCATCAAGGTTAACCAGATCGGCTCCCTGACCGAGACCCTCGACGCCATCGAGATGGCTCACCGTCACGGCTACACCACCGTCACCTCTCACCGTTCAGGCGAGACCGAGGACACCACGATCGCTGACATCGCTGTCGCTACCAACAGCGGCCAGATCAAGACCGGTTCCCTCAGCCGCACTGACCGTATCGCCAAGTACAACCGTCTGATGAAGATCGAGATGGAGCTCGGCGAGACAGCCCAGTATGGCTATAAGAAACTTAAGTAATTTCGATAGCAAATCGAATATATCAAAAAGTCTTAAAAAAGGCGGGTTCGATGTTAAAATCGGCCCGCTTTTTTGTCGTTTGGGGGAATTTGTGTAAATTTGGCTTGGATTTTTCAGCAGTGAGATTTCGTCGCGTGAGCGGCACGTTAACAACCATATTCAAAATGGCAGAAAAAGAAAACATAGGGTACATTGCCCAGGTCATCGGACCTGTGGTGGATGTCCATTTCGATGTGACTGATGAGGAGGCTCAGCTTCCGCGTATTCACGACGCTCTTGATGTCGAAAGAGGCGAGGGAAAAAGGCCTTTGGTCATTGAGGTTCAGCAACATATCGGTGAAGACACTGTAAGGTGTGTCGCTATGGACTCGACAGACGGTTTGAGACGCGGAATGAAGGCTGTGAACACTCACGCTCCGATCTCGATGCCTACCGGGGCGCAGATCAGAGGCCGTGTCATGAACGTTGTCGGGGATTCCATTGACGGACTCGGCGATCTCAACGAAGACAATTCCTTGCCTATACACCGTGAGCCTCCTAAGTTCGAGGATCTCAAGACCTCGCAGGAAGTGCTTTACACCGGCATCAAGGTCATTGACCTTCTGGAGCCGTATCTGAAAGGTGGTAAGATCGGCCTTTTCGGTGGAGCCGGAGTCGGTAAGACAGTGCTCATCAAGGAGTTGATTAATAATATTGCCAAGAAACATAACGGATTCTCAATCTTCGCCGGAGTAGGGGAGCGTACCAGGGAAGGTAATGACCTGCTTCGTGAGATGATCGAGTCCGGTGTCATCAAGTATGGTGACGAGTTCGTGAAGTCGATGGAGGAAGGCCATTGGGATCTCTCCAAGGTCGATCGCAAAGAACTTGAGAAATCCCAGGTGGCGATGGTGTTCGGCCAGATGAACGAACCGCCGGGAGCGCGTTCCTCAGTGGCCCTGTCCGGACTGACCCTCGCCGAGTCTTTCAGAGACAGTGACAAGGGTGACGGCCCGAGGGACATCCTCTTCTTCATCGACAACATATTCAGGTTCACCCAGGCCGGTTCCGAGGTGTCCGCCCTTTTGGGACGAATGCCTTCCGCTGTGGGTTACCAGCCGACACTTGCCACGGAGATGGGCCAGATGCAGGAGCGCATCACTTCGACGAAGAACGGCTCTATCACCTCAGTCCAGGCTGTTTACGTGCCGGCGGACGACTTGACCGACCCTGCTCCTGCGACCACCTTCTCCCACCTCGATGCAACGACGGTGCTCAGCAGAAAAATCACTGAGTTAGGAATATACCCGGCCGTGGATCCGCTTGAGTCCACTTCCCGAATCCTTGACCCTAACATCGTGGGACAGGATCACTACGACACCGCCCAGAGGGTGAAGCAGATCCTCCAGAGGAACAAGGAGCTTCAGGACATCATCGCGATCCTTGGCATGGACGAGCTTTCGGACGAGGACAAGCTGACCGTGAACCGTGCCCGTCGTGTGCAGAGGTTCCTGTCACAGCCGTTCGCTGTGGCTGAGCAGTTTACTGGCGTGCCGGGCGTGATGGTGGACATCCAGGACACAATCGATGGCTTCCGCAGGATCCTAGACGGAGAGGTGGACTACCTGCCGGAGCAGGCGTTCCTCAATGTCGGCACCTTGGACGACGCGATCAAGAAGGGCGAGGCTATTCTCGCCAAGGCGAAGTAGGAATGATGTCAGAGGGGAGTACGAATATGTCAGTGAAATCAACAGGAATCGCTCTGGAGGTAATCTCTCCAGAAAGAACTTTGGTCCGTGCCACGGTTGATTCCGTGGAACTTCCTGGCACGAAGGGCCGTTTTGAGGTCCTGCTGGATCACGCTCCGCTGATCTCTTCGTTGGAGAAGGGCGTGATCGCTTATCGTAACGGTGAGGGCACGGACAAGGTGGCGATTTCCTCTGGCTTTGTGGAAGTTAATGATAATCACGTTGTAGCTTGCGTGGAACTGTGATGAGAAAGTGGATCTACATATTCATTGGTCTTTTGCTTCCGTTGTCTTTGGCCGCGGAGGAGAAGGGTGGTGGCTTTGATATGGATGAATATCTCTACGGCCACGTCCGCGACTCCTACGAGTGGCACATCACCACGGTGAAAGGCCATCCGGTCAGCATCCCGCTGCCTGTGATAGTGGCCAGCAAGACCGGCAACGGCTTCCATATATTCAGTTCCAAGCATTTGGAGCACGGGGAATATGAAGGATTCTACATCGCCCCGGCTGGAAGCAAGTACGAGAACAAGATTGTGGAACGTGCCGCTGACGGCTCAGAGATAAGGCCGTGGGACTTTTCCATCACCAAGAATGTGTTCGGCCTGATGATCAACTGCGCTCTGCTGCTGTTCATCGTGCTCGGAACCGCCAAATGGTACCGGAAACACGACGCCCGTGAGGAGGCCCCGAAAGGCGGAGTCGGCCTGATGGAGATGCTCGTCACGATGATCGAGGATGATGTCATAAAAAGCTGCGTTGGTGAGGACTACAAGAGATACTCGCCTTACCTGCTGACAGCGTTCTTCTTCATATTCATAAACAACCTGATGGGTATCGTGCCGTTCTTCCCTGGTGGAGCGAACATCACCGGCAACATCGCCGTGACGCTCGTGCTGGCACTGTTCACCTTCTTCATTGTCAATATATTCGGAAACAAGCATTATTGGAAGGATATTCTTTGGCCGGAGGTTCCGACCTGGCTGAAGGTGCCGCTTCCGTTGATGCCGGCGATTGAGATAATCGGGATGTTCACCAAGCCTTTCAGCTTGATGGTCAGGCTTTTCGCCAACATCCTCGCAGGACACTTCATGATTCTTGGAGTTGTGGCTGTGATATTCCTGACCGCTGAGCTTGGGGCGGCCCTGAACGGCAGCCTCACCGTGGTGGCTGTGCTTCTGGGAGTGTTCATGGACTGCCTGGAACTGCTTGTCGCCTTCATCCAGGCCTATGTGTTCACGATGCTGTCGGCTGTCTTCATCGGGCTGTCGCGGCAGAAGCCGGAGGCGACGGAATAAATAGGAATATTCAGAATAAACAATTTAAAATCATAGAATTATGTTACTTTCTACAATTTTGCTTCAAGCTCTCTCTCTGGGTAGAGTAGGTGCTACTATTGGTGCTGCCTTGGCTGCTTTCGCTGCCGCTTTCGGTATCGGTAAGATTGGTACGGCTTCCCTTGAGGCCGGCGCGCGCCAGCCGGAGAAGGCTGACCACTACAGGATGACGGCCATCATCGTCAGCGCCCTCATCGAAGGTGCCTGTCTGTTCGCTATCGTTGTTTGTCTTATCGCGAAATAGCAAATGTCACTCATCACTCCTGATTTCGGATTGCTTGTGTGGATGACGCTGATCTTCGGCATCGTCTTCTTCGTGCTGGCGAAGTGGGGCTTCCCTATGATCACCGGCTCGGTCGAGAAGAGGGCGCAGAGGATAGGTGAATCCATCAAGGCTGCCAAGGAGGCGGAGGAGAGGCTTCGCAACCTGGCTGAGGAACAGTCCCGGATGATCGAGGAGACCAGGCAGGAGCAGAGCCGGATTCTGAAGGAGGCCGCGGCTTCGAGGGACAACATCGTTGAGCAGGCGAAGGTTCAGGCGAGGGAGGAGGCTTCCCGCATTCTGGATCAGGCTCGCACGCAGATCGCCGCCGAGAAGGAGAGCGCTTTGCGGGATGTCCGTAAGGAGGTCGCGCTGCTTTCCGTCAGCGTCGCCGAGAAGGTGCTGAAAAAGAGCCTTTCGGATGGTGCTGAGCAGTCGGCTCTGGTTGATAGGCTTGTGGATGAGGTTTCCTCGTCTAAGGACTTGAAGAATTGATGCTATGAACACAGGAATTATCGCGACACGTTACGCCACCGCACTTCTGAAGCTGGTCGAAGAGACCGGCTCCGGTGAGTTGGTTGCGGCCCAGGTGCAGGTCATTGAGAAGGCTCTTGACGAAGTGCCTGATTTCCGGCGTGCCGTGGATGATCCTGCGGTTGCGGCGGTTCAGAAAATCTCGCTTTTTGAGGCTTCATTGAAAGATTCGATGGCTCAGGAACTGCATAAATTCCTCGAACTCTTGATCCGTAACGGCCGCATCGGTGATGTAAGGCTGGTTCTGACCACCTTCGTCACTGAATATTACCGCTCACGGCACATCAAGCGCGCGCGGCTTGTGGTCGCTGATCCGGCACTGCTGGACCCTGAGCCAACTCCTTCGGACCCTGTGCCTGTCGAAGGGTCGCTTCGACAAGCTCAGCGACCGGCATTGGAGTCCCGTCTCCGTGATTTGGTCGAGAAACAGACCGGCTGCAAGCTGATCCTGAAAACCGAAGTCAACCCGTCCCTCATAGGCGGCTTCGTCTTCGAGGTCGAGGACACCGTCCTGGACGCCAGCGTCTCCCGCCAGCTCGATTTCATCCGGCGTCAATTCATAGAAAAGAACAGAAGAATAGTTTAGTATGGACAACATAAAACCAAGTGAAATCTCCCAGGTGCTTCTGGAACAGCTGAAAGACATCGACACCTCCCTCCGGTTCGAGGAAATCGGCAAAGTCCTTCAGGTCAGCGATGGTGTGGCCAGAATGTACGGCCTGACCAACGCCGAGGCCGGAGAACTGCTCGAATTCGAGAGCGGAGTCATGGGTGTCGTGATGAACCTTGAGCAGGACAATGTCGGTGCCGTTCTTCTCGGCCCTACCGATGAGGTCAAGGAAGGAATGACAGTCCGCAGAACCGGCCGGATCGCCTCCATCAAGGTCGGCGAGCAGATGCTCGGAAGAGTGGTCGATCCGCTTGGCGTTCCGCTTGACGGACTCGGCAAGGTCGAAGGAGACCTGACGGAGATGCCGCTGGAGCGCAAGGCTCCCGGTGTAATATTCCGTCAGCCCGTCACCGAGCCTCTCCAGACCGGAATCATGGCGATCGACTCGATGATACCGATCGGCCGTGGCCAGAGGGAACTCATCATCGGAGACCGTCAGACCGGCAAGACGGCCATCGCCATCGACACGATCATCAACCAGCGCGCCAACTACGAGGCTGGTAATCCTGTCTATTGCATCTATGTGGCGATCGGACAGAAGGGTTCCACCGTGGCCAACATCGTGGAGACGCTCCGCTCGAAGGGTGCGATGGACTACACGGTTGTCATCGCCGCCACCGCGGCCGATCCCGCCGCGCTGCAGTATTTCGCCCCGTTTGCCGGAGCCGCTGTGGGGGAATATTTCCGTGACACCGGCCGTGCCGCTCTTGTTGTCTATGACGACCTTTCCAAACAGGCGGTGGCCTACCGTGAGGTTTCCCTGATCCTTCGCCGACCTTCCGGTCGTGAGGCCTATCCGGGTGATGTGTTCTACCTTCACTCAAGGCTTCTTGAGAGAGCTGCCAAGATCATTGATCAGCAGGAGGTCGCTGAGCGGATGAATGACCTTCCGGACTCGTTGAAGGGCAAGGTCAAGGCCGGCGGGTCGCTGACAGCCCTTCCGATCATCGAGACCCAGGCCGGCGACGTGTCCGCCTACATCCCGACCAACGTGATTTCCATCACCGACGGTCAGATCTACCTTGAGACTGACCTGTTCAACCAGGGCCAGCGTCCGGCCATCAATGTGGGCATCTCCGTGTCCCGTGTCGGCGGAGCCGCTCAGGTGAAGTCGATGAAGAGTGTGGCCGGAACCCTGAAGATCGAGCAGGCGCAGTTCAACGAGCTGGAGTCATTCTCGAAGTATTCATCGGATGTGGACAGAGTGACGGAAATGGTTCTGGACAAGGGCCGCAAGAACAATCAGCAGCTGATCCAGCCGCAGTACTCTCCGATGCCAGTCGGTGAGGAGGTCGCCGTCCTTTATTGCGGCACCCACGGCTTGATGAAGGACATCAGCCTGGATCAGGTGCATGAGTTCGATGTCCTGTTCCTTGAACGGATGAGGGCCACCCATCAGACCGATGTACTTGACAAACTGTCGGCGGGGAAGGTGGATCCGGAACTGTTCAACGTGATCGAGGATGTGGCTTCCGGCGTGGTGAGGTCAATTCTTATAGATTCCGGCAAAAGGAAGATGAAAGTCAAGAAGTTCAATTAGTTGTAGAAGAATATGCCGTCACTGAAGGAGATAAAGGGCAGGATCAATTCCATCAGCAGCACTCTGGCGATCACCTCGGCGATGAAGATGGTGGCAGCCGCGAAGCTGCAGAAAGCGCAGATGGCGATTCAGAACATGCTTCCGTACGAGAGGCGACTGCACTCGATGCTCATCGACCTGATGGGTGCTGTGAATATGTCCGCTCCAGCCTCTGAAGAAGGCTCTGCCCGGTTGGTGAGCCTGTCGAACCAACCGGACCATACTGAATCAGAAGGAGCATATTCATTAATGGCTCAGCGTGAGGTGCGAAAGGTTGCGATTGTCGCCTTCGCCTCCAATTCTTCGCTCTGCGGCGCGTTCAATTCCAACGTCATCCGGGAGGCCACGGCGGTGATCAATGAATACCGTGCCTCAGGTCTTGGCGATGCCGACATCACGGTCTATTCCGTAGGCCGAAAGATGGCGGAGGCGATGAAGAAGCTTGGCTTCCCAAGTCCCGCGGATTTCACAAAGATGTCGGATTCTCCGGCCTCCGCTTTGGCTCAGGAACTGCTGGACGGATTTGTCTCAGGTCGGTTTGACAAGGTGGAACTGGTTTATAATCACTATAAATCAACCTCTTCACAGCCGACCATAAGGCAGACCTATCTGCCTCTGTCCTTGGCCGATGCCACCGCTGACCTTCAGGCCGGAAAGATCGCAGATTCCGCCTCTGAATCCGACACGAACAGGGGCGCTGAGCCTGTCGGAGCGCCGGTGGTTCGACAGGGCTCACCAACCACAGAAGACCTGATCGTAGAGCCATCCAAGGAGGAGCTGATAGCCACACTTCTCCCGAAGGTGGTCCGTCTCCGCGTATTCACCACCCTTTTGGACAGCACCGCCGCCGAGCAAGCCGCCCGCACCGTCGCGATGCAGCTCGCCACCGACAACGGCAACGACCTCCTTCAGGAACTAACTCTTGAATATAACAAGGGCCGTCAGCAAAAGATCACCTCCGAGATCCTCGACCTCGTCGGTGGTTCGATGCAGTAATCCACCGGTCACTGAGTTTGTCGAAGTGCCCGATGAATATTTCGATAATCAAATCTTTTTTTTGTGTCTTCTTTGCGAAATTTCGTATCTTGAACCAGAAAATGACCAATGATTATGGGACACAATCTTAAATTCTTGATTATTACAATAATAGCGATATCTTTGACTGACGTGCTTGCCGCACGGACATATTCAAGAAGAGTAGTGCTTGGTGACGAGAGGTTCGAGGAGTACCAGCCGCTGCTGCAAGGGAAGCGGGTTGCGGTGTTCAGCAATCAGACGGGTATAGTCGGAGACAAGGTGACCGGCTCCAAGTTGGCAGACGCTCTTGCTGAATATGGCGGGTGCTTTCCTCGAAAGAGAGTTGATGAGATTTCCTTGATCCCGTTCACCGAACCTTCCGTCCCTGGCGGAAAGATTGAGTACGGTCAGCACATTGTTGATGCCTTGATCGAAAAAGGAGTGGATGTCAAGGCAATCTTCTCTCCGGAGCACGGCTTCCGTGGCAACGCCGATGCCGGAGAGCACGTCAGCAGCAGTGTGGACGAGAAAACCGGAGTGGAGATCCTGTCGCTTTACGAGAAGGGCTCACGGATTCCGAGCAAGGAGAAAACCGATAAGTTTGATGTCCTTGTGATTGATATTCAGGATGTAGGCCTTAGGTACTATACCTATTATATCACAATGCATCATCTGATGGAGGCCTGCGCCAGAGACGGGAAACAGGTCGTCATTCTTGACCGCCCGAACCCGAACGGCTTCTATGTTGACGGTCCTGTTCTGGATATGAAATTCAAGTCCGGTGTCGGTTGGCTGCCGATCACGACTGTTCACGGAATGACGCTCGGTGAGTTGGCGCTGATGATCAACGGCGAGAAATGGCTGGAGAACGGTACCTGCGACCTGACTGTGATTCCGTGCCTGAATTACACCCATAACACCCGTTACAGCCTTATCCTGCCGCCTTCCCCGAACATCAAGGACATGAGGGCCGTGTACCTATATTCATCAACCTGCTACTTCGAGGGTACAGTGGTCAGCCTCGGCCGCGGCACGCAGTTCCCGTTTGAGACCTACGGGCATCCGGCGATGACGGGATATTCCTTCTCCTTTGTGCCTCGAAGCATCCCTGGCGCGAAAAGCCCGCAGTTCCTGGATGAGGAGTGCCACGGCATTGACCTTCGCCGCAAGCCGCTCCGCGACATTTGGGCGGAAAAGATCAATCTTGAATATGTCATCGATGCTTACCGCAATCTGAATATGGGCGATAAGTTCTTCGGTAAGAACAACTTCTTTGAACTTCTCGCCGGTGTGGACTGGTTCCGCTCGATGATAGGGAACGGTTCCTCCGCCGCCGGGATCTCCGCCCGTTGGGCCTCCGATGTCGAAAACTTCAAGTCCCGCCGCGCGCCTTACCTCCTTTATCCCGAGATATAAAGCAAAAACCGAAGCGAGGTTCTCACCCGGCTTCGGCTAATCTTATTCAATACTTATGAAATAACTATTGAGTCAGTTTTTGGTTTATGAGTAAAAATATTTATGTCGTCAGGGGATTATGCCATTTCCGTGCCAAACTTGATTCCAGTTCGAAATATTTTTTCCTATATTGTCTATGTCTTTGAATGTCATTTGTTTTCAGTACTTGCACGGAAAATTATAACTGTGATTATAATAACCGAAGTTATATTTTTGTCGATAAAGCTTTGAAAATGTTTATGAGTGGCTGTTTTCTAAGTACTTACTGAATTGTTATGGTGGTGCTTTTGCCTTGTGCTGGAGTTCCTGCCTTGTTTTGCCTTGTGTGGACGAGAATTTGGCAATATGCCAGGGAGTGGTTAACTTTGCGGTGTTATGGTGCGGACAGCGGACATAGATTCTTTGTTCAGGCTTTACTACAGGCCTTTGTGTGTCTATGCGCTGCACTATCTCAAGGACAAGGATCTGATCGAGGATCTGGTACAGGAGGCTTTCACGGCATATTGGATGAAGCAGGCGGCGAGTGACGGGATTGATAGTCCGAGGGCTTATCTTTACACGGCTGTGAGGAATCGGTGCATTGATGCCATCAGGAGGCAACGGCAGGATGTGTCGCTGGACAGCCTTGAGAATGAGATACTTCCGGTTGAGGATGACGTGGCGATTTCCGATGATGAGGCCGTGGACAATTCCGTTAAAGAGGCGCGGATCTGGTCGGCCATTGACCGCCTTCCGGCCAAAAGGAGGAGAATATTCCTGATGAGCCGCCGCGACGGGATGAAGTATGGCGAGATCGCTCAGTCGCTCGGCCTTTCCGAGAACACCGTACGTAACCAGATCAGCAAGGCACTTGAGGCTATCCGCCAAGGTGTCAAGAAGGTCATCCTCTTCCTGATGTCGCTCTAGAATATGCAGACATCGCCTTAAGCCTTGAGAAGGAGCGGCTGACAAGGAGCTTTTGCCGTACGTTTTCTGCCCCATAAACCATAGGCCCCCGCTCTTCCAGGTGTGAAAAACCTTGCGCACCTAAAATGTCATCTGCCTGATGGCAAGCGAGTTGCACTTCCAGGTGCGAGCATATTCGCGCACCTGTGAGTCGTCGGCTTAGTTACAGAGCGTTCTGTTGGTGTTCAGGACTTCCAGGTGTGAAAAACCTTGCGCACCTAAAATGTCATCTGCCTGATGTCGAGCGAGTTGCACTTCCAGGTGCGAGCATATTCGCGCACCTGAGTGTTATTGACGTATTGTGAAGAATATTGTTATATTTGAGAATATTTCAGAAAAAGGATGGTACTTTTTAGAATCGCTGCGTCTTACTTGTGAAACTACCCTAATAGGATTTGGGCAGTAGATGAGTTTTTAAATGAGAGAAGATGAAAAATCTTGTCAAAGGTGTTTTACTGGTGATTCTTGCTTTGCCACAAGTCTCGTTTGACTGTCTTTCGCAAGATAAAGAGACGGTCTCAATGAACTTGGACAGGCTCAAGGAGCGGTTAGGTGTGCGGTTTGTTTATGATTCGGAACTCGGGAAACTTCTTGATAAGAACTATGAGGGGACTTCCGTCGAGGGGCTGACGCTGGAGAAGGCCTTGGGCAGACTTCTGGAAGGAACGGGAATCAAGTGGGAGGTTCGTGGCGGGTATGTGGTTCTGACACGTGACGTTCCGGCCAAGAAACATTATACGGTTTGTGGGTATGTCACGGACGAGGCGACGGGGGAGACGCTGATCGGGGCGGGAGTTGTCGCTTCGACAGGCTCTGCGACCAAAAGTGTCTCAGCGACCGGCCGGGTTGGAAACACAGGGACCGGTAAGGAAGGCCGCTCAGCGGCAGGAATGACCGGCACCTCCACCAACAACTTCGGATTCTATTCCCTGACCATTCCGGAGGGCGAGGTAGAACTGACATATTCCTACATAGGATGCGCCTCCAAGACAAAGAGAATCTCCTTGAAAAAGGATCTCACGCTAAATGTGGCATTGGCTTCGTCTGCAGAGATCAGGAGCGCGCGGATAACCGCCCGCAAGGATGCCGGAATCCGCTCCACGTATATGGGGGCGATTGAAGTCCCTAACGAGCTCATCGCCAACACTCCGGTTGTCCTCGGCGAGAAGGATGTCCTGAAGACCCTCCAGATGATGCCTGGCGTGCAAGGCGGCAACGAAGGCTTTTCGGGAATATACGTCCGTGGAGGCGGCGCGGACGAGAATCTGATGCTTCTGGACGGGACATCGCTTTACAATGTCAGCCATCTTTTCGGACTGTTGTCTGTTTTCACTCCCGAAGCCGTCAAGAAAGTCACGGTCTACAAAGGCTCTTTCCCGGCGCGGTACGGCGGCAGGGTCTCCAGCGTGGTGGACGTGCGTA
>OICR01000798.1_pt1 | contig 12414 bp, 3 predicted proteins | sample 1581321 | NCBI WGS metagenome assembly OICR01 (sample SAMEA3882557, study PRJEB24775) | human gut metagenome | biome: human-associated habitat; feature: intestine environment; material: feces | place: Netherlands | collected 2009/2010
GAAGGGCCAAAAGGGGTAGGGACGCTGTCAGCAAAGCTGACTGAGGGGATGCGAACGCCGCAAATTTCGGAGCACTCTGAATTTTGAGGCATATCCCCTCCGTCATTTGCTGACGCAAATGCCACCTCCGCCTTACCGCGCGGGGCGCGGCAAGGGGAGGCTCACCCGGAGCAAACCCTCCACCAATCCATCAAAAAACGACCCTCAAATTTGTGGAAAATAACCCCTATTTTTTCTTGCGCAGAGGCCTATGGTGTGGTATGATAAGGAAAACTGAAAAAGTGTGACCACCCGCCGGACGAAGAATGCCTCTGCCCGGCGCGAAGCGTCTGTAAAAATACAATGGCTGTGCCATTTTTAACATAGATGCAGTTTCCACACACGAAACAAACAATACAAAGGAGGAGATCTGAAGTAATGAAGAAGAGATTCGTTGCTTTTTTGTTAGTTCTGATTATGGTGCTCGGCATGCTGCCTGTGTCGGCGATGGCGGCGAGTAATAGCACGGTCGTGCTGCATCCGTCTGTGAACAGCACTGTCACCGGCGTGAAAGTCAAGGTCGGTGATACAATCAGCGGCCATACGGTAAGTACAATCAGCGGCTATGACATCACGGTTGATCTTGGCAAGTACAACGTCAACAACGATACGTTCAGACTTCCGTATGCCAAGGACATCTGGGAAGGTGTAGACAACAATAAGGTTGACTACATTTCTTGGGCTGGCGGTGGCAGCAACAAAAGAAGTGAAGGCGGCTCCGCGCTCCTTGTCAATGGTAAGAACACTGCTTACTATTATTTTAAGGGTGCAACCCCCACCAAGTACACCTACCATCTGATTCACGAGTTTAACTACGTTGGTGGTACGCGCTGGGATATTACGGCAACCACAGCGGCGGAAAGCTACCAACTCGACGTCAACAAAGGCAAGCCGACTCGTAACGGCTACTCCTTCGCTGGTTGGGCTGACAAGGCGAATGCTGCGGCTGCGAAATACTTCGGCGGCGAACAGATTACGCTGACCAAGGACAGTCCGAGCAAGACCATCTACGCGGTCTGGATGCCAGTCTTTGAACTGAGGTATGATGCGAATGGCGGCACCGGTGCGCCGGCTAGTCAGACGTATACGTCATTGTCTCCGACGTCGAACCAGGTTACCTTTACCGTCCCCGATCAGACCCCGACCAAGGCAGACTACACCTTCAAGGGCTGGGCTGACAGTGCGGCTGCGACCACTGCGCAGTATCAGCCGGGCGGCCCGATTGCCGTTAAACATGAAAACAGCCCCAAGACCGTCTACGCCGTTTGGGAAGGGAGCGATCCTATTCCTGTTCCCTCCTATGACGATCTGAAATCTGCTATCGGGCAGATTCAGGTAAAGGACGTCAGCACGCCCAGCTGCGGGACGGAAAACTACGACCTGATCGACAACACGCAGAGCGAGCCGTTCAACTGGACGAAAACGGCGAGATTGGATCAGCCGGGGAAATACGACGTGACCATCAAGACCGCGCCGTATGTCGCAAAGTACAACAGCGAAAAATCGAAGACGCATGAGCTCAACAATGCGAACCAGACAACGCTGAAGCTTGTAATCAGCTACGAGAATAACACGTGGAAGCTGGACGACGGCCTGCGTGTGATCGAGGTTAAGCACAGCGAGCAGACCCCGCCCACCGATAAGCCTGACAAGCCCACGGCGCTGGACGGCAGTTTTGCTATCGTCTGCAAGAACAACGAAGCAACACATGCTCACAAGGCGGATTATATTGCCACCCCGTCTCAGTATACGATCAGCGATGTGCAGACGGACGAGCAGGGCTACTACGTCACCGCGACGGTCACGGTAGAGCCGAATCTGGTGGCATATAACACCCTCACCGGCGCCGAGCACCGGCTCGTTAACGAGCAGGACGCAACGCTGACCATCACCTTCCGCTATGACACCGAAGTAACTGGTGACGAGAACAGGAAATGGAAGCAGCAGGGTGAAGTACCGGTCGTTGAAGTCATCTGCAAGCCCAAAGCCCCGACGGCTGACGATCTGAAAAAGCTTGAAATGGCTGTTCAGGTCAAGTGCGTCGTAGATGATTCGCAGCAGCATACGGCCGCCTACGATCTGCTCGGCGAGTACGATGAAGACTACTTCGTCGGCGAGCCGAGGAAGGACGGGGACGACTGGCTTTGCGACATCAACTATTACCCCGAACGCTATGTGGCCGAGTTCAACACGACATTCCAGAACCTGAAACATGTCCAAAACGATGAGAAGATCGTTCCGGTCACGCTGATCTGGGCCGGGGACAGCTGGCAGCTCAAGACGCAGGGCCGCGTACATGTGACGGAGGTATACACCGTCACCTACACCGACGGCGTTGAGAACGAAGAAGTTTTCGCCGATCAGGTCTATTCTGACCTTAGGAAGGATTCCACGACCCCCGCGTTCAACGGCACCCCGACCCGCACCGGCTACACCTTCGCAGGCTGGGATCCCGAAGTTGCTGAGACTGTTACCGCCAATGCGACCTACACCGCGAAGTGGACGCCTGTCGAGCCGACGCGCGACGATATCTTCGACGCGCTGAATGGCCTTGTTACCGTCACCTGCATCAACCGCTTCTGGAAAGACGGCAACAAGAACATGGACTGCGGTCAGGGGCAGTATGCCGCAAAGGCGGGTATTGCCGGGCAGGACTATACGCTTGTAAAAGGCGAGAATGCTGGCACATGGGTCGTGACCTTCCCGGTCACAAACTTTGTGAAGTCGTTCAAGCAGGATCCGGCGCACAACCTGTACACCAAGGACACGCTGAGCTGGTACATCCGCTGGGAAGACAATGCGTGGACATCCGAGCCTGTAGAGTCCGGCGTTGACGATCTGGTCAAGCTCACCCATGCGCCGACCGACTGGCGCGAGGTTGCCAAGATCGCAACCGGCGGCAAGTCCGACTGCATCCATACCTCCTGCGTGAATGGAGAAACAGGTGTCTGCGACTACGGCATCACCGTACCGTTCGTCTATTTCAACACGGATGTTGTATCTGTGGAGCCGGAAGACGGCGTTCCCGGCAGCTACATTGCAACGTTCAAAGTCGATAGATACATTGACACCTGTGCAAAGGCCTGCAACGACAAGAACTTCCCGGACGCACCGCGCACACACAAGCTGCTGACGCAGGAAACGGTTCAGTGGAGACTGTACGCGACGCCCGAGGCCGATGAGAAGATCGGCAACAACGTTCTGAACCATGTCTGGGAGGCAGAACCTGTCGAAGCGGGCAAGGACGATGTCTGCACGATCGCGCACAACTGGGTCGTGACCTTTAACCCGGACAATGGCGAGCCCGCCTTCACGCAGAACGTGGAATACGAAGGCAAGGCGACCGAGCCTGCTCCCGAGAAGACCGGCTATACCTTCGACGGCTGGTATCTGGACGAGGCAGAAGAACCGTTCGACTTCGACACCATCATCACCTCCGATATCACCCTGACGGCGAAGTGGCATGTCACCCCGCACAACATCTACGCGTATGCAAGACTGAACAGCTATTTTGCACCGCTGACCACGAGCGAGTTCGATACGCCTGTCACGCTGAACGAGGCGACCCTGTCCCGCCTCGGCCTCGGCAGCTACAACAGCCTCGGCTACATTTCTATCGGCAGCTTTACCTTCGATGCAATGCCGCTGACGAGCGATCTGTACTTCGCCGATGATGCAGAACTGAGCGCAGTTGCTGAGAAGCTGGCGACCGACATCGCCCTCGAAACCGGCGTTTCTGACAAGATTGCCGAGAAGATCGCCTGGATGGCCCTGTACAAGACCGTAAACGAAGAGGACATGGCGCCCGGCTATCCGGCAGAAGCCGGCTACCAGCTCTCCGGCAACCTGAACCTCGCATCCGTTACGTTCAGAGCCGGTGCTGAGAACGTCGAGAATATGCCCGCTGTCAACTACACCTATGACGACGGCGCGATCGACTTCTACGACTTCTACTTCGCTGGCGACACCATCACCCTGCCCGCCGACCCGACCCGCGAAGGTTATATCTTCGAGGGCTGGAGCGTTAAAGTCCTTCCGGCTGAAAATGATGCCGACCACCTTGACGCTGACGGCGCAGACGATGCAGCCGATGAAACGCTCCTCAAGGCTGGCGACACCTACACCATCACCGCGGGCGGCGTGATCTTCACCGCACAGTGGGAAGCCAGAACCGACACCCCGTATACGGTCGAGCATTATCTGGAAAATCTCGATGGTAGCTATGCTCTGGACACGACCGAGCCTCTGAAAGGCACGACCGACACGACCGTGACCGCAGCCGCAAAGTCCTACGATAACTTCACCTATGACAGCACAGTTCCCGGCACGGTTGCCTCCGGCAACATCGCTGGCGACGGCTCTCTGGTTCTGAAGCTGTTCTACACCCGCAACACCTACGACTACACCGTCCGCCACATCAAGCAGCTGCCCGACGGCACTTATGATGAGGCCAACGCTGAGGTCGAAAACCTGAGCGGCAAGTTTGAAGCGCTCGCAGCTGTGACCGCGAAGGACTACGGCTCTCACTACCCGACGAACGACGCTGGCACGAAGCAGAACATCAAGATCGAAAAGAATCTGACGATCGATGTCAAGTATGATCTCGACAATCATACCCTGACCTTCGAAACCAACGGTGGCTCCACCATCGCTCCGGTCACGGTCCGCCACGGCAATGCAGTTGCAAGACCCGCTGACCCGACCAAGGACAAGTACACGTTCATTGGCTGGTATGCCGACCCCGAATTCACCGAGGAGTATGACTTCGCAACGGTTCTGGAAGCAGACAAGACCATCTACGCCAAGTTTGAACTGACGTCCACCCCGATCGGCGACATTTATGTCCGCTACGACGTCCTGCACATCAAGCAGCTGCCCGACGGCTCCTATGATCTTGCCAACGCTGAGGTCGAGCACCTGAGCGCCAAGAAGGACACCACCGTCACCGCGGTTGTCAAGGATTACAGTGCAACGCATCACATCAACGTCAACAGCACCCTGAGCAAGCTGACTGACACCGCCATCCAGCCCTATCCCGGCGCGGACGGCAAGCCGGTCTACACCATCCTGTCGGTTTACTACGATCTGGACTTCCACACCCTGACCTTCGACACCATGGGCGGCTCCCGCATTGACCCGGTCACGGTTCGTCACGGCAATGCAGTTGCGAAGCCCAAGGATCCCGTCAACGGCGGCTACATCTTCGACGGCTGGTACACTGACAAGACCTACAGAACCCCGTACAACTTTGCGACTGTGCTGACGCAGGATACGACGATCTACGCCAAGTGGTTCCTGATCGCCCTGCCCGGCGTCACCATCAAGAAGGCCACCCCGAAGCTGAACACGTCTGATCACTTCGCGTACGTTCAGGGTTATCCCGACGGCACCGTGAAGCCCACGGGCAACATCACCCGAGCTGAGACGGCCGCGATCCTCTTCCGTCTCATGGACGAAGGCTCCCGCAAGACCTATTACTCCACCAAGAGTGGCTTCCGCGATGTCGCCACCGGCAGCTGGTACAACACCTACGTTGCGACTCTGAACAACGCCGGCGTTATCACCGACAGTTCCAACGGCTATTTCCGCCCGAATGAAGCCATCACCCGTGCGGAACTCGCAGCGATGCTCGCCAACTTCACCGAGACGGCTGGCGCTGCGAACTACTTCAACGACGTGTCTGCCAGATACTGGGCAGCCAACGCCATCGCCATCTGCGCCAAGCTTGGCTGGATCACCGGCTATCCCGACGGCTCCTTCCGTCCGGACAGAAACGTGACCCGGGCTGAACTCATGGCCATGATCAACCGTGCCACCGGCCGCGCACCCAAGTCCGCCGACGCATTCCTGCCCGGCATGAAGACATGGAGCGACAACACCGCCGATAAGTGGTACTACCTCGACGTGCAGGAGGCCACCAACAGCCATTCCTACACCGTCAAGGATTCCGAAAAGTGGACGGCTCTGAACGCCGACCCCAACTGGTCGCTGTACGAGTAATCCGCACGACCCCTGAATCCCCAGTATAACCCAGCATTTCAGCCGCTGCCGCCGTTTCGGCGGCAGCGGCTGGGAGAAATAAAAGGTCTTCTGAGCCATTCGGCAGCAGCCCTTCCGCTTAACCGCCGAAGCTTCTGCCGACTGGCTCAGATGCCGTTTAAAAAGAAGGAGAACGAACATGAAGAAAGCCAAAAAACTCATTTCCCTGCTCCTCGCCCTGACCATGCTCCTCAGCATGATCCCGATGGCCATGGCTGCGGAAACAACAGTTAATCTCGGTAGGACCAAACTTGACGATGCCATTTTGGAAAAGGGAACTCCGTCCAGTTTTTCGCATCTCCGCGATATGAAGGACGGCAGTGCAGCAAAAGGCGTCGGTGAGACTGGCTTTTGGCAGAGACTCCCGAGAAACACTGTTGTCGGATATGGCACGGTCACGCCTGTGAACTATGCTGTTCCCAAGGAAGGCAGCGTCACGGTTTCAAACGAAGGCGTCATTGGCGACTTCTCGTTCTCGCTTGAACCGTGGGCAGGCAATGAATTCACGACCAATCCGCCTTGTCTGCAATTCAACTACACGGCACTTGCAGTTGGTTCCACGACGGTTACTGTTAAGTATTACTACAATTATGGCCTAATTAACATTCAGGGCGGTCGTACCTGGTATGAAGAGACTGCAACCTTTACCATCAATGTCAACGATGGCGATATCAACAAGCCCAGCAAGCCCACCGTCGATGACGTAAAGCGCTTCCGCAACTATGTCAACACGACCAGCTCATCCTTGGGCGCTGTCTACATGTGGTGTGATACCTATGACCATCAGGCATGGTTCGATTATATCACCGAGGTTGATGACGCATATACTCTTGGTGATGTCGTTGCCAATGACGGCTCGGTTCTGTCTAAGTACACCTATCCGTGGGTTTGCGTCATGACGCTCGACGCCAACAAGTATCTGGATGCCTACAACTCTGAGTGCCGCGAATATGGTACGCATTATCTGAAAGACGGTCAGGCCGCAACAGAGACTGCAACGTGGTACTGGAATGCAGCCCTCTCCAAGTGGCAGTTCCGCGGCTCCGAAGCCCCCATTTACATCGATATCACCCACACCGCCCCCACCCCGGAAGTGAAGGAGTTCACCGTCACCTACACAGACGGCGTTGAGAACGAAGAAGTTTTCGCCGATCAGGTCTACACCGTCAAGGAAGGCGACGCGACCCCCGCATTCGACGGCACTCCCGCCCGTGAAGGCTACGTCTTCCTCGGCTGGGAACCCGAAGTTGCCGAAACCGTTACCGGTGATGCGACCTACGTCGCAACGTGGGAACTGGAAACCTACACCATCACCTATGATTTCCGCAAGGTCGTCAAGACCAGCGATGTCAAGAACTTGAACAACCCCACGACCTTCACGGTCGAAGATCTGCCGCTCACCCTCAAAGCCCCGACGTTCAAGAACAACGAATGGCCGCAGAAGTTCCTCAACTGGCGCGATGTGGACGGCAATGTTGTCACGGAAATTACCGAGCCCGGCGACATCACGCTCTGTGCCTATTATCAGTATCCTGTCAGATACCGCGTATATGACGAGGACGGCAAAGTGGTCGAAGCCCTGACTGTCATTGACTGGTACAACGAGGATGATTTTGCTTCCTACGAGGTCAGACCCGCAACTATTGACATGCCCGGTTATGAACTCGACGGCTGGTATCAGACGCTGAAGGATGCAGGCAATGTAAACAAGCGCTTTGGCTCGCTCTACATGGCCAAGAAGTATGAACTGGTCGGCAAGCTGAACTGCTGCATCAACGTCACCGTTGAAGTCAACGGCGAAACGGTCAACGAGCAGAAGTTCACGGGCGCCAAGGGCGGCACGCCGGACTATCGTTCGCTGTATAGTGATATTGTGATATCGGCTGCTGCTGATGGCAGTCTGGTGGAATATGCAACGTACATTGATGGTGAGCGTTCCACTGGTACGCTCCCGGTCTTCGGCACCAACGCGAACGTGAGAATCGTTATCACAACAGCATCGATTGGATAATGCGCTGAACGCGTAGTATCAAACCCCATACAAAAAGCCTCTCCCACCTCGGGAGAGGCTTTTTCTTGTCACTAAGGCTCCCCTCTCAGAGGGGGCTTCGTGGGTGCGCTCCGCCGAGTCGGAGGGGGCTGCAGGCAGTACGAATTCACATTGGACTTCCGCTTTTCGCTGCTGCCTGCCGCTCAACCCACTCAGGCGCTTTGCGCTGGTTTCTCTTTTTAGGGGAGCCTTTTGCACGAAAAGAGGAGCAAAAAACAGTGGACTTTTCCGCCCGGCTGCGGTATGATAAAAGCAATCGAATAACGAAGATGTGTAGCTGTATTTTGCCGCGGTGTTCGGCAGGATATGGTGAAAAAAGAATGGACCTACTCGAAAGAACTGTGCGCGAGAGGGCCGCTCCGAAGCGCGAAAGCGCCGGGTCGAAAGACAGCCATTGCGGGAAACCGTGAGAAGGTAGGAGCAGCACGCGGGCGGATATCCGCCCAGATCGCAAGTCAGGAGAATTGCTCTCTTCGGTTATAGCTGCGAACACCGGATCCGTGTGCGGATCGGGTGTTTTTGTTTTGCACTGGAGGCCTCTATGAGAAAGCTTTGGAATATGCGCTGGTTCCGCGTTTTGTTCGGCGTGGTTTTGACTGCCGCGCTGCTGGCGCCGGTCGTGCTTCCTGCGCTGCAGATGCAGCAGAAGGAGCCGGAAAACCCGATACGAAAGGAGAATATCCAGCCGGTCAGACGGCTGAGTTTTGGCGACGGAGACGGCGGAACGCTTGCCGCCGCGCCGCTTTCGCATGAAGACAGTTCGGGCGGCGGCAAGTCGGAGCAGGAGCAGCAGCCGGAGCAGCCGCCGGAGGAGAACACCGACGAGACGCCCGAGAAATCCCCCGAGCAGCCGCAGCCCACGCCTGAGCCGCAGCCCGGACAGGCAAGCAGTGAACAGCCCGGCGAGGAAACCGGTGGCCAGACGGACGATGCCGGAGACGAGGCGCAGCCCGATGCGCTCGACCTCGGACTGGTGCTCAGCTGGTACCGCTACGGTGGGGAGCGGTATCGCTCGATCTGCCCGGCGGACACGACCGTGCGGCAGGATGTGCGCACCGCACAGCTTCCGGACGGATATCTCCGCTATGAACTGGACCTGCGCGGACTCGACGCAGTCGATACGCAGATCACCGGCGTGCAGCTTTCGGAGAACAACGGCGCCTATGAACCGGCGGATGTCCGCGGCAGCATTGAAATGCAGGTCGGCCCACAGGGCGAGGACAGCTATTACACGCTCCGCGTGCAGGCTGTCTGCACGCATGTGCTGGAGGATGGAACGCGGCAGGAGCAGGAAACCGAATTTTGCTTCGTGCTGGTCTATTCCGACGAATTGGATTTGGAAGCGCAGCTGCAATGGAATCTGGCCAGCGGCGGCGCGGCCAGTCTGCGCTGCCAGCCCGGCAGACAGGCGGCGCGCACAGTCAAAAGCGATGAAATCAGCGAAAATCTCCTGCGCTACAGCTTCCGTCTGGGTGGCGAAAGCGCCGAGGACGCGAAGATTCTCTCTGCCGAGTACCGCAGCGCAGATGGGCAGAGCGGTACGCTGCAGACAGACGGCGGCGCGCTGACGCTCCAGAGCGATGCGGACGGAAAAAATACCTATACGATCGCCCTTCTCACCGAAATCAACAGCGGCGGCCGGACACGGCAGCTGACGTTCACGTTCCTGCTGGAATGGCAGGAGGAACAGGATATCCGGCTGAATCTCGTCTGGATGAAAAACAGCACCGAGGCGCAGAGTATTGTCTGCGAACCCGGCGACCGCGTTTCCGCCGAGATCCTCCGCACCGAGTTGAAACTCGGAGAATTCAGCTACCGGCTTGAACCGGATGGCCGGGATGCAGAGCAGCTGCGGATTATTTCCGCCAGTCTTGCCGCAGAGGGCGGCGCGGCACAGACGCTTGCCGTCCCGGACGGCAGCACCGTCCTACGCATCCCGGACGGCGCCGCGTCGATCAAATATACTCTGACCGTGCAGGCGCGGTATCAGAAAAGCGACGGCAGTCTGAAAAACCTGACATTTACTTATGTGCTCCGCTATTCCGGCGATGTGAGTCTGGAACTGCGCTATACGCTGCTGAACGGGACACAGACCGCGATCCGCTGTGCGAACGGGCAGAACAAAACGGCACAGACGGTCTACAGTGACGAGGTAACGGACGGCGTTCTTGCCTATACGCTGGCGCTGACCGGCGGCGACGCGGCCAGCGGCGTCGAGATCAGCGACGTTTCCTGTTATCAGTCCGGCAGCGGCAGAACGAAAGCACTCGGCGCTGATGCGTCCGGTCAGATCGAACTGCTGGTCAACGAAGACGGCAGCGAGGGCGAAAATACCTTCACCGTAACGGCCAAATCCGCAGCCGGAGAACAGTACACCTTCAGAATCAATGTTCCCTACAAGCTGCGCGGCGACGGGAAGGTTATCATTGAGACGAATCTGACCGACGGGCAGAAGGTGATGAACGGGACGGAAATCATGCTGACCGTGAGCGCGTGGAGCGAAAAGGAGGACGGCACGCGCATCGCGCAGATGACTGCCTCCGATACCGTTGTGACGCTGGACGGCGTGGTGCAGCGCAGCGGCGGCGCGTCAGGCGATCGGCTGCAATACAAGCTTGTACCGGAGAATCCGGCGGCGGGCGACGAAAACGAGCATACGCTGGTCATCAGCTGTGAAGATGCCTACGGCAACAGCGACACGATTACGCTGACCCTTCTGGGTGAACGCACCCGCAAGGGCGAGCCCATTGGTCATGCGACGATCTACATCGACATGACGGTGCTGGGCCTCGGCGTGACATCTCCGCTCAGCTACGAGGTGCTTTCCGGCGAACCCGCGTCCTACAGCGTAGCAAAGGCCGTCTGGGGCTACGACGCGGGCGACCCGTTTGGAACGTCAGCTAACACGTTCGGCTGGCCGAGTTCTGAGGCCGCATATAACGGCAGTCTCGACAGTCAATTCTATCTCAAACGCCTCGGCAACGGCAGCAGCATGGGCACCAGCGCCAACGCGCTACACGGCAGCTGGTCCGACTACGGCTCGGACCGTGAATCCGTCCTTGCCGCCATCGACGGCATTTTCGGCGAAAATTCACCCTATGCCGCGCTCTGGCGCAGCATCTATCTGGCAGGCATCAGCCTGAACGGCTGCCACGATACCTCCGTTGGAGAGTTTGACTTCGCATACGGCTCCGGCTGGCTGTATTCAATCGGCGGCGGAACCTATTATCCGACTACGAGTCTTGCTGATTACGAATTGCAGGACGGCGACGTGCTGGTGCTGCGCTATACGCTGGCCTATGGCCGCGACGTCGGCAGCGGCGACATTGGAAACGCGTTCTGCGTGTCCATGCTCAACGGCTCGCTGAACGTTTCACACCAGTGGTCGCAGGACGGCACAGAACCGGCCGTCTGCGCAAGCTGCGGCAAGATCCGCGCATGTGAGCATCCGCAGACGGAATACCGCGAGACAGAAGACGGCACGATGTGCTATGAATTCTGCCTCAAGTGCCAGAAAGCCATCACAGATCCGGAACTGCACGACTGGCAGATCACACCGATCGAACAGAACGACGAGCAGCACAGCAAGACCTGCCGCCGCTGCGAAAAGCAAATCGAAGAGGAACACCGTTTTGAATTCATAGAAGACACTGCCACCTGTAAACAGGAGGGCGAGACAGTCTCCCGCTGTATGGACTGCGGCTATGAAAAGCGTGAACCGTCCGAGAAACTCAGCCATAGACCTGCGATCCATGTCAGCGAACAGGAACACTGGGAAGAATGCGAGGTCTGCGGCGAGGAGATCGAGGGCTCACGCGCCGAACACCGCTACGAATGGGACGACGGTCTGCAGGACTGGGCCTGCACCTGCGGTTATACCCACAAGGAGGTCTGCAAGGGCACGCTGGAAGCTATCTTGGACCTTTGCACCTGCAGTCATGAGACGACACGGTGCAGCGGCTGCGGCAAGACGTTTGAGCGCGACGCGCCCGGCGCGTTTGACTACCCGCACAGCTATGAGATCGTCGTGGATGAATGCACCTGCAGCCTTGAGGTAAAGCAGTGCGTGTACTGCGGCGACAAAACGGAGCAGCCGGGTACCTATGAGAACTATCCACACAGCTATGTAGACGGCTTCTGCCGCTTCTGCGGCGCGCCGGAGCCCGTTACCCCCGGCCCAGACCCGGATCCAGATCCAAATCCCGAACCCGGCCCGGAACCCGATCCGGGTACGGAGGAAGGCCCAGAGGAATAAACAGGAGGAACACAGATGCAGGAAAAAATCA
>OICR01000806.1_pt1 | contig 12336 bp, 7 predicted proteins | sample 1581321 | NCBI WGS metagenome assembly OICR01 (sample SAMEA3882557, study PRJEB24775) | human gut metagenome | biome: human-associated habitat; feature: intestine environment; material: feces | place: Netherlands | collected 2009/2010
TCGCTTGGAATGAGGCGCAGGATGACGGTCTATACTCCGGCCGGCTATGAGGAAAGCGGCAGGATCAGATACCCTGTGCTTTACCTTTTGCACGGAATGGGCGGAGACGAGCAGGCGTGGATGGAGCTCGGCCGCGCCTCCCAAATCCTTGACAACCTCATCGCGCAAGGCAAGGCGAAGCCGATGATCGTGGTGATGCCGAACGGCAACGCCTCGCAGGAGGCCGCCCCGGGCGAGACTTCCAACGGCCTCGTCCAGCCACAGTTCAACCTTCCGAAGACAATGGACGGCACCTACGAAACCTCCTTCCCTGAAATCATTGAATATGTTGACTCCCACTATCGTACAATCCGCAAAAAGGAGGGACGCGCGATAGCCGGACTGTCGATGGGCGGGTTCCATTCCCTCCACATCTCAAAGGAATATCCCGGCACATTCTCGTACATAGGCCTGTTCTCCGCCGCCATATTCCCGGAAAAGGACTCTCCTGTCTATGAGGACTTTGACGGCAAGCTGGCGAGGCTTTTCGCCACCAAACCATCACTTTTCTGGATCGGCATCGGGAAGGATGACTTTCTCTACCAGGCCAACTCCGACTTCCGCGAGAAACTCGATGACGCCGGTTATGAATATACCTACGTGGAATCCTCCGGTGGCCACATCTGGCGCAACTGGCGCATCTACCTCAGCCGGTTCGTCCCGCTGCTGTTCAAATGACAAACCATCTTGAAGTGAATCATGCCTATGGACTCAGCCATAGAAATCAGGCTGAGCCTCTATATTGCTGAAATGTAACAAACAACGAATATGAGCGCACTTTCGATACTGTATATAGTTCTCCCGATCCTTGCTGTTTCCCTTTGCCATGCGTTAGAGGTGGTGTTTACCGCCAGACGGTGGGCATCACATCATAGCGCTTCCTCGGATGAGGCGCACCAAAGTTTAGTGAATATCCTCTTCCGCCTTTCCGGAATGAATATGTCAGCGTTAGTCATTGCCGCTGTTGTTGGTTTCCTTGCTGTTCTCCTCTCAACCACCGCATTGTTCGTAGGCGGCTTATGGACCGAACGCATCTGGGCGACAATCTTTATGGCATATTCAGTGTGCACCCTGATCAACATCGTGCGCGCTGTAACCCTCAAAGGCTATGTTCCTGGACTTGTGACCAGCATTATCTCCGTCCCACTCATCGCTTACACCGCCTACTCACTCTCCCTCGTCTGGCCCTGGTGGGAAATCCTCCTGTTCGCCATCCTCGGCCTTGTCCTCGCTGTAGCTGGTCATTTCATCGCTCAGCGTATAGGGCGGTATTCAACCGCTATTTCTGCATAACTGTGAGAAGGTCATCGTAGCTCTTAACACAGTCGTAACGGACATCGGCACCACTCAAGTTATTGAAAAGAGCTCTGGCGCAGTTTATCTTTGCCGTCTCAATCGGCCTGAGTTCCATAGTGCTCATATCCCCTTTGGTCTCTGCGATGAAGAAAACGTGCTTCACTGTTCCCTCGTTGAACGCTATCGCCCAATCGGGTGAGTAATTTCCTACCGGAGTCGGAATCTGGAAGCCACGTGGCAGTTTCGCATAGACGCAAACCTCTGTGGCTTGGTCAAGAGACCTTGCGAACTTTTTCTCGTTGTTGTCGTCAGCGATGCCGTCGGTGAATACATAGTCTTGGATGCTCTTTGTAGCCCGGTACGCTTTGCCTATGTCCTGACTGCGTTTCTCTTTTGTGAATATGTCGCTGTCATAGGTCTCCTCAAGTTTGTCGTACCTGATATGCTCCACAATGATTGTCGCCTTCTCCTCCTTTATCAACTTGCTGACCTTGGTGATGAACTCTTCTGGATTGTTCCGGAACAATGACAGTTTCTTTGGACAGAGACCACGGAGAATCGCCGCGGCGGTCTTTCTGGTCAGTGTGCTCCTCTTTGCGATTTCACCGACAAGATCGTATGGAACGGTTGATGTGCTGACGGTCGTTATGCTTTTTGTCGTGGTCTGTTCTCCATCGAAACTGTCCACGTCCTTTTGATTTCCAATGGTCATCACGTACTTTAGCTCCGAGACGAACAGATTTGAGTCAATTGAGCGTATGGCGTGATCAATAAGTTCCTTACTGTCATAGTGAACGGTATAGACGTACTTATGGTTAATCAGTTTCCAAAGTTTCTGGAACTCTTTCCTGCCGAAATTGGAATTTAGAGCGTTGTCCGGAGTCTTCGTGGCGTAACCGTTCTCAACCATATTCGTAAGTTCTACTTTTTCATCGTAGATGGACTGAATCAGTTTGTGTATCTCTTTTTCCACAGGCAGAAGAGCAGGGAACATCGGTTGAAAGGCTCCTTTTTTCTGATCATCCTTGTATTTCCAGGTGATGTTGTTATTCGCATCAATATACTGGCATCCAAGAAGATATCCGACAATCATCATCGCATCCTGTCCGTTAAGAGTCTGTTTGCCTCCGTCATCACGGGTGACAACTTTCCCTTCAAAGAATGTGATGTCCGCTTTTGTCGGCCTTTCACGAAGCGATTCCTTGGTCTCTTTCTGAAGTCCGCCCACGAAATCCGTGTAACTTTCGTTGGCAATGACGGTCAGTTTGTTAACCTCTTGAATATCCTCACCGAGTTCCTGATAGTCCATCCTGTTACCCTGCTGATTCACGCATATACGCAGGCCACGTCCGACTTCCTGTCTCTTGGCTACCGCCGAGTTCGCGTGACGGAGTGTGCAGATCTGGAACACATTTGGATTGTCCCATCCTTCACGGAGCGCGGAGTGTGAGAATATGAACCGGCAAGGTTCCTCAAAACTCAACAGCCGCTCCTTGTTCTTAAGGATCAGATCGTATGCTGAGATGTCATCGGACATATCACTGCCTCTCTTTGTCTCACTGTCAATGCTGTGCCCGGTCTTCTTGTCAATGGAAAAATAACCTCTGTGCACCTGTGAGACATCAAAACGCCTAAGATACTGTTGATAAGAATCATCGAAGAGTGAAATGTTCTCATTCAGATAGTTAGTATATTCCTCCTCAAAGATATTCCAGAATTTCCCTTTGACTTCCTCACCGGCCTCATTGTAGCTTTTGTAATTCGCCACTTCGTCAAGGAAGAAGAGTGACAGAGTCTTGATTCCTTTGCTGAACAGTTCCTTTTCCTTCTCAAAGTGTGAGGCTATAGTCTCGCGGATCTGTACTCTTTGCATAGTCTCCTGGCTGCTGTCACCATAGACTTCACCTTTGTGGAGAGTGACACCATTGGAGAAAGAGACTGAATCATTGTAGGCGTTGATATCGGAAATGGTGAACCCTTCGTATTCGCGAAGCCCTGACACCGCATGTAGGCTGTCGTGGAGATCAAACTTTCGGGATTCCTTCCTTATTCCGGCCGCTCCTTTGACCTCCAGTTCAATCTTCGCCACCGGCGGCTTGTTCTTCGACAGGATAATGCTGTCAAGGTACAGGTAGGAACTTGTCCCTTTCAGATTCTTCACCTCGAAGCCTTTCACCTGGATTTTCTTGACAAGTTTCTGTTTGAAGGCATCGAGCGCGTCAAGGGCGTAGATGCAGTTATGGCTGGTCTTATGGGTTGCGGAATAATACAGGACAAACAACGGCTTGAATCTTCTCAATGCCGCCTGTGTGGCTGTGCCTTCCATTTTCTGAGGCTCGTCCATAATGATGATCGGCCTGTTCGCCGCTATCACATCAATCGGCTTCCTGCTGCCGAAATCATCCCTTTCCGAATATATGATGCGGCTTTCCTTGTTCTTGGCGCCCTCCTTCAGTGACGAAGCGAAAGCCTGGGTGTTGATGATCATCACATTGATGCCGGCATCGCTTGAAAAGGAGTCGAGCTGCTGAAGGTTTGCGCTGTTGTAGATGAAGTATCTCGCCTTTTTACCATAATATTCCATGAAGTGATCCTCCAGCATCCTGAAACTTTTGGCCACGCCCTCTCTGATGGCGATGCTCGGCACCACGACAATGAACTTGCTCCAGCCGTAACGCTTGTTCAGCTCAAACATCGTCTTGATGTAAACGTAAGTCTTGCCAGTCCCGGTCTCCATCTCGATGTCAAGCCCGACTCTTCCGAGGTTGTGCGAAAGAGCCTTTGACATAGGAATATCATTGGATTCCTGAATATTCCGGATGCCAGCAAATATATCCTGGTCAGTGAGTTCGATGTCTGCGTTTCTGAAGCCGGCGTAGTCATCTTCATAAGTGATAGCCCCGACATCCTTATTCCCCAAATCCCTGCGGTACAGGAATCCCTCCTGACACGGCTGTCCAGCAAAGACAGCCACCGTGCTCTCGACAGCGTCAGTCTGGTACTGTTGTATCTTGAAGTTGAATTTCATTGTCAATCTATTTTTTCAATATGATCCAAATACCACGTGTTGTCCCTTGACGTTTCAGTATTCCGGATTCTTGCAAACATTTGAGTGCCTCTCGAGTTTTACGGTCGCTAATATTAAGTCTATCAGATAATTCCTTTCTGGAAATTGATGGATTTGACTTTATGAGAAATAATAATTGACTATTCAAATCAATTTGGATCGCATTTGGATCATTTGGATCATTTGGATCACTTGACACAAGTGGATTCGCTATGAGGCTGACCCTGAACATAAAATCATCCTGTTTGAAAATAGGATTTGGCCATCCGCCTTCTTCCAATTCCCTATACATTCTGTCAATACCCTCCCCAAACTCACGAATGAATTCATATTCTTTCATAAATGAGGCAATCTTAGGATTTCGTGAGAAATGAGTTGTCCGCATATTATGCAGCCGGACTCTTCCGGGAAGGATTCCTGGGCTTTCCACCGTGAAATGATTGTCAAACAACTTTACTTGAATGTCCGTCCCGAGGATGGAATAGTCTCTATGTGCAACCGCATTCACGATTAGTTCAGTCCAACAAAATTCCGGATATTCGGGTTTTGTCACGAACAGAGCGTTTGAGGCAAGATAAGTCCTCTCTTTTATTTGCGTCTTTACATAAGCTATGGCAGATTGAGTCATTTCGAGGATCCTTCCTTTGAATGTAACGTCTTTGACAACATTCATTTCGCGGCCAACTTTCTCCTCGTTGCCATCATATCTGATAAACCGTATGTGGGCACGTTGAAAGAAACGCTGTGGATTCTTGCCGAAGAGGAGGATAGCAGCCCCACTTACTTGTTCATTCCCATCCTTTACGATAATATAATCTCCATTTGAACGCAAAAATGATAAAGCATCTCTCTTATAACCAATCCTTTTACAATAACTTGAAACGAAGTCCAAGTCAATATCGTCAACAGTCGCACGAGGAACAGGATAATCTTCAAAGTATTGGACTCCCTTAGCCAACATTATCTGCATTCTGTCATCGAAGGACAACTTTTTTGATTTGTCACCAACCCTATAGTAAGAATCATCAGCTGTTGTTGAGTGCATAGAGGAGCTTTGCTCAACATCGAGTATCAGAATATGATTTTCTTTTCCTTCCTTGTCTGTACACGCGATTCTTTGCGGATGCACATTTATGGAAGGTATGCAATAATCAAACGGTACACGTAACAAGTCTTTAATATGGGTGCTATACCTATCTATGCCTGACACACTTCCATCGTCTTCAATACCGATAGCAATGGTTCCACCATCGGCATTGGCCATTGCAACCATAATGACTGCCAATGCTTTAGGCTCTATTCGTGCACTTTTCCTGTCAAAAGTCTGACCTTCCGGAAGAGTTCTGTAATCTTCTATTGTTTTCATAATCCGTTAAATTACAAAATTCTTCTGATGGTGTCTTTGCTGTAGGCGTTGAAAATCTGCTCGAAGTTATCTGCGACCTGGTCGGAGGAGAGGGAACTGTCGCGCATAATGAAATAGAGCGGCTTGCGTTTGGCGACTTCTGTGATCACGGTCTCGTTTACGTTCTCATCGAAGCAGGCGATCAAGTAATCATCATTCACGCTGAACACTTCCTTACCGGCAATGGTTTTCCTCTCGATTTTTGCGGAGAGTGGAAGGTTGTACTCAAGCATCACCTGGAAGAGGAGGTCTTCCGGTGTGCGGTCAGGCTTCACGTTATCATCGAAGAGTGTGGCGGCGGAAGAATCCTCAGGAGTGTAATAGACATCCTGCATATTTGATGTGTCAAGCTTCAGGACACGGAAACCCACATCGAGGCGTGTCGGTTCGGACTCTTTGTCAAACAATCCATTCTCGGCTTTCTTGGTCGCCAGCTCCTCCAGAATCTTCTTCCCTGCTCTGCGGATGCGTTCCTTGCCGATTTCGCAGATAGTACCGTAACCCTGATCCTTTTTCTTGTCGCTAACTTTCTCTGGTAGTTGCACAAGAATGAATTTTCTGTCAGTACCCTTTTCTAAATTGGTTTTCATCAATGCGTGAGCTGTAGTGGCGCTTCCGGAGAAGAAATCCAGAACTATGGAATCATCCTTCAAATTGGCAAGAGTGATCAGACGTTGAAGCAGGCGAACGGGTTTAGGACCATCAAATACTCCTTTGTCTCCAAATAACGACACTACCTCTTGTGCTCCTTCTTGACTATGCCCTACATCCTTGTAAAACAGGATAGACGTAGGAGCCATCCCGTCAAATTTCAGTTCTGATAAAAAACGTTTTATGCGGGGTGTGTTGTCCCCATTAGGACCGAACCATATTCTGTTATCCTGGAGTCTCTCGAAAAATGCTTTTTTCGAGAGACTCCAGCAGCGTCCTGCTGGAGGCTCTATAATTTTTCCTGACGGGGTTGTTATAGGGTAATCGCACGCGGCATTGTATGTCTTAACAGAAATGTCACTTGACATCCACACTCCACGAGGATCATTATCCGGATTTGAATATCTGGCATTTGCTTCAGCTGTTCTGTCCAAACGGCCAATTACAAAGCTGTCAATATTCCTTGTGAACATTAAGACATAATCGTGGCTGTTGGATACAAAGCGTGCGTCATTCTTTGGAGAGAATGCTCTTTCCCATATCAGTTGCGCGATGAAATTTCTTTCCCCAAACACCTCATCGCAAACCTTCCGAAGATTCTCCACCTCATTGTCATCAATCGAAATGAATATAACACCGTCCTCTGTCAGCAAATCTCTGGCAACTTTCAGCCTTGGGTAGATCATGTTCAGCCAGTCCGTGTGGAACCTGCCGTTGCTTTCGGAGTTGACCTCGTAGTTCTGCAGGATCATATTCCCGTCTTCATCGAACATCCCGCTCTTGTCTCTGAACTCGCCGGCGGTCTGGCTGAAGTCATCCTCATAGACAAAGTCGTTGCCAGTGTTGTACGGCGGATCGATGTAGATCATCTTGACCTTTCCAAGATAGTCCTCCCGAAGAAGTTTGAGCACCTCAAGGTTGTCACCCTCAATGTAGAGATTCCCGGTGTTGTCGAAGTCCACGCTGCTCTCTCTGTCCGGCCGGAGAGTCATATTGCTCGGAGTGTTGGCGATCCGCATAGCCTCACGCTTCCCCGGCCATGTGAACTGATACCTCTCCTGGGTCCCCTCGACAATGCCCTTTGACAATTCTACCCTAAGTTTGTCAAAATCAATAGCGTGTTCCAGTCTGCCATTTTCCCCAACCCTCTCTGTCAGACAATTCGGAAACAACTTTCCAATTTTCCCAACATTGACATCCACGATGTCTTGTGTATGCATTTTTAATCTATCCATAGATTTTTCGATATCAAATTTACCTTAAATATAATAAAATGATTCTGTTTCAGTGTTATGTTATTTGATTTTTGATGCTCGGTTTTTTGAGGCTATCGGGTGAAATATCGGTTATATTGCACCCGTAGGGTCAGATATTCGTTGTTTGGGGTGTGAAGAGTGGCTATTCTCACCCGAGAATATTCCAGAAGGGAATTTTGCTGTAGGAATATGATGTCTTAGCATTGGTCGGACGTGGAACTTCAGAATGTTTTTCGTAAGTTTACGGAAAATTGTATGAGATAATGAATATCGTGCGTAAGATTTCCGTGATTGTGGCTGCCGCTATCTGCATTGCGGTCACGGCGTGCTCCGTGAAAACAGTTGAGGTTCCTTTCGATCCTAATGTCGAGGACTACACTCCGATTGTTGTTGAAATCCTGAAGTCACATCCTGAGGGCAATCTTAAAATCCGTTTCGGAAAAGGGCTATATCCGTTCTACCCGGAGCAGGGGGCGCGGGAGTTCCTGACGCTCTCGAACAACGACAGCGGTGACAAGCGCATAGCCTTCCTGATCAAGGACATGAGGAATGTCACGATCGAAGGCAACGGCTCCGACTTCATGTTCCACGGGTGCATGGTGCCGTTCGCCGTCAAGGGGTCGTCCAATGTCACCATCAAGGGTGTGTCGGTCGATTACGACTATCCTTGGACTTTCGAAGGGACGGTTCTCTCCAGCGATCCGGTAAGCAGAAGCTTCACTGTCAAGGTCTTCCCGGACACCAAGTACCGTATCGAAGGCGACAGGCTTTTCTTCGGAGGCTATGACTGGGAATATGCGATGGGGGAGAGCATTCTGTTTGACCCGAAGACCCACAGGCCGTTCTTCGACACATGCGCTTACGACCACGGCTATTGGTCTGGCGAGATGGGAGCCCGGGAGATAGGTGAAGGCATCATCGAATTCACCCGCCTCAGCGCGCGGGACGTGCCACCGGTCGGAAGCGTTTGGGACGACAAAGGGCCTACCGGATTGAACAGACGTTTCCCGGCGATGGCAGTGCTGTCATCAAAGAATATAAACATAGAGAATGTCCACATCTACCGGAGCGGCGGGATGGGACTGATCGCTGAATATTCAGAGAATATCACGGTGAAAGGTTTCTCGACGGCCGCTCACGAAGGTTCTCCGAGGATGGTCACCACTTCCGCTGACGCGACCCACTTTGTCAGCTGCAACGGAAAGATTACGATAGAGAACAGCCTGTTTGAGAGTATGCTTGACGATGCCGCGAACATCCACGGCATCTACATGCTTGTGGATTCTGTGCTGTCATCTAATACTTTACGGGCTCATTTCGGCCATTTCCAGCAGGTGGGGGACCAGTTCGCCGACGAGGGTGACGTGATCAGCTTTGTGGACAAGTCCAATCTTCGTCCGGTCGGCTCCGGCAGGATCAGGAGCATCGACAAGTCCGACCTCAAGGCCTACATCATAGAGACCGATTTCGATCTTGGCGGAGTCGCGGATCCGACGAACATAGCCCTTGAGAACATCTCCAGAGGAGCGGATGTCACGATCCGGAACTGCACCGTTCGCTACAACAGGGCAAGGAGCCTTCTGCTCTCGACCTATGGCGATGTGCTTGTGGAGGACTGTGATTTCGCCTCGCAGATGTCTGGAATCTGTGTCAGCGGCGACGCCAACTTCTGGTACGAGTCCGGAAGGACAAAGAACATCGTGATTAGAAACAACAAGTTCACGGATCTGGCAATCGGGGCGAACGGCCCGCAGGCCATCCTCCAGATCGATCCCGAGATCCCGACCAAGACAAGGGGCAACGACTTCCACTACCACAACATCGTGACTTTCACCGGCAACATCGTGGAAACCTTTGACAGCCAGATCATCTATGCCAGAAGCGTGGGGACGCTCGACATCTCTGACAACATATTCATTGATTCCAAGTCTTATGCGCCGCTGTTCCCTGGGCAGCCCGTGATCGACGTGCAGCTCTGCGGCGATGTGACCATCAAAGGCAATGATTTCTCAAAGTGGAAGCCGGACGCTGAGATCAGCATCCACGACTGCGTCAAGGTAGAGAATGACTCCGGACTCCCTGTAATCGACAAACCGAATCCTTACCGCGAGCGGAATTGGTAAGGATCCGGTTTCTATGTGATGCCCTTTCTCAAAGGCTATTTCTGAGAAGAGGCCTTGTCTTCTGGTTTGTTTTCAGAGTCCTGTGAAGCGCCTTCGCCAGTTTTCTGCGCCCCTTCCTTGTACTTGAAGCGGCGGATCTTGTGCGTGGCGGTCTTGTCGAACTCCTCTTTCATCGCCTCGACCTCGCCGATCTTGGACTGCTTGCTGACGTGCTTGTTGACATATTCAAGAACAGCCTCCTTCATTGACTGGAGGTTGTCGAAGAACTTGTCCTCGCGCTCCTGGTTCCAGTCAAGGACGTTGTCGTCGAACTTGACGAGGGCCACCAGCTTGCCGTTCCTCTCGACCACAAGGGACTCATTCACACCGTTGAACGTGTTGATCACCTGTTCGATCTCCTCCGGGTAGATGTTCTCGCCGGAAGGCCCCACGATCATGTTCCCGAGCCTTCCCTTGATGTAGTAGCGTCCTTTGGAATCCTTGCAGGCAAGATCGTTGGTGCGGAACCAGCCGTCGTCGGTCAGCACGGAGCGTGTCCTTTCCGGGTCGCGGTAGTAGCCCAGCATCACGTTGTCACCCTTGGCGACAATCTCGCCCTCGCCGGTCTCCGGGTTCACGTTCTGGAGCTTGACCTCCACGTTGTAGGCCGGCACGCCGATCGACCCCACCACCGTCTTTCCCACGCAGGCGTTCGTGATCAGCGGTGCGGTCTCTGTCAGGCCGTAGCCGATCGCATAGGGGAATCCGGCCTTGTTGAGGAAATCCTCCACGGTTGAGTCCAGCTTCGAGCCGCCGATTCCGAAGAACTTCAGCTTGCCACCGAAGGATGCGTAGAGTTTCTTCCCGATGAGCCAGTAGAGGAGTCTCGGCGTGTGTCCCTTCATCCAGGAAAGCACGCGGCTCTTCTCCACCGTCGGAACCACGCTGTTCTTGTAGACCTTCTCGATGATCAGCGGCACGGAGCACATGATGGTCGGCTTGACCTTCTTCATCGTCTGCATCAGGATGCTCGGTGTGGGCGGTTTTTGAATATAATAGACGCAGCCTCCGACGTACAGCGGGTAAAGCACGCTGAACGCCATCTCGTAGGTGTGCGACATCGGCAGGATGGAGAGCCAGCGGTCGTGCTTCCCGGCCTTCTGGGCGTGGTAGGCCGCGATGATGTTCTGGCAGAAGTTGCGGTGGCTGAGCATCACGCCTTTGGCCTTTCCGGAAGTGCCTGATGTGTAGATGATTGACGCAAGATCATCGGCCTGTGGATCAACACCGTGACCCTCGCAGGTGAAAGCCTTGTCGTCCTTCTTGATGAAGTCGAACGTCTCTATGTCGATCACGAGGGTCAGCTTGTCGATCACCTCCTGACTGAGTTTCTTAAGGAGTCTCTTGGACACGAAGATGGCCTTGCATTCCGAGTGGTTGATGATGTTTGTGACCTCGCTTTCCGACGAATCCGGCAGGATTGGCACGGTCACACGTCCGAAAGGCACGCACGAGAACATCGCAACCGTCCAGTTGGGCATGTTGTTGGAAAGTATGGCTACCTTGTCCCTTGCGCTGATACCGAATCTGTTGAAGCGGTGTGAAAGCTCCAGACACTTGTGCTTGAAGCTGTCGTAGGTATATTCCTGCCCACCTTCGACGAACCGCGAGAGCGGCCGCTTGGCGTAGTTGTCGGTCGCATATTCAAATAGCTTGGCCAGGGTCGTGACATAATTCTCCCTGTTTTGGCTGAAAAATGGCATAATTGATTGTTTAATGAGTGATATAGCCCTCCGGGTGTTTGCCCTCGAAGTGCATTGTTTCGTAGATCGCCTGTATCCTGTCGGTGTCTGCGCGCGCGTCATCCGTCAGCTCAACCTTCTCGCCGATGCCGACGCGCTTGGTCTTCCAGTCAAAAAATCCCATATAGACAGGGCATCCGACCTCTCTTGCGATGAGGTGGTAGCCGGTCTTCCATTTCTTCACGGCTTTTCTGGTTCCCTCGGGGGCGATGGCGAGGTGGAACTGATCCACTTTCTCCATCTCCTCGATGAGGCCCTTTACCATCGCGGCGGCGCTGCCCCTGTCCACAGGAATGCAGCCGACCTTGCGGAGGAACACCCCGACCGGCTGATCCTGGCCGGCATCGCCGGAGCTTCCGACCGTTCGGTAGCCGTATGCGAAGTCGTCGCGGTCGCAGGGGAGCGAATCGCCGAACTGCCCGGAAAATACGCCGTCCGCTATGCGGCCGACTTCATTCCGGCAGGACTGCGGACCGTCGAAAGCAATACGACCAACCGCACGGGAGTCGCAGCGTCCGGCACGCAAATTGAAAATATGGAAGGAGCCGCTTTCCTGGCCGTCTGCCGGGCATTCGGAGTGCCCGGCGCCGAGGTGCGGGCCGTTTCGAACTATACCGACGACCCGCGTTCGGCCTGGCGCATCGAGGAAAGTGCAGAAAAATTAGCAAAAACAATCATTCGAATACTTCCGGATTATGAATAAAAAGTGGATTATTTA
>OICR01000808.1_pt1 | contig 12313 bp, 10 predicted proteins | sample 1581321 | NCBI WGS metagenome assembly OICR01 (sample SAMEA3882557, study PRJEB24775) | human gut metagenome | biome: human-associated habitat; feature: intestine environment; material: feces | place: Netherlands | collected 2009/2010
ATCTCACTCGTCAACACACCTTCTTTTTTCTCAAAAACAACGGTTTTGTCATAATTGCCTTTGTAGTTCTCCGGATTTTTTGTTTCCACGATCCGGAACTTCCCACCGTTTTCCTCTGTGATCAGAAGTTCTTCCGTATAGTACGATTCTCTGTCGCTGTCATATCTTAAAATTCTCTTTTCGCCCAGATCATCTTCATAGGCTTTCTTTTCCTGGTTCCACTGATAAACTGTAAATTCCGCTCCGGTAAGCGGCTCTCCAGTATATACATCTGTTTTTTTCAGGCGGATAACTCCCTTATATTCTGGTACTTTTTTATTCTGTACTTCCAGAAAAAGACTTACGCTTTCATCTGATATATCTACTTCCTGTTCCCATTTTCCTTCATATCCTTTCGGATTCCTGGTTTCTGTTATTTTAAATTTTCCGGTATTATCAGCTGTCTGCAAAAGTTCTTCACTGACATAAAGCTGCTGTTCACTGTCATATTGCAGAACTGTTCCTGTTGTCTTATACGCTTTCCTGGCAGCACTGTATTCATACAGCGTAAACTCTGCATCTTCCAGAATATCTCCGGTTTCTTCATCCGTTTTCCGGATTTCAATTTTCCTTTTATTTTTCTGATAATTCAGGGCTTCAAAGGTAAAGGTTTTAGCTGTTCCTGGCTCTGTCAGCCTGATATCTTTCTGCCAGTTTCCAGTATAATTTACAGGTGCTTTTGTCTCACGGATGCGGAATTTTCCCTGATTATCCTCCGTATAAGAAAATTTTTCCGAATTATAGGTTCGCTTCTGTTTGTCATAAGTCAGTGCTTTTCCGGTTTTTCCATAACTTCCTGTCTTCTTGCTCCATTCATATAAAGTAAATGCCGCACCGGCAAGCGGATCTCCGGTATCACCATCTTTTTTTGTAATAACAACTGTTCCACTGATATCCATAATATCTGTCACACTTACAGCCGTTGTTTTTCCGGATAAAACAGTAAAACTTTTAATCGCTGTGCTTAAGAGATAGCCTGTTGGTGCCTTTATTTCTTTCACATAATATTTACCCGGAATCAATTTGGAAAATGTGTAAACTCCCGTTTTATCTGTGGTTCCGATCTCTATCCTCTGATCTTTTTTATATCTGGTACGGTAACCGGACTTCAATGCTTCTGCCGCATAGATCGCATACTGTGCACCTGCAATCTTTTTTCCGGTATTAGCCTCTGTCTTGGTAATTTTTACATTTCCGTAACCAGATGGTTTCATTGAAAACGTGAGCTGTCCTCTTGTTCCCTGATATACGTATGCTCCAAAATCCTGCACTCCATCTTTTCCTGTCTGTGATTTTCCATCTACCAGAATATAAGAAACCGGCTGTAACAGCATTTTACAGGAATACTTTTGTGATGCTGACGTCTCCAGTGGAAAGATCAGGTAAAAGCGGGCCCCATCTTTCAGAGTCAGACTTGTACCACTCATCATATTCGGACTTGTCAGATGTGCTTCCCGGTCTGCTGCACTTTCCCAATAGGCAAGCTGCCAGGTTGCTGTGGCCGGCCTGGTTATTATAATCCCATTTCCCGCTTTTCCTCCATCTGTTATTTTCAAAAGCGGGCTCATCTGAAATCCGTTTTTCATACTATTCGGTATATACGGCAGATTGTCCGGCCTCGATCGAAATACACTAAGTGGAATTGTCTGACCAGTTGCAGATATCCAGCCGTTTTCTCCATAAACAGACAAAGCAGCTTTATTTCTGGGTGGAATCGTCAATGTCCTGATCTTATTCAGGAAACGGTTGATTCCCACATGCTCCACCTCAGTTTCTGTCGCATAGCCACAATCATTAAAATATGCTTTAGAAAGAGCAATGTGTGTAAAAACATATCGATTCTGCCATTTCGACCAGTTTATGTGACCGCAGGATGGATCATAACTGGTTCCCAGATCTCCCGGACCGCCATATCCAAAATACAGCAGTTTCTGAACTGTAGAATTTTTCAGCACTTTGACTGCATCATTTTTCAGTGTAGTGCTGTCCACGCCATCTTTTGTGGCTTTCAGACAATATAAGGGAGAAACTTTTTCTGCTCCCGTATCATCTACATAGTGTACGGATCGATAGGTGCAGCCCATGCGGGTCTGGTTTCCGGATCCCCAGAAATCATTTGCAGCTGTCCAGATTTCATCACAGTAAACTCTTGTCCAGACATCCAGGTAGTACTGAGAAGCACCCAACGCAGTAACCGCAAGAGTCTCATTGTCGTCTGCCGTTACCTGTGCACTTTCCGTCTGCGTAAAACTCTCCGCAAGAGCCGGTGAAAACGCAATCATTTCTCCATTTTCAATATCCTGGATCAGTTCCTGTGCTTCTTCGCTGTTTCCGGTCAGAAGATCTGCATTTTCCTCCGAAAAGACCGCAAAATCCGCTTCCTCACCGGACTGCTGCTCTTCTTCTGAAAAAATTTCTGCTGTTTTCTTATCATTTTCAGAAAAATTTCCAGACTGTTTATTTTCCGAAATCTCTGTTTCGGAATCACCCTGTGCCAGTGTTTCTTCTGTATCAGAAACTACATTTTGTTCCTGCTGTATACTTTCTGTTTCTGATCCACCATCTTCTGGATCTTCATTTTCCACAGCTTCCTCTATCTCTGGCAGATATTCTGAAGAGATTCCCATAACCGTACTGGCAGAAGCAGCTATGGAGGAACCAGAGATCAGCAGTGCCAGCAATGTACCGGTTATTTTTCTTTTCAATTTTTTCTTCCTCCTTTCCTGAGTACCAGAATTCCGGCAAGAAGGGCCACTTCTTCCAAAATCAGGAAAAATCGGATTCCTGTATCATCTCCTGTTTTTACCGGAGCTGTTTTCCCGGAGGAAGCTCCTGTTTTCCTGGAATATCCATCAGAATTTTCTTCTTTTTCGGACTGCCCGGCAGGAGTTTGAGATGGCTGTATTTTTTCTTTTTGATCTTCTTCTACGGAAAATATCCATTTTACATCCCCGTTACGAAGTGCAAAATCATTATTAAGCTCTGATGGAACTGTAATCTGGAACTTCATTTCTCCGGATTTTCCCGGTTGGAATATTCCCAGCGAAACAGCTTTATTCAGAGAAACAGCCAAAAGATCTCCGGAATACAGTTTCTTTCCATCCATTGATATCACAAGCTTTAACTTTTTCAGAAATTCCTGATCTTTCACAGACTTACATTCCGCTGAAGTGCGGAAAAAAATCTCCGCCGTATTTTCCGTTGCATTTTTGATCTTAACAGAATCCTCAAGAACATCTCCCGGCATTGCCGCAGAAAATCCTGCAAAGAAATCTTCCGGAGCCGCGATCAGTTTATGTGCGTCTCTCTCAAATACTACCCTGAGCTTAACCTGACTCTTCCGTTTTACAACCCGGCCGTTGGTATCATGTATGCATCGCAGGATCTCCTGATTTCCCCAGGGCGACATAGCATTAAAATCCGGTGAAAAATTTGCAGCCTGAATGGCATCTGCCACGATCGTGATCCCCAGTTTTTTCTCCTGATAAGGTTCTGTCCATTCTTCCGGTATTGTCACTCCGGTAAAGATATCTGCGCTTTCTCCCTGCTCCAGCTTTCTGGTACAGTAAAAATACGCACCTTTTTTTACCCAGTGTTTCGGCATTCCCGTCAGATTGGTGTCATTTAATCCTTTTCGGTTTTCCAGGTTATCTGCATACGTGATCTTCACTCTTACCCAACACGGTTCCGAACGATTTGTGATCCTTGGGATTTTGGATATCCTGTCACCAGGAAGGACCATTTTCTGATTCTGATACAAAATTTCTTTTCCATTCTTTTTTTCCAGTTCTTTCATCGAAATATTGATATCACCGGTAGAAATATGGTTCGTCACAGTTACTGAATCCGAAAATTTTCCATACGCAGATACACACATTGCAATACTGCCAGCTGTCAGAATTCCCGCCAGTATCCATTTAAGAAATTTCTTCAAGCTTTTCACTCCTCTCTGTATCTGCAGATATCGGGTTTTTAAAATAGTTCCAGGCACTTTCAAAATCAGAAAATCCTTCTGCCTGAACCGATTCTTCATACACATTGATCTCAAAGTCAGTAATGCTGTCCTTATATGTATCATCGATCTTAGACGAATCAATGCGGAATCCGCTGCATAAAGGTGTGGTTTTCTCTCCTTCCGTGACAACATTTCGATAGTAATAATACCCGTCTTCATTGTTATACAGCCAGTTTACTGTATCCAGTCCAAGAAGTTCCACCCCTTTTCCAACATCATAATTGGAGTAGGAAAGAGCCATTCTCACATAACAATCCGCATGAAATCCTCTTTCACCACCGGAAAAGTTTCCTGCCCAGATTTCTTTAATATAGGAGGGATTCTCTTCCACTGGTGTCGGAGTCGGATCCGGAAAATTTTCTTCTATTTCTGTTGTCACATGTCCTACTGCCAGTGTATTTACTTTCTGATCAGAAGCGGAAAGATATGCAGCTGTTCCTGCTGTCAAAAGAAAACCGGCAGTAAGAAAAAAACATACAGAAATTTTCAGATTTTTCATCTGGTGACACCACCAGCCTGTCCTTTATTCTGATTTACATATTTCTGATATGCAGCCTTGGCCTGTTCCAAAACAGTTGTACTGTCATCCCCGGTATTCATGGACTGAATCGCATAAGCACGCACCGGCATATCCAGCTGCTGTGTATCCAGCTGTCCTTCAATGATATTGGCAAAAGTTACTGTGTCAAACAGTGTTGTTGTTTTTTCTCCCGGATTTAAAATATGGTTGTAAGCGTAGGTATACACCATATTCTGTCCGATTTCCTTTTTTTCCAGCTGTGTCCAGTCATTGTTCTTTGCATAACTGAAAAGTTCTGTTTTTGCCAGGGCATTTCTGGTCCCGTCCTGAGCCGCGGTAATTACTTCACTGACAGGCACCGACACCTCCAGATACACAAACGCTTCGTTTACGCCAACATTCTTTACATATGGATCTTTTTTGATCACCTGAGTAGGAACAATCTTTGTATTCTCTTCCGGTTTCCACCCTGGTTCATCCAGTTCAATATCTACTTTACCCACTGTAAAACTGTTGGTAGTTGTTTCAAAATCTGTAAGATATGCCGCAGTTCCTCCAGCTGCCAGTGCTGCGATCATTGCTCCAAGTGCGATTCCTTTTACCATTTTTCTGTTTTTCATCATAAATTCATTCCTCCATGCAATTTTTTTTATTCTTTTTTGGGGTATATGCCAGATCAAAGATCACTGACAGACCTGCCATAATACATACGGCAGTAAATGGGATCCGGGCTTTCAGAAAATATATGATATAGCCCAGATAAGGCAGGCAAAAGACCACCCGCCCGATGATCTGCGACTTTGCCACAGGAATCGGATCTGCGTTCTTGTTGGCATCGCCTTTTGTGATAAAGGTACCTTCTTCTTTCTTCACAACTCTGTGTGTAACAACGGTATCTTCATTATGAAATGTGATAATATCTCCCGTTTCAGGGGAATACGCTCCTTCTTTTGTAAAAACAACGGCTCCTGTTGGAATCTTCGGTTCCATGGATCCGGAATAAACCACATATGGGCGTATCCCGAAAAGACCCGGAAGGAGAAGTACCATAGCAACTATGAGCATCAAAAACAAAGCTGCATTAAATATACATCGAAACAATATTTTCATTTCTATATTCTGTTTTATATACTATTTTGACAAAGATTTCCTGCTGTGGGAAAAGAAGTTTTTTATCCCGATCGTCCGAAAGATCTGGCGGCGACCGGCCCCAAATATACTGGTCCATAAAAACCTGCTTTCTGTCTGTTTCGCAATAAAAATTGTGGATATCATATGGAACGGAACCGTTCCGAAAAGTTCGTCTTATAAAGACGCTTATAGATAAAAATAAGATCTGTTTCAGATGTTGTTATTATAAAACCGGACTGCTGATAAGTCAACGAAATTCGTCCGACAAAATTCGACCATAAATTCCGACTTTCCAGAGAATTCCAGAAAGGAACTGCCACAGTCTTTTACTCCGGCAGTTCCCGGCAATTACTGTTGCGTAAGAGAATAAATGCACTCCAGCGGAATCATCATGATCTCCTGTATTTCTTTTTTCTCCTCTTCTCTGTTTTTTCCTGTAACCGGAATTTCGATTCGAAAAGCCGGCTGATGTATTGTTTCGCCATAAAACTGTTCAGGCCTTCCCATATTTCTGCGGTCCGACTGTTTCTCATAATCCATAGAATATCGTTCCAGTTTTCCTCTTGTACATTTTTTCAGATGACGCGCCAGGCGATAGCCTTTCTGACCAGCAGAAAATCCCTGTTCCTGCCTGTAATAGATGATCTTTTTTCCTGAACTGCAAAAAACCAGGAGCCCCCTGCTTGCATATTCCTGAAAGATGCGTATCAGTGCTTTTGTCTCATTTTCACTTGCCGGCTGCTGGTGTATCTTTTTTCTGTTGCAAAAACTGGTCGGAAAATTTAAAGCCGGATCCATTCCCCTGGCATTGCACACAAATTCATCACAGGGAACATCCTGCATTTTCAGCATCTGCCGAAAGATTGGATTACGCACAGTTCCATAGCCTTTTCGGCAGATCTCATATCCATCCGGATTCACTACCGGAATAATACAAAGTCTTGTCTGATCCAGAAGTTTTCTCACCTCATAAAATTCCTGAACAGTCCATCCACACTCATAATTCCGGCAAAGTTCCACTGCTGTTTCCGCAAGCCTGTCCGACATCTGCCCATCTGTTCCGGAAAAACCAGCTATACAGAAAATACATAGATCTCCGGTCCCTATTTCAAGCATGGGGATCATCCGGTCATCGTGGCTTTTTCCGATCACACGGAACTGTATGAATTTCTGATATCTCTGAGCCGCTTCCCAGAGCAGATAATAAATATTTTCATAGTTTTTTTCCTGTACTGTTTCCATCTTTTCTTTCCCCCGATCTTTCCGTCATTTTATTATCTATGTATGCGGGAAAGCATAAAAAAAGAACCGGTATCCTAACACCGATTCCTTTTATTCACAAAATAATTCAGGATTCCGCCACCTACAATGATCACCATGGCAACCGCAACCACTCTCTTGGCGGCTTCCTGGGGCAGCTGCCCCTTTGATCCAATGGAAGCCTCATAAAAAGTCAGCGTATAATCAATTTCATGAGGTGCCCCCATGGCCAGTGTATCTGCGATCACTTCCATTTTATCATCCAACGCAGTAACTGGTATGGTAAATACAGAATTTCTGCCCTCTTCGCTTTCGTTCTGGAACTTCTCCCCGTCAACGATCATATAATCATAATTGGAACTGCTCCACTGAAGTTCTGCATACATTCTGCCATTCTTCACCAGCATCAGTGTTGGAGAAGATACACTGGCTTTTCCACTGCCGCCTTCCAGATCTACCTGTATGGAATATTCCCCATCCTCCAGATCTGTTTCTATTCCATTTTCCTTCTGCGCCGCAACCACAGATACCGGCCCTGCCAGCATCAGTGCGAGAAACAGTACCGGCATTATCTTTATCATGTATTTCATTTCTTTTCTCTCCATTTTCCCGTTCTTTTTGTATCACTATAGCACAATGCATGTTTTCTGTAAAGAACCCTTCCGCCTGTTGAAATGTTCCCTGCTTTCAAGTATAATAGAGAGAAATTTGTGTACAAACGAAAGGAATGAACAGAGATGATCGAAACTAAAAATCTCACCAAAACCTTCGACAGTTTTACTGCTGTGGATTCTCTGGATCTTCGCATAGAAACCGGCGAATTTTTTGGACTTCTTGGTCCCAATGGTGCCGGCAAAACTACTACGATCAGTCTGCTTTCCACTTTGCTTCTGCCCACTGCCGGAGAGATCCTGATCAATGGACAGACATTGGGACGCAACCGACCGGATCTGAAACGTAAGATCAGTGTGATCACACAGGAATATTCCATGCGTCAGGATATGAATATGGATGAGATCATGGAATATCAGGGACGTCTTTATTTCATGCCCAGGAAAGAAATCAAAGAAAAAACAGAAGAACTTCTGGATTTCTGCGGACTTCTTCCTTTTCGAAAACGTACGGTACGTAAGCTTTCCGGAGGAATGAAACGAAAACTCATGGTATGCCGCGCTCTTCTCACAAGTCCCGAAATTCTTCTTCTGGATGAACCTACTGCAGGAATGGATGCGCTCTCCAGGCGGCAGATGTGGAATCTTCTCCGTCAGCTCAACGGAAAAAATCTTACCATTCTTTTAACCACTCATTATATGGAGGAAGCTCAGTCTCTCTGCAACCGGGTAGCGCTTATGGATCACGGCAAGCTGGAAGAGATCAACACGCCCTCCGGTCTGATCGAAAGTCTGGGTAAATATACCGTTGACCAGGAAACTCCCGAAGGTCCCAAAAGCCACTATTTTCACAGCAGAGCTGATGCTATTGCTTTTCTGTCCTCTCTGGACGGGCAGTGTACCCTTCGTGAAACAACTCTGGAAGATGTTTTTGTAGAACGTGCAGGCAGACACCTGATGCAGCGATGATCTGCCATATATCATATTACTAATAGAATGGACGATGAATATCATGGGAATACTTACTATTTTATGGGAAAAATGGGTAGAATTTCGAAGAGATTTTTATAAGATCACACTGGCTGCCATGATCGCACCTTTAATGTATCTTATTGTTTTCGGAATGGGAATACAGACCTCTTCCCACGGGGAACCTTATCTGAACTTCCTGATCCCCGGAGTCGTTTCACTGACTACTATGAACGGAAGTTTTAATGCAATTGCCCAAAACTTAAACGTACAGCGTCTTTACGAGAAGGCATTTGACCAGGTCATGATCTCGCCAACTCCTCTGTGGCAGTTTATTGCAGGTCAGATCATCGGTGGCAGTCTCCGCGGTCTTTATGCAGGCGGAATCATTCTTCTGCTAACTATGCCCATTGGAACGGGACTGGTCTTCAATGGATGGTCTTTGCTGGTAATGTTTTTAAATGGTGCTGTATTTTCCGCAATTGGAGTTGTCGTTTCTTTCCTTGCGAAAAATCATGCGGATGTGCCCCGTTTTTCCAACTATATCATTATGCCAATGGCTTTTCTGTGTAACACATTCTTCTCTACAGAAAAGATTCCGGGATTTCTCGGCAATTTCGTGGCTGCACTTCCTTTGTCGCAGACCAGCCATCTGATCCGTACCATCGCTTCCGGCGGTGCGGTAAACTACATCAGTATTCTGATCCTGGCAGCTTATCTTGTTGCATTCAGCATTGCCGCTTCCTGGTTTATCTATAAGAAGAAAAATCTGTAACCATGCTCTGCAACTGATGGTTTCTGCTCATTGAACAAAACTTGTCAAACGGATATTCGCAATCCGTACTCGCTACTTGCTCATAACCGAATAACAATTATATATCTGACAAAAAATCACCGGCTTCTCTGAAGATTGAGAAACCGGTGATTTTTGTTATATCTTTGTTATCCTATTCCGTGATCAGATATCTTTTTTTCTTCTTCTCACAATTACATATCCGCCTGCAAGAAGTGATGCCACGGCAAGTGCTGACATTGTTCCGATCGGTGAATTATCGGCTGTAGATACCGCACTTCTGGAAGTACTTCCATTACCTCCATTGGAGGAAGTTGCTGATGCCTCTCCTGTTACCGTTGCATCCGGATCTGTACCTGTCTGACCGTCTGTACCATCCGCACCAGGAGTTCCCGACGGAGTTAACTCTGCAGATTTGAACTGATATACCGCAGACTCGATGGTATCAAGCGGCTGCCAGTTACCATTGGTGTAAACATATTTCTGGAAGAATACATACAGATTGTAAGTATCTGCTTTTTTAATTCCTTTGGTAGAGCCGATCTTCCATGCTGTATGCTGCTGTTTGGCAGTTGGATTGGCAGCAGTGCTCCAGTAAAGCGGAACCCACTTCACATCACCCTCATTTGGATTCGGATTTGTCGTTCCTGCACCGATAACCGTAAAATCATAGAAGGTATTCGGATAGAACTGAAGTGCATCATCCAGTCCCTGCACAATACTGTCTGTTACAGGCGGAATATTTGCTCCCGGTACATTAGTCGGAGATGCCGGTCTTGAAGACTGAGACAGTGTAATCTTAAAGGATTTTGCTGTTTTTACAACACCATTGATCGTTGACTGTAAATCAATATCTTTTCCCTTGGAATCTTTCGCTGTGAGGTATACTTCAATTTCTTTATCCGGAAGATTATTAAGTTCGATATTAAAGGATTTATCCGCTTTGATATTTATGCTTCCGCTTCCACCGTCTTTATCGGATCCTTTTACTTTCCAGGTGTAGTTACATACACCATCTGCACCGATGATACAGGTAACCGTAGCGGAAGAATGATCACGCCAGCTTAATCCGGTCCAACGGAGAGACGCTTTCGTGGTAGTGGTTTCTTTCGGACGTTTGGATTCAAGCAGTTTGATCCTCTTGGAGACTTCCTGTTTGTCTTTATCCTCGAACCATACCAGAAGATCAATCTTGTTCTTGGAATCAAGCTTATCCAGCGGGATTGAGAAATTACCTGCTTTGGAAACATCAACTTTGTTCTTTTTATCATTTTTTGCAGTTTTACCACGTACTACCCATTTATAATAACAGGTTCCTGCTTTGGTAGTATTCAGGGTTATGGATACCTTTGTACGGCTTGACCACTTGGAGCCAACGGCTTTTATAACTGGTTTGGTAACCGGAGCCGCAGTCTGTGTAATGGTCTCTTTTGCAGGCTCTGCATTTACAGATCCATCCGTTGCTTTTACCCATACATAGAGATCAACTGCGCCGCCTGTAAGGTTCTTAAGAGAAACGCTTGCTGTTTCTCCAGCTGCGATCGCTACGCCCTCAGTGGCGTCATCTATGGATGGAGCTGCTGCACCTTTCGCAACCCATTTATAGTAGTATGTACCGTCTTTATCTGAGGTGATCGTTGCTGTTGCGGTAGTTGATCCGTTCTTCCATGTAGAGCCTGTGATCTTAACGGTCGGTCTGTTGGAGACGAGTGCTCCTGTAGTGGTATCTACTTTAAAATTCTTATCTCCCTCATAATGTGGAGCCAGAACGCCAAGCGCTGCTTTAAAAGCTTCATCTGTGACATCTTCAGATTTTGCGATAGCAACATAATTCTCTGCCGCATTTTCTACAGAAAAACCGATCTGTGGAGACGTGATCTCTCCATTGACAACAATTTTTCCGTCTGTACCTGCAAGCACTACATTGGCTGCTGTCTGGCCGTCTGTCTTTGTATTTCCGGTGATCGTTGGCTCAGTATCTGCTGCTCCGTCACCTTTCTTTACAAGGATCATACCTGTACTGTAGACAGCTCCACCATCAGAATGATTGTTACTGATCTGACCGCCTGTGATCTGAACAGTTCCACCTTCATTAAAAATAGCTGCTCCTCTTGCAGTTGTCGTATTATTGGTAAGAGTAATGCCTGTTGTCATGGCAAATTTCGCACCGGATGCTACATGGACCAGAGAACCTGTCACCTGTGTTTTACCTTCAACGGAACCATCAACAGAGAGTGTTCCGGCTCCTTCCGCAACATCTCTCTTTGCCATGTAAAGGATACCGTTTACCTCGAAAAGATTGCCGGCATAGCTGTCCGCACGCTCAATTTTGGCATTCTCATCTTCTCCGACAATTGCAATTCCTTTATTTGCCGGAATTGTAACAGTGTTTGTAAGGAAAATCGTTCCACTGATAATAATCTTTGTAAGATCTGACTCCTGTACATTCGTCGTATCACTCAGTTCCGGAGCTTCATTGATAACTTTCTGAAGTTCTTCTTCACTTTTTACCACAGTTCCCTGCTCCGCTGTCTCCGCAGCAGCCGCCGCCTGTTCCTGTTCCAGCTGCTGCTGGGCAGCCTCGGCCTGAGCCTGTGCTTCTGCTTCTGCCTGAGCCTGCGCTTCTGCTGCTGCCTGGGCCTCAGCATCTGCTGCAGCCTGTGCCCCGGCATCTGTATCAGTCTGAGCATCCGCCTGTCCATCTGTATCTTCCTGCTGGCTGTCCGCTCCGTCTACATTTGTCTGGGCATCAAACTCTGTGCCATCTGCAGCTCCTGTATTCTCCTCTGCAGCCTGGGCCTCGGCAGCTGCTGCGCCTGTATCTTCAGCAGCAAATGCTGCGGCAGGTGCCATTCCCACTGTCATGGAACCGGCAAGCAGGACTGCAAAAAGTTGCTTTTTTTTCATTTATAAGTCCTCCTGTTCGAGTTGATCTGTCTATTCAATTCAATAATCAGAAAAAGTATAGCACACCG
>OICR01000814.1_pt1 | contig 12251 bp, 10 predicted proteins | sample 1581321 | NCBI WGS metagenome assembly OICR01 (sample SAMEA3882557, study PRJEB24775) | human gut metagenome | biome: human-associated habitat; feature: intestine environment; material: feces | place: Netherlands | collected 2009/2010
TGAGGTGGATTTCTCCATCGGATTCGCTCATCCTGTCGGACACTACATTCATCCGGGTTGCCCAGCCGGTGGACTCATCGTACTATTCGAGGGATTTTATAACTGACTATAAGCCTGTTCTGAATCTGCCGGAGCATGGAATGTGGCGTCTCAAGGCACGGGTGTTGAATGATTCGGAGGCGATACGTGGATTGGGTGTGATATTCACAAGAAAGGAGAATGGGACACGATAAACTTAGAAAATTCGCGGAGAACGAAACTTTCTCCTGCCTTCTTCAACCAGAGGCATCCTCGGTGCTGGATAAGGTCGAAGGCGGCAACAGCTTGATACTCAGAGAGCATCCGATCAAGGGACATTGGAACGAGAGGATGTTCGCCACCGCGCAGCCTATAGTTCTGGAGCTTGGCTGTGGGAAAGGGGAGTACACGATTGACTTGTCACGCCGGGAACCGTCGCTCAATTACGTAGGAGTCGATATCAAGGGCGCGCGTCTTTGGAAAGGTGCGAAGTTCGCCACGGAGAACAAACTACCTAATGTGGCTTTCCTGCGCACCAGAATCGAGTTCATCGAGGCTTTCTTCGCTCCGGAGGAGGTTTCGGAAATATGGCTGACGTTCTCCGACCCTCAGATGAAGAGCGAGAACTGCCGTCTCACAAGCCCGCTTTTCCTGGAGCGCTACCGCAAGTTCCTGAAAAAGGGCGGAATAGTCCACCTCAAGACTGACAGCCGCTTTCTTTATGAATATTCCAAAGCGGTGGCCGAGCAGAACGGCCTGAGGATTCTGGCAAGCACCAATGACCTTTACGGGACAGGCAGACAGGATTTGTCTGATTGTGCGTTACGTTCTGTCGCTGGAGAATCCGCCATCGATGCCTTGTTCGAGGTGCAGACTTTCTACGAGAGGATGTTCACAGCCCAGGGCTACAAGATCACCTATCTGAGTTTCGTGATAGACCACGACGGCCCGTACATCCACCCCGAGTTCGATTCCGACTACTGGCGATCCGTTGAAGGTCCCCGCCACTTCTCACATCAGCCGGAAAAGAAACGGTAACCGCGGTCACTAAGCCATCTGGTCACTGAGCTTGTCGAAGTGACCAGATGGATGATGCTTCGGCAGGTTCGGTGACCGTCGCGGAGATAAATTTAAACCTCCCTCCAGATGTAAACCTTGTCTCCGCGCCGGATCTTTTTTCCACCCGGTGTGCGGATGTCATCCGGGAATATTATAGGAATGGAACAAAGTGTCCCTTTCCCCGCCTCGTCCGTTGGCTTGAGATCGACCCGTATCTCGCTGACATTCTGCTCGATCACACCAGTAGTCTCTCCGATGATGAGAATGTCATCACCTTTTCTCAAGGCCTCCGACTCCACCAATACCTCAGCCACCGAGATCCTGTCGAACCAGTTGGTGATCTTTCCGCAGTAGATTTTCTTACGGGTGGCGTGGCTACCATAGACATCGCTCCATTCTCCGAGTCTGGCACCTTGATAGTAACCGTCCCAGAACCCTCTGTTGAAGACTTCTGACAGTTCCTCCTTCAAAGAGGCCGCCAGTTCCGGAGTGTAACGTCCCTCGCAGACAGCGTCAGCCGCGCGGCGGTAGCACTCAGCCGTCTTTTTGACATATTCAGCGCTCCTTGCCCGTCCCTCGATCTTGAACACCTTCACGCCCGCGTCGATGATCTTGTCCATGAACTCGATGGTGCACAGGTCCTTGGGCGACATTATGTACTTGTTGTCGATGTTCAGTTTCGTGCCGGTCTCCAGGTCCGTGACCTCGTAGCCCCTGCGGCAAAGCTGGTAGCAAGCGCCTCTGTTGGCCGAAGCCCCGTAGGTCTGGAGGCTCAGGTAACATTTTCCCGAAACCGCCATGCAGAGCGCTCCGTGGGCGAACATCTCGATCCGCACAAGATTACCGGAAGGACCTTTGATGCCCTCGTTCACGATCTCTTGATGGATTTCCTTTACCTGATGCAGGTTGAGTTCCCTCGCCAGCACGATCACGTCGGCGAACTGTGAATAGAACCGCAGCGCCTCGACATTCGACACGTTGAGCTGGGTCGAGATGTGCACCTCCAGCCCGATCTTCCGGCAATATGTGATCGCCGCCATGTCCGAGGCGATGATTGCGTTCACTCCCGCCGCCTTGGCAGCGTCCAGTGCCTCCCGCATAGGAGCCAGATCTTCCCCGTAAAGAACGATATTCAGAGTCATATAGGTCTTGACTCCATATTCCCGGCATATTTCCACAATCCTCGGCAGATCGTCCGGCGTGAAGTTGTTCGCCGAATGCGAGCGCATATTCAGGTTGCCAACCCCGAAATAGACGGAGTCCGCCCCGCCTTGTATCGCGGCGTGCAGGCATTCGAAATTGCCGGCCGGCGACATTATCTCAAGTTCCTTCTTGTCCATTGTCTCTGAATATTATTCCTCAAAATTAGTCCATAAAATCGCCAATCCCAAATTTCCTGTCTCCTTTTGTTCACAAAACCATGTTCAAATCCAGATATTTTCGCTAATATTGCAGATTGTGGCGGACAAATTCCGTGACACAATGACACTATGCGACTTAAAATAACCCTTGAATATTTCACCTCTCCGGGAGAGGAACTGATTCTGGTTCTCTCCGACGGAAAATCAATAGCGATGGAATATGTTGCCGGAGGACGCTGGGAGGCTTCTTTGGAGATGCCTTCCAAGGCTGCGGCTCTTGAATATTCCTTTGAACTTCATCGTGGCGGGCAGTGTGTGCGCCGCGAGTGGGGACACCATTCAGTCCCTGAGCCTGTGGTTCGACAGGGCTCACCAACCGGCGAAGGGGTCGGCGCTTCGACATGCTCAGCGACCGGCGCCCTTGAAATCCGTGACCGCTGGCAGGACCGTCCCGAGGATTCCCCGTTCTGGACCAAAGCCTTCACCGATGTGATTTTCAAGAGAAAGCAAACCTCGCCAAAGCGTTCCGGCAATGTGACATTCACCGTTCCGTGCGCGCGAATCCGCAAGAACGAGACCTTGGCGATCACCGGCAGCGGCAAGATGTTCGGAGACTGGAAGAAGTTCGTCCAGTTGAAACCGACCGACGCTCCGCTTTGGAGCGTGACGTTGAATGTCAAGGAGCCTTTTGAGTACAAGTTTGTCATTCTCGACGCGAAGACCGGAACTCCAAAGATCTGGGAATCCGGCACGAATCATCTTTTCACCGAGGTCCCGGCCAACTGTGATTTACTGGAAATAAGGGATATCGTCCCTGAGTTCAAGACCGTTCCTTGGCGTGGAGCCGGCACGGCGATCCCTGTGTTCTCCCTCCGCAGCGAGACAAGCTTCGGCGTGGGCGAGTTCAAGGATCTCAAGAAACTGGTTGACTGGGCCGCGCTCACAGGCCAGGGCATCATCCAGCTCCTGCCGATCAACGACACCACGATGACAGGAACATGGACGGATTCCTACCCTTACAACGCCAACTCGACATTCGCCTTGCATCCGCAGTTCATACATCTGCCTGACGCCGGGGTCAAGGCCGACAAGGGATATAAAGTCCTCCAAAAAGAGCTCAATGCACTTCCTGTCGTTGATTATGAAAGGGTTAACAAAGAAAAGAATCGCCTTTTGAAAGAAGCCTTCGAGGCTGGCGGACAAGAGGTCATGTCTGGAGCGGCCTACAAGAAATTCTATTCCGCCAACAAGGACTGGCTCGTTCCTTACGCCGCTTTCTGTACGCTCAGGGACATCAACGGTACGCCGGAGTTCGGGAAATGGAAATCCCTTTCTGAATATTCAGAAACCAAGGTCAAGTCATTCTGTCGCAGGCACAAGAGCGATACGGATTTCTACTGCTACGTCCAGTTCTGCCTTGACGCTCAATTGAAGGAGGCTGTTGAATATGCCCACTCGAAGGGCGTGGCCATCAAGGGCGACCTTCCGATCGGAATCAGCCGCACGAGTGTGGACGCCTGGCAATTCCCGCATCTGTTCAACCTTGACTCTCAGGCCGGGGCACCGCCTGACGCTTTCGCTGCCGATGGCCAGAACTGGGGTCTTCCGACCTACAACTGGGAAGAGATGGCCAAGGATGGCTACGCCTGGTGGAAAGCAAGGCTCAGAAAGATGAGTGAGTATTTCGACGCGTTCCGGATTGATCATATTCTTGGATTTTTCCGCATCTGGGAGATTCCGATGGGAGTCAAATCGGGATTGCTGGGACATTTCAACCCTGCGCTCCCGTACTCCGCCGACGAACTCCATAGCCGTGGCTTCAATCCTGATTCTCAGTTGTTTGTGCCGGATCCGCATCGTGATGGATGGTATCATCCGCGCATCGCCTCGCAGAACACCGAGGACTATCAGAGGTTGAATGATTCTTTGAAGAATGCCTACAACGATCTCTACAACGATTTCTTCTATCATCGCCACAACGGTTTCTGGAAAGAATGCGCGATGAGGAAACTGCCGGCGCTTCTGGACTCCACCGGAATGCTGGCCTGCGGAGAGGATCTCGGAATGATTCCAGCCTGTGTTCCGGAAGTGATGAAGGAACTGCGCATCCTTTCGCTTGAGATTCAGAGGATGCCGAAGTCTCCTCAGAAGACATTTGACGAGCCGTGGACATATCCTTATTTGTCAGTCTGCGCGACCGGCACGCACGACACATCCACTTTGCGTGGCTGGTGGGAGGAGGACCGAACGATGTCCGAGCGTTTCTTCCATGAGATTCTTCACTGCGATGGGACGGCTCCGTACTTCTGCGAACCGTGGATCTGTGAACGGATTGTAAACCAGCATCTGAACTCGCCTTCGATGCTGTGTGTCCTCCCGCTTCAGGACTGGATGTCCATCGACGGTGAGGTCCGTTACCAGGGCAAGCCGGAGGATGAGCGGATCAACATCCCGGCCATTCCCCGCCACTACTGGCGCTGGAGAATGCACATCACCCTTGAGGATCTCCTGTCCCGCACCGATTTCAACCGCACCATCCATGACCTCATCTCTGATTCCGGACGAGGTTAATTCCCCGCCAATCATGATTTTCACTCGGTTCCCGAAAAATAGTTGGCAACTATTTTTCGGGAATCAACGTTTTTTGTATCTTTGCCGAAAAATAAGGCGTTATGAAGATCATAGGAAGGCAAGCGGAAATTAAGGAACTGGAGAAGCTTTACGGCAATGGTCATTCGGAGTTTGTTGTGCTGTATGGTCGAAGGCGGGTAGGGAAAACATTCCTTGTCAATGAACTGTTCCGTGATCGTATCACATTTTCACACACCGCTTTATCTCCGATTGAAATCAAAGGGAAAGAATTGATGAAAATGCAGCTGCAGAATTTCACACATTCTCTTCTGAGGTGTGGTGCGGAGATCTCTTCGCTTCCGACAAACTGGTTAGAAGCGTTCTTTATGTTGGAGAAATTTCTTGAATCCAAGGCTGATGGCCATCGGATGCTCGTCTTTATGGACGAATTGCCCTGGCTTGACACTCCGAGATCCGGGTTCGTGACGGCGTTTGAGGCCTTTTGGAATGGCTGGGGCGCGAAACGTGATGATTTGATGTTGGTCGCTTGCGGCTCTGCAGTATCGTGGATTTCCGATAAGTTGATAAATGGTAAAGGAGGATTGTTTGACCGTATCACATTTGAAATCAAGTTGGAGCCTTTCAATTTACGGGAGACAGAGGAATTCTTTCAATCAAATGGCATCCGGTTTGACAGGTACGACATCATACAAAGCAATATGATTTTCGGAGGGGTGCCGTATTATCTTAGTCTTTTCGCCAAGGATATGAGCCTTGCTCAAAATGTTGACTTCTTGATCTTTAATCGAAAGGGAAAGTTGACTAATGAATATGACAGGCTGTTCGGTTCCATATTCACAAATCCTGATTCCGCCGAGAAACTGATACGGTTCTTGGCCGGCAAGCGTATAGGCTACTCGCGTGAGGAAATCCTTAAAGGTACGGGAATAGCTGACGGCGGAGAATTCTCCAAATTACTACGCTCCCTTGAGGAAAGTGACTTTATCTCAAAATTCAGGTATTTTGGAGAACCGCCAAGAAAATCCAGATATCGGCTGATTGACGGCTTCTGCCTTTTCTACAATTATTTTTGCAACCGTAAGAATACGGACGATGTTAGTTACTGGCAGCATAATCAGAATAGCCCTTCCGTGAATGCGTGGAGAGGATATTCTTTTGAAAATGTTTGTTTTGGGCACATCGCTCAGATAAAGTCCGCATTGGGAATCTCAGGGGTGCACACAGAGACATATTCTTGGATTGGAGCCACCTCTCAGGTGGATTTGCTCATAGACAGGGATGACCGTCTCATCAACCTTTGCGAGTGCAAATATTCATCAAGAGATTTCATTATTGACAAGGAATATGATGCCAAACTTAGAGAGCGTCAGGCTTCGTTCATTGATGAGACAAAAACCAGAAAGTCAACAATGCTGACCCTTGTCACAACATTCGGGTTGAAATACAATGAATATTCAGGGCGTTTCCAGAATGTGATAACCTCAGATGATTTGTTTAAGTAAAGTCGCTGGAGAATGCTCATACATCTCGAAGGACAACAGGCGTTTTTTTGTCGCAAGGCGAGGAAATCTTGTCGCGGAGGTTGAATATTCGTAAATTTGATGCCTTAAACATAATTTTTCAGTATGGCTAACATTGGTAACCCATTCACTCCAGTGGAGAAAAAGGCTGTTCTCTGCGGATCCGGGGAACTCGGAAAAGAAATCGCGATCGAGCTTGAGCGCTATGGCGTGCACGTCGTGGCGGTGGATAAATATGCTAATGCTCCTGCTATGCAGGTGGCGCAATCGTCTCATGTTCTGTCAATGCTTGACGGTGACGCTCTCGCCAAGATGATTGAGGAAGAGAATCCTGATCTGGTCATCCCTGAGGTCGAGGCCATCGCTACCCAGAAGCTGATCGAACTCGAAAAGAAAGGCTACACTGTAATTCCTACTGCAAAAGCAACTTACCTGACGATGAACAGGGAGGGCATCAGACGTCTTGCGGCAGAGGAACTTGGAATTCCAACCTCAAAGTATGAGTTCGCCCAGACGGAGGACGAATTCAATGCAGCGGTCGAACGGATAGGTTTCCCGTGTGTGGTTAAGCCGGTGATGAGTTCTTCCGGTCACGGCCAGAGTGTGGTACGTAATGAGTCTCAGGTCGCCGAAGCTTGGAAAATTTCCCAGGAGGGCGGACGTGCCGGTGGCGGGAAGGTCATCGTTGAGGGCTTTGTGGATTTTGACTATGAGATCACTCTGCTGACAGTCCGTCACTGCGCAGGAACAACTTTCCTCAAGCCTGTGGGGCATCATCAGGTTGATGGCGATTACCGTGAGTCCTGGCAGCCTCAAGGGATGAGTGCGGCGGCGGAGAAGAAGGCCCAGGAGATCGCGGGAAAGATAACTGACGCTTTGGGAGGCTACGGAATATTCGGAGTCGAGCTTTTCGTCAAAGGTGAAGACGTGATCTTCAGCGAAGTATCTCCAAGGCCGCACGACACCGGAATGGTTACGATGATCTCGCAGGACATGTCTGAATTCGCACTCCATGCTCGCGCGGTTCTGGGTCTTCCTGTTCCGGAAGTACGTTTCTACGGACCGTCCGCTTCGAAGGCAATTGTCGTCGAGGGCGACACAACTGAATATGAGTTTCAGAATGTTGACAAGGTTCTTGAAGAGCCCGGAGTGCAAGTCAGATTCTTCGGGAAACCGGAGATCAGAGGGCACCGCCGCGTCGGAGTCATCCTCGCCACGGACGAGACTGTCGAGAAGGCTCTTCAGAAAGCAGAGAGGGCATATTCAAAACTCAAGGTGAAGGTCTATTAGAAGCATCATCAAGGAACCGCTCAGGCGAGCCTGCTGAGGATGTCGTCCCACACTTGAAGTCTGTCCGTCTCGTTGAGGATCTCGTGACGCATGCCGGGGTAGAGATGCAGGTCCGTGTTCCGGTAGCCTACTCGTCTCATCAGGTCGGCTGCCTTGTCGATGGCTTTGTCGGAGATCCGGCACGGGTCTTCTGCCCCGGAGATGAAATGTACCGGAAGACTTGGGTTCGACATCTTCCAGCCTTTCGGACTGTAGCAATCCTTCATCAGATCCAACAGATTCTTGAAACCGTTGACTGTGAATGTGAACATGCAGTAAGGGTCTTTGTGGTAGGCTTCCAGAGTGTCCTTGTCGGAGCATACCCATGCGGATGGATAGCCCTCATCCTCAAAAGGCTTGTTGAAGGAGCCGAACGACAGATTCTGGAGAAGGGGGGAACGGTAATGCTCTCCTTTGAACAGCCCGATCAGGCTGGCCAGCAAGCGTCCCGCGCCGCCGGCCGGATTGTAGCTCGGGCATCCGCAGACGAACAGAGTGTCGATGCTGTCATCGTAACGCTTTGTGAACGAGCGCACAGCCATTGACCCCATGCTGTGTCCGAATAGCGTATATGGCAATGCTGGATAAGATGCCTTGATCTCATTCTGAACCAGTTTGATGTCCTCCACAAGAGCCCTCCATCCTCCTTTGTACATATACCCGAGATCCTCTTCGTTGAGCACGGTCTCTCCGTGCCCCCGATGGTCGTGGATGGCGCAGACGTACCCGTGCGCGGAAAGATATTCCATGAAAGGAATATACCTCTCCTTGTGTTCGCACATTCCGTGAACTATCTGCACAATGCCTTTGGGCTCGCCGACAGGCTCGCTGATGAGCATCGCCAACCGCAACCCGTCCGAGGACGCCTCGATTCTCCGCTTTAGCATATTCATTGATTTTTTATAACTTTACATTGCCAAAGATAATGAAAATGAACAAGCCGGACAACATTGAGAAGTATCAGGGGAACTATTCCGAAAGCGGTTTTTGGAACAAGGTGAAGAAAGTAGCCTTGAAGGCGGGTGCCAAGGTCATCTATGTGGCTTTGATCCTTTACTATGAATTGGCTGATCCGAATGTCAGCCCTAAGGAGAAGGCGATCATCATCGGAGCTCTGGGCTATTTCATTCTCCCGCTCGACCTTATTCCGGATGCAATCCCGGTCTTGGGCTTTTCTGATGACCTTGCCGCTCTCGTGGCCGCCTACGGTTATGTAAAAGGGCATTTGACTCCCGAGGTCAAACTTCGTGCGCGGAAGAAGTTGTGCGAGTGGTTCGACATCGATGACGGTACTTCTTTGGAGCCGGATGACCAGTAAAGTCTCGTAATGGTGGCGGAATCTAATATACGCAAGACATAACATTGAGATAGAGTATTCTGACAGTAGCGAAATATTCATAAAATGCCGCAGTCGTGATGCTGTTGGCACCTGAATGCCGCGAAAAGCGTTGAATATGCTCCTTTGGTGGATGCGTATGATGGTGTTGTTGCCTGAGGTGACGGGGTAGCGAATAAGTCGATAAATCAATTTAATAATTGTCAATAGGTCGAATTTATTTGTAAATATGGGGATAAACTCTACATTTGTTCCGAAAATTACAATAAAATTCGACTAAATGAAAAGAATGATTGTACTTTCGGCCGCTATTTGCACCGCCGCTTTCACCGCCAAGGCCGGCGGCTATGTCACGAACACTAATCAGAATGTGGCTTTCTTGAGGAATCCTGCCCAGAATGCCGTCATAGGAGTTCAGGGAGCGTATTTCAACCCTGCCGGAATCGGTTTTATGGACAACGGTTGGCATCTGGCGTTCGATGTCCAGTCGGCCTTGCAGAGAAGGTACACGACTTCCACCTACGAGCCGCTCAAGTACGGCGTGGACAATGAGGGAAGAGGCTATAAGAAGTACACGGGCAAGTCTTTCGTGCCGGCCCTTCCGCACCTGAGCCTCGCGTTCAAGCACGACAATCTGTTCGCCTCCTTCCATTTCGGAGTCGTGTCGGGAGGCGGAAAGGCGAAATACGACCAGGGACTCGGCTCATTTGAGGCTCCGGTCGCGATGATTCCAGCTCTGATCAATAATTTGGCTGGGACTCAGATGGTTACCGGCTATGATGCAGACATCAATCTTACCGGAGAGCAGTACAACTTCGCCGGCCAGCTGAACATCGGTTATAAGATAGGCTCGAAGTGGAGTGTCTCCGCCGGCGTGCGCCTGAACTACATCTCCAACTATTATGTCGGAAGCCTGAGGAATATCCAGTTGCAGTACGGAGGCCAGATGCTTCCCGCAGCGAATGTGCTGGGCGCGGCGGTGTCAGCGATCTCCGGAGGACTGATCCCGACTGAAACCGCTGTCGGAATGGTCGGCGGACTTGTAAGCGACAAGGAACTGACGCGCATCAGAAGGATATCGCCTGGACACCGATCCTGTCCGTGGACTACAAGACCGGCCGGTTCAACTTCTCCGCGCGCTACGAGTTCAACACGAAAGTGCGCCTGAACAATGACACGAAGGCTAACACCACAGGAATATCCCAGTTCGATGACGGCAAGGAGATCGCCGCCGACATCCCCGGCAACATCAACATCGGTGCTGAATATTCAGTGAAGCCGAACTTCCGCGTCGCCCTCGGCGCAAACTACTATTTCGACAAGCAGTCAAAGCAGTACAACAACGAGACGGACTTGAACGATAAACAGAACTATCTGAAGCACAATTCCTTCGAGATTCTCGGTGGCCTTGAGTATGATCTCAGCGATGTAGTGACCCTCAGTATCGGCGCCAACAGCAGCACGTTCGGTTTCGGCAACGACGCGAAATACATCACCGACCTCAGCTACACCACCAGCTCCATCTCGGGCGGCCTTGGCGCAAGGTTCAACGTCAACCCGAAAGTCGCCATTGATTTAGGAATATACAAGACTTTCTTTATGCACTTCACCAAGGAGCAGGCCGATTATGGCGGAAACGGAGCCCTTATCGCCGCGAAACTCTCCCCGGTCCTCGGCCAGCTGGCCCCCGCTGTTCCCGGCCTTGCCGAAAAGCTTGACATCAAGAATCTCCAGATTCCCGGCCAGGACGACTTCTACCGCACCAGCATCGTCGGCGGCATAGGAGTGACCTTCAAGTTCTGATGAAGCCTCAAAAGCCCCCGCTCTCCTGCGATAACTCTCACTTGTTCAGTGAGGTTGAGGAAAGCGGCGGGGCGGTTGCTATTCCTCGGTGTAGAATCGGATGATGCGTTCGATGGCTCTTTGGCAGACCGGACAAAAAGCTTCGGCGGTGTTGGTCCTCATCCGGCAGTCCTCGCACGGGCGCCAGACGCCTTTCGTCTGGTAGCCGCCGCCTTCGACAAGGCCCACGACTCCCTGGTCGTAAAGATCCTTCCACTTGCTCTCGAAGTTCGCTTTGGTGGTGATGTTCTGCTCCCAAGGCTCGATGTCCGGGTAGTAATACTCAACATACTGGTCATCGTAGGCATATTCATCGGTCAATCCGCCGAAGCTGTGTCCGAACTCGTGGACGACCACCGGGCCGAAAAGTTTGTGGTGGGCGGTCGTGAGTGTGTAGGAATTGTAGATGCCTCCGCCGCCGTAAGTGTCAGTGTTGGCGAGGATTATGATGTGCTCGTAAGGGATTCCGGCAAGCGCGTCGTGCATCTTGAACAGGTGCAGGGTCGTGAGGTAGCGGTCGGAATAGAACGTGTCGAAGTGCGAGTCCACCGCCGTCTTTTTCCACAGGCCCTCACGCGGCACGCTCACTCCGCTGTCCTCGGAAGGAGACGCGACCGCGACGATGTTGAACCGATCCTTCATTGACTTGAACGGCTCGTGGCGCAGAAGATTCTCCACCGTGCTCTCGGCGTCCTTGAAGAATATGTCCATCTCGCCCTCGGTGTATCCTTCCGCAAGGATGGCGATGTCGATCTTATCCTTGGAATCACCGCTGTCCAGCAGCATTCTTGTCTGCGGCTTTCCTCCGACAGGCCTGATCAGAATGTCCTTAGGGTCAACCGGATGCGTAAGCTTTGCCGCCACATTTTCGTAAAAGTCATAGAGTTGCACGGTGATCTCCGCCGGGGCCGCCGGGCGCGACCCCTGGCCCGGCGAGGAGCGCACCGGTACCTTTCGCAGCCAGACGCTTTTCCTTGGCGGCGGCAGCGCCCGGCTGGAGCACCTGACCGTGGAAAACACTGCCGGTGATGGTGCGGACCGCGGCCAGGCGCTGGCGGTATATGCCGATGCCAGCCGTGTGTGCATGGTGGATGTTTCCCTGCACGGCAACCAGGATACGCTCTTCACCGCTCCCCTGCCGCTGGCCGTGCGCCAGAAAAACGGCTTCCGCGGTCCGCGGGAGAACACGCCCCG
>OICR01000817.1_pt1 | contig 12243 bp, 10 predicted proteins | sample 1581321 | NCBI WGS metagenome assembly OICR01 (sample SAMEA3882557, study PRJEB24775) | human gut metagenome | biome: human-associated habitat; feature: intestine environment; material: feces | place: Netherlands | collected 2009/2010
CGATGTACTCACCGTCGTTCTGGAAGTCGATGCAGAAAATCGGCTTACCGCCGGTGTAGCCGCGGATCTCTCGCACGCGGTGGATCATATACTCGCGCTGCTCGGCGTTCAGCATCAGGTCAACGTTTGCACCGTCACCGATGGGCATATAGTGGAAGTACCAGTTGAAGCGTACACCGTGGCTGATGAGCATATCCATGAACTCATCACTCGTGACGGCCTTATAGTTGGCGCTGGTGTAGCAGATGGAGGTGCCGAACAGGATGCCGTGCTCCTTGAGCAGATCCATCGCGCGCATAACGGCAGCATAGTGGCCCTCGCCGCGGCGGGCATCGTTGGTCTCCGGGGTGCCCTCGATGGACAGCATAAAGGCGATATTGCCCAGACGCTGCACTTCTTCACAGAAGGGCTCGTCGATGAGGGTGGAGTTGGTGTAGATGGCAAACTGCACATCGTTGTGCTTTTCGGCCAGCTTGAGCACGTCCTTTTTGCGCACCAGCGGCTCGCCGCCGGTCACTCGCACGGTGTCGATACCGCACTGGGCAAACAGCGCGGCCAAACGCAGAAATTCTTCGTAGGTCAGCACGGCTTCCCGCTCCAGCTTTTCCACGCCGTCCGGCATACAGTAGCGGCAGCGCAGGTTGCACAGGTCGGTCACCGACAGGCGCAGATAATGGATCTCGCGCTGGTAACGATCAAACATAGCCGCCCTCCGCCCGGATGTAATGTCCGCTCTTGCCGCCGGTCTTTTCCACCAGATGGATCTCGCCCAGCTCCATGCCCTTATCCACGGCCTTGCACATATCGTAGATGGTCAGCAGCGCGGTGGAAACACCGGTCAGCGCTTCCATCTCCACGCCAGTCACGCCGCTGGTCTTGACAGTACACAGGGCTTCCACAGCCTGCCGCTCGGGCAGCAGACGGAACTCGATGCCCACCTTAGTCAGGGGCAGCGGATGGCACAGGGGGATCAGCTCGCTGGTGCGCTTGGTGGCCATGATGCCTGCAATGCGCGCCACGCCCAGCACATCGCCTTTTTTCACGGTGCCGCTCTGCACGGCGGCAAAGGCTTCGGCGTTCATGGTAATAATGCCGTGTGCAGTAGCTTCCCGGGTGGTGACGGGCTTTGCGCTCACGTCCACCATCACGGCGTTGCCGGCGGCATCAAAATGTGTCAGATTATTATCACTCATATTTTTTCACCTTAGTAAAGCTTCCCCTTCGGGGGAGCTGGCAAAGCCGAAAGGCTTTGACTGAGAGGGTTTCAGCAGTGCCCAAAGCCGCAGTTCGGCCAGTGGCACATTTCGCAGTTCAGGCACAGGCCGCCCTCGCCTAAGCGGGCGATATCCTCGGCGGTGATGGGGTCATCGGCCAGCAGACGGGGCAGCAGCAGGTCAAAAATAGTGCGCTTGGCGTACATCACGCAGCCGGGCAGGCCGCACACCGGCACACCGTCCAGATAGCTGACAAGGAACATCGCGCCCGGCAGCACTGGTGCACCGTAGGTGATGATATCCGCCCCGGTGTTTTTGATGGCAAGCGGGGTGCGGTCATCGGGGTCTACGCTCATGCCGCCGGTGGTAAAGATCAGTTCGCACCCTGCGGCCTTGGCCTCCAGAATGGCAGCGGTGATCCCGGCGGGGTCGTCATCACAGACCTTGTGGAAGACCATCTCACAGCCGTAGACGGCCAGCTTGCTTTGCAGGATGGGGGTGAATTTATCTTCGATGCGTCCCTTGAACACCTCGCTTCCGGTGGTGATGATGCCCACCTTCTTGGCCTGCATGGGCAGCACGTTCAAAATCGGCTCTGCCCCGGCAGCGGCCTGCATGGCGTCCATCTTCTCCTGCTCGATGACCAGCGGGATGATGCGGGTACCGGCCAGCTTCTGCCCCTTTTTCACCGGCAGGTCGCCGTGGATGGTGGCGATCATCATCTGCGGGGTGCTGTTTACAGCCATCAACGCCTTGCGGTTGATCTTCAGCAGGCCGTCGCAGTCCGCGATCAGCTCAATTTTTCCCTCTTTCGGCGCAGTGCCGTGGATATTTTTGCCCGCAGCAGCCTTGTACAGCAGGGCGGCTGCCTCGTCCTCGTGGAGGATGCCGGGGTGCTTTTCCCAGACGTAGAGGTTCTCCTTGCCGATGGAAAGCAGCACGGGGATGTCCTCGGGCTGGATGACGTGTCCCTTGCGGAAGCGGGCATCCTTGTACTCGCCCGGGATGATCTGGGTGATATCATGGCAGAGCACCTGCCCTGCGGCGTCAACAGTACGGATCAGTTTCATGATGGCATTCTCCTTACAGCGCGGGCATCTGGGCTTCGATCCAGTCTGCCAGTGCCGGAATATCGTTCAGGTCAAAATCTGCGCCGGGGATATCCCCCACCACCGCCAGCGGCTGGAAGGAAGCGGGCGCATCCGAAATGGCGCTGCGCACCACCTCGATCTTCGGCCAGCCGCTGGATTTGAACCCCTCCAGCAGTACAAGGTCGTAGCCGTGACGCTCGAACAGGGCAAGCAGATCCTGCTCGGTCAGGCGAAATTCCTCGGTCAGCAGGTAGCGCGTGCCGGAGTAGACCGCCACGCCCTCGGCACCGGCTTCCCGTAGGCGGTAGCTGTCGGTGCCGGGCACGTCCGGGGTAAAATCGTGGCCGTCGTGCTTGATGACACCTACCTTCAGCCCACGGCTGCGCAGTACGGGCAGCAGCTTTTCCAGCAGGGTGGTCTTACCGCTGTTGTGCACCCCGCTGACCGCCAGCACCGCCGGGCGTTTGAGCGCCTGTGTCTCGGCCAGCGCCTGTTTTTGTTCACTGTACAAAGCAAAGCACCTCCACTTCCATGCCGGGTTCTACCGGCCCGCTGCCGGCGGGGATCTCCACCAGACAGTTGCAGCCCATCATGGCAGACAGCGCACCGGAAGAGTGCGCCTCGGCGTTGCCCGCGCCGGGCAGGGTCACCTTGCCGTCGCAGGCAGTCGCCCGCAGGTAGCGGTTGCCCTTGCTGGGTTTGGAAAAGCCGTTCGTCAGTGTGCAGACGGTGCGGGCGGGGATGCAACTCTCCTCCCGGCGTCCGGCGGCGCGCAGCAGCGCAGGGATGGCGTACTGCTCCAGCGTAGCGGCGGCGGCAAAGGGGTTTCCGGACAGGCAGAACACCAGCTTACCGTTAAGTGTAGCCGCCAGCATGGGGCTGCCGGGCTTCTGGGCTACGCCCTCCACCAGCAGCTGTGCCCCCAGCTTTTCCAGCACAAGGGGCAGATAATCCTTCTGTCCTACGGAGACGCCGCCGCTGGTAATGACAGCATCGCAGCGGGTCAGCAGCTCCTGCATTTTACCGGTGATGACCTCCGGGTCATCGGAGCACTGCTGCCGCTCCACGGCAAAGCCCAGCTGACGCAGCCGGGCTGCGTTCTGGGTGCCGTTGGCATCGTAAATTTTACCGGATGCCCACGGTGCGCCGGGTTCCAGCAGCTCGCTGCCGGTGGAAAGGATACCCACGGTCAGCGGACAGCAGACGGTCACCTCGGCGTAGCCCTGCCCGGCCAGCACGCCCAGATGGGCGGGGGTGAGCACCGTCCCGGCGGGCGCGATGACCGCACCGGCGGCTACATCTTCCCCCCGGAACACTACGTTTTGCAGCGGCTTTACGGCGGCATAAAGCTGCACGGTCTCTTCGCCGCTGTCGGTCAGTTCCTGCATCAGGACGCAGTCCGCGCCCTCCGGCAGGGGGGCACCGGTCATGATGCGGGCAGCGCAGCCTGCGGGCAGCGCCGCAGCCGGGGCATCGCCCGCGTAAAGCTTCATCACCACCGGCAGGGTGACCGGGGTCTCCCGGCTTGCTCCGGCGGTATCCGCGCTGTGCAGGGCGTAGCCGTCCAGCGGGCTGCGGTCAAAGGGGGGCTGGTCCATCCGGGCGCAGAGGTCACCGGCGGCAATGCGCCCGCAGGCGGCTTCCAGCGGGATGGTCTCCGGGGACGGAGAAGGCAGAAGTGCTGCCGCGTCCAGCACGCTGCGCAGCGCCTGAACGGGGGAGCAGAAAGGCTGATTCATTATAACTTCCTCCATAGACCCGCCGCTCTCCCCTTCTGCTATGGCTCAGACGGGGACACCGGCGGGGGTATTCTTTTTTCAAAAAGGCAGGTGAAAAAGAAGCGGAGACGTCTTGACCGGAAAATCAAAACGCCTCCGCAGAATATCCCCACAAAACCGGCAGCGGCAGTTTGCAGTCTGCTACGCCGGTGGCAGCCTTTGGCTATGCGCCGCCCTTGCAGCGGCAGCACACAGTCAAAAAGCACCTGTGAAGATGGGAGGAGTTCTTTTTTTCAAATTGCAGCGTTTCTTCTGCGGGAAGGCGGTGGGGTTTCCCCCGCCACCCTTGAATGCCCGCCCTTGCGGGTGCAGCATTGCGGCGCGGTGCCCTGCTCTTTGTGGGAGTTTAGACACCTTTGCTCAAAGAAGCTCTTATACCCTGATTCAATTGTAGTTTATGGTTTAATCGCAGAAATCGTCCACGTCGCTGATAGCCTTGGCGTAGCGGCGGGTGAGGTGCTTGGTGGAAAAGAGGAACCGCTCGTTCTGGTTGTTGGTCAGCTCCTCGATATCGGCATACTCCGGGTTCTCCTGCATGGCCTTCCAAGTCTGCTCGACGACCTCCGGCGCAAGGCCGTAGGGGGAGCGCTGGAAGTACTTGAGCGGGGTGGCGCTGGGGTAGATGCGGGCGTTGAACCGCACCATCTCGGCGAACATCACGCACAGATCCTTGTCCTCGATGAGCTGCGCGATCATGGCGTAGTTATCGCTCATGTTGGCGTTGGAGTAGTAGTAGGTGTCCTTTGCGCCCGCGCGGGTGACGATATCGGTACACTGGGGGTCTGCGGGCATCTGCGCCAGCAGCTCGTCGGCGTTTTCCACTTCCTCCAGCAGCAAAGCGTGGGGGGTAATCAGCGCAGCCGCAGAGCGGGCACGGATGTAACCGGCCAGCTCCTGTGCAGGGGTCAGCTCCGGCAGCTCCGGGGCGGTCTTGGTGGGCTGATCCGCAAAGGGATCGTTTTCTGCCTCCGGCTCACCGGCCAGAAAATCCAGCAGCTCCGGCTTCGCAGCATCGGGCTGCGCAGCTTCGACGGCTTCGGGTGCGGCCTCGGCGGCCTGCTTTGCGGCAAGCTCGGCAGTCTCCCGCTCCACTGCGGCGATCACATCCTCGCCGGTCTTGGCGGCGCTGCCGTCAAAGGTGCTGCCGGTCTCCTTCAGGCGGCGGGCAGTCTCGCTTGCGGCGTCGATGTCGAACACCTCTGCCTTGGGCTTTTTCTTGGCGGCCAGCTCTGCCTTTTGCAGTTCCAGAACGGCCTGCTCCGGGTCTACGCTGCCATCCACCGTGGTGGTGTAGCCGGGTTTACGTCTGCCAAACAACATGACGATCGTTCCTCTTTCTATGGGATTTATTCAGCTGCTGCGGTGTTCTGGGCGTAGATGCCGCGCTTTTCCAGATCATCGGCCATGTCAGCCAGATCATACTTCTCCAGCGTCTCGCGGGTGGGCACACCGGTGGTGCGATCCCAGCCGAAGACGTCGTAGAACAGATCCTTAGCCTTCTCCATGTCGGCGCGGTCCAGCTTAGTGGTGCCTTCCTCAAATGCCTTGAAGTCGGGGTCCTTATCAAACACCCAATCGCAGATGGCATCGTGCTCCTGACGCAGGTTTGCGCTGCCGCAGTTCTGCTGGAAGCTGATGGCGGTCATCGCGCGCAGCATCTGGGTGATGCGGGCACCGTCCTCCTGCAGACCGGCCTGAGTATAGGTCTCGCCGGTAACAGCAGTCATAAAGTCTGCCTGCAGGTCCAGATCGCCGTGGTAGTCGCGCTCCTTGGAGGGAGACTGGGTCATGGGCCACATCCAGTTGCACAGGGTAGCGGAGTCGTGGAAGTTCTTATCGTTGACGCAGTATGCAGCCAGCTTTGCCTTGTTCTCGTTGATGGGAGTGTAGGCCTTGGCCTTATCATAGCAGCCCTCGCCGAAGAAGTCCTCCATGACCTTCTTGGTCACCTCATAGGGAGCGCCGGAACCGGTCTCGCAGACGATCTCGTGGATCATGCAGTCACGGTTGTAGACGAGGTTGTACAGCATACCAACCTGCCATGCCTCAGCAGGGCCGTGGTGGTTGGGGAAGCCGTTGTAGATCAGGTTGGAGTTGGTAGCACCGTCGTCGCGGTCCAGCCAGCTCTTGGGCAGGCCGAACTTTTCCATCATGGCCAGCGTGCCCTTGGCGATGACGGACAGGTCGCCCTCGCCGTAAGCCATGCGGCGGATCAGCTCGACCTCCCAGCGGGGATCGCCGGCCTTCTCCCACTCCCAAGGCAGAGAGTCGTACTCGGCCTCGCTGATGTACTTGGTGGCCTCCTCGCGCGGCATGCGCAGAATCCACAGCAGGTCGCGGTTCAGGTTGCCGTAGTTGTCCCACAGGCCCATGTCGTCCACAGCATGAGACCATGCCAGATTGATGACCATGGTGCCGTCGCCCTCGTACTTGAAGTCGTGCACGCCGTCCGGGTAGACGCGGGTGCCGTACAGCACGGGCATACAGGTGTTGGAGTTGTGGGTGGGCAGATCGTAATCTGCCAGCGGATCCACATCATACTCGGTGTAGCAGCGGATGGGGCAGGAGGAGCAGCCGCCGTTCTTCACAGTGTACTCGGCAGCGGGAGCGCCGAAGTCGAAGTAGCCCTTGAAGCAGCGCAGAGCCACCTTGTTGATATCGTTGTAGGGCTGCTCGCCGGTATCCACAGGGCCGCCGGGAGCCTTCTTCCACATACGGCCGGGGGCGCCGGACCAGCGGTTCTTGCCGGAGGTAGCGCTGTACTCTGCCCAGCTCTGGGGCTGTGCGGGCACGTTGTGGTTGTTGTTGCCGCCGATCAGGTTGCCCATCATGTAGTTGGAGAGCTCCAGCACCTTCTTGGGGTCAGCCACCTTGACGCTGCCGGTGCCGCGGATGGCCAGACCCTTCAGCTTCTTGTTGCCCATAGCAGCGCCCAGACCGGCACCGCCGGAGTTGCCGAAGCTGGTGTTCAGGGTGGAGTAGTCCACCAGATTTTCACCGGCAGGGCCGATGGAAGCGGTCTCGAACTCGCGGCCGTTCTGCTCTACCATCCACTTATTGGCAGCAAAGGTGCCCTTGCCCCAGATCTCGCTTGCGTCCTCCAGAGAGACCGCGCCGTCCTCAATGCGCAGGTAGACGGGCTTCTCAGAGATGCCGCTGATCACGATGCCATCGTAACCGGCATACTTCAGCATGGAGCCGATGTGGCCGCCCATGTGTGCGTCAATAATGGAGTGACCCTTGGACCAGGTGGAGCGGAAGGTCACGTTCATACGGCCGGAGCAGGGCACGCCTGCGCCGGTCAGGGGGCCGACACCAAAGATGACCAGAGCCTTCTCGTCATAGGGGTCCAGCTCCATGGGAGCTTCCTCATACATAATGCGGTAGGCCATGCCCATACCGCCGATATACTTATGGTACTTTTCGTCATCCTGCGTGGTGATCTCGCCGGTGGTCAGGTTGACGCGCAGGATCTTGCCTGCCCAGCCATAACTTTCAGCCATTGTAGTTCCTCCTTACAGATCCAAGTATGCAGCCTGTGCTGCGCTGGTAACGGCATCCCAATCCACGATGGACAGAGCGCCGGACGGGCAGCCTGCCACGCAGGCACCGCAGGCGATGCACTTGGACGACTTGCCGGTCTCGGGGTTGACGGTGGGCATATGCCACGGGCAGGCATCATGGCAGGCACCGCAGCCGATGCACTTGTCGGTATCCACTACGCGGATGCCGCGGTCGTCGGTGGTGATAGCCTTCTGCGGGCAGGCATTGCCGCAGGCGGGGTCCTCGCACTGGCGGCAGGTATCCGGGAAGTAGACAAAGCAGTTATCCGTGCCGGACAGCAGACCGTTGCCGTCGCCGTCCAGATTCAGGCGGCGCTGGATCTTGACGCGGCTGATGTAGGAAGAGCACACGCCGTCGTTGGTCAGGGTGCAGTTGATCTCGCAGCGCTGGCAGCCGGTGCACAGGTCTGCGTTGACCACCAGCAGGCCCTGCGGCAGTGCCCAAGTGGCCACTGCGCCGGAATCCACCTGCTGCTGAGAGCAGCCGAACAGGGACAGCATGGAAGCGGACAGGGTGAGCCCTGCAAGGCTCTTGCCCGAGATCTTCATGAATTGACGGCGGGTCATGTCAGCCGTCAGGAAATCAGTTTTTGCCATAGGTTCCATTCCTCCGTTGAGGTCACTCTGCGCTGAGCACCTCGGTCACATAGAAATACGAGTTGTTGACGATGGTCGTCACAGCCGAAGAGGTGATGGTCGCGCCGGAAAGGGCGTCCACCTCGGTCAGGTCTGCGCTGACGGCACCGGACGCATTGCCGGCGGTGGTCAGGCTGGCCTGCTCCAGACGCACCTTAGACTGCTCTTCTGCCGAGAGATCCGCAAAGGGGATCGCCATCGGCTCGCCGTCCAGTGCACTCTTGCTGAGCATGGCTGCGTACAGCTTGCGCCGTGCTACGGCCTCTGCGCTGGAATCCAGCGGCGGAGCCAGCTCATCGCCCAAAGGCTGCCCGTTCAGAGCCGAGAGGGTAAGCCCCGCAGCATACATCTTGCGGGTAGCCTCGGCCTCGGGAGAGGTATCGAAGGTGCGCCACTGTGCGGGGTCAAAATCCCCGGCAGCAGCGGGCTGCTCCTCCGCTGCACCGGCAGCGGCATAGGCGGCACCGGTAACGGGGTCCGTTACGGTGTAGCTTTTGCCCGCCAGCGTGAAGGGCGCTGCGCCCTGATACTGGGACGTGAACTCCGGGTTGACGCACTGGCCGCCAAGGCTTTCGGTTTCGTCCTGAGAGAGGATCTCTACTGCGGAAACATTGCCCTCGGCGTCAATGGTCACGGCAGCCTGCACATCGCTCTGGAAGCCCTTCTGAGAGCCCTCCACGCGGTAGCTGCCATCGTCGAGCTGGTACACTGCGCTGATGCCGTAGGTGGCTGCATCCGCCTCCGACACCGGCAGCAGGGTACCGGCAACCGTGGTGCGTGCGCTTTGCAAGGTTGTCAGACCGACCGCCAAGGCGATGGTCGCAACGCCCATGGCTGCATAGCCCGGCAGCCGCTTGCGCCACAGCGGTACGGGCGCAAACGGGTTGGTTGCCTGCTTCATGTTATCACCTGCCTGTTTTTTATTTTGCCGGGTAACCCCGGACAACAATTGAGGCCGCTCTGGCTGCTGCAACAGCGGAGCGGTCTCTTCGATAATATATTAACATGCGTGCGCGGAGTATGTCAACAGAAACAGACAGGCTTTTCCGTTTTGTAACTATTGTTTTTGTAATATTTGCTTAAAGTTTAGGGATTTTGCGTCCGCACACCAGCTGCAGGCCGTATTCCGCAGCAAGCTCTGCGGATTGCACGGTGGGCATGCTCTTGCTTACCAGCACCGGCACCCCGGCGCGGATGGCCTTGCGCACCATATCCAGCGGCACCCGGCCGCTGGTGTACAGCACACATTCTGCCAGCGGCAGCCCTGCCAGCACCGCGCAGCCCACCGCCTTATCCAGCGCGTTGTGCCGTCCCAGATCCTCACAGGCAAAAACAATTTCCCCTTTGTGCAGCACAAAGCAGCTGTGCACCGCCCGGGTGGCGCGGTACAGCGGCAGACCGGCGTGCATGGCGGCGGTCAGGGTCTGCACCCATTCCGGCTGCAAGGCCAGCCCCGGCACAGGGCGCAGGGGCAGCAGCTCCACCGGGCTGCCCAGCGCGATATTATCGGTGCAGCAGCTGGCAACCTCCTGCGCGGCGGCGCGGCGGGTGGGCAGTGGGTGGCGCAGATATACCTGCACCTTTGCGCCCTCAGCGCAGACGGCGATCTGCTCCACCTCGTCCACAGATGCGATCCATCCTTCGGTGAGCAGCCGCCCCAAGGCCAGCTGCGGCAGCAGCGCCGGGGTGCATACCACCCGGAAGGCGGGCTGCTCGTTTACATAGATAGCGGCGGCGTGCTCTGCCGGTATGGTGGCTTCGGTGCCGTCCGGCAGACGCAGGCTGGCAAAAGCCGCCTGTGCACCAAAACGGTCGGTGATCTGCAAAGAGGGTGTGCTGCGTTTTTCCATAAATTTTCCTTATATTATAAATGCAATGCTGTGTGTCAGACGGACAGTATCAACATACCGGTTCTGTGGCAAAAAGTCAAGAGTCCTCTTGCCGTAAATCGCAATGCCGGACAGCCTGCGGGCTGTCCGGCATTGCGATAAAAACGTCAGATTTACAGTTTGCCCTCTCAGGCAGCGTTCTCAGAACACCGCCGGGACGATCCGCTGGGCATCCACATCCACGATACCGTAGGTGTTCAGCCGCAGCTTCGGGATAACCGGCAGGCTGACGAAAGCAAGGGTCATAAAGGCGTCGATGTCCTCCGAGATGCCGTGGGCTTTCAGCGCCGCCTTGAGCGCCTGCAGCTTTTCCTCCACGGTCTCGGCGCTTTCGGTGCTCATAAGCCCTGCCACCGGCAGCGGCAGCTCCCCTACCACCTGTCCGTTCAGTGCAAAGGCAAGGCCGCCCTTATTTTTGCGCACCGTGTTGCCCGCCAGCACCATGTCGGCATCGTTGGTGCCCGCCACGATGAGGTTGTGGGAGTCGTGGGCGATGCTGGAAGCCACCGCGCCGCATTGCAGGCCGTAGTTGCCCAAAAAGCCCAATCCCACATGACCGGAGCGCTGATGCCGCTCGAACACCGCCAGCTTGACGATCTTTTGTGCCACGTCCACGCCGGGCGCTGTGCCCGGGTGCTGGCAGAACGGAACGATTTTTTCCGTGGTCAGCAGGGCGTGCGGGGTCAGGCAGATCACCCGCTGCCGGGTGCCGGTCTGCTTCAGCTGCAATTGCTCCGGGGTGATCTTGTCCATGTTGAAGGAATCGAACACCCGCGCAAAGCATGCCTTGTCCACCGCAAGGGCGGCGGGGTGCAGCATTCTGCCCTGCTGCGCCACCAGCTTACCCTTTTTGTACACCTGCTCCACCGTGAACTGTTCCAGATTTGACAGCACGATCAGGTCTGCGGTGTAACCGGGAGCCACCGCGCCGCTATGCGCAAAGCCGAAGTACTGACACGGCACAAGGGTGCCCATCCGCACCGCCACCACCGGGTCTACCCCGGCGGCAATGGCCTTGCGGATGATATAGTCGATATGCCCGCCCTGCAACAGGTCCCCGGGGTGCTTGTCATCGGTCACCAGCATACAGCGGCTGCAATAGGGCTCCCGGAACAGGGGCAGCAGGCTTTCCATATTCTGGGCTGCGGTGCCCTCCCGCACCATGATGTACTGTCCGCGCCGCAGCTTTTCCATGGCTTCATGGATGTCTGAGCACTCATGGTCGGACTGTACCCCGGCAACGACATAGGCGTTCAGCTCCTCCCCGCTGAGGAAGGGTGCGTGCCCGTCGATCTTTTTGCCCGCAGCGGTGCAGTCGCAAATCTTCTGCAGGATCTTTTCGTCCGCGCACACTGTGCCGTAGGAGTTCATCAGCTCAGCCAGCCCCAGTACCCGGGGCTGTTGGTAATAGGGGCGCAGCTGCTCCGCTTCCAGCACCGCGCCGGACTCGTCCAGCCCGGTAGCAGGCACGCAGGAGGGCAGCATAAAGTAGACCGAAAGCGCCAGATCTTTTGTAGTCTCCAGCATAAAATCCAGCCCCGCCGTACCGGCTACATTGGAGATCTCGTGCGGGTCGGTGACCACCGCCGTAGTGCCGTGGGGCAGCACCGCCTGTTCAAAGGCCGGGCCGCAGAGCATGGAGCTTTCAATGTGGATGTGCCCATCCACAAGCCCCGGGCAGACATACTTGCCCTGCAAGTCCAGCTCGGTCTCGCCGGTATAGTGTCCCACGCCAAGAATGACCCCCTGACGGATGGCTACATCGGCCTGCTCGATCTCGTTTGTGAACACGTTGATGACCCGGGCATTTTTCAGCACAAGCTCTGCCCGCACGTCACCCTTTGCCGTCAGGATCTGCTGCTTCAAGGTTTCCATTTTCATAAGGGCCCCCTTGTCCTGCTTTTACTGTTAAAAACTTGCGTTCTGCTGCCGGAAATACTGTTTTGGGTTTACATGGCGATCCAGCCAAAGGCGTTTGCCACCGAGCTTGCCAGAATGATGGCTGCAAAAATGGGGCACAGCCAGCGGATCATAAAATTGAACACCGGTTTGCGGCGGAAGCGCTGACCGTC
>OICR01000819.1_pt1 | contig 12208 bp, 10 predicted proteins | sample 1581321 | NCBI WGS metagenome assembly OICR01 (sample SAMEA3882557, study PRJEB24775) | human gut metagenome | biome: human-associated habitat; feature: intestine environment; material: feces | place: Netherlands | collected 2009/2010
TTCTTCAGTCCCTCGTTGGCAAAGGAACAGGAGAAATCCCGCAGCGGAGAACTCGAATAAGCAAAAGAAAAAGGCTCACCGAAACCTACTGCAAGATTTCGGTGAGCCTTCGTTATTTCAGGGCTTAGCTTGTTTTGAATGCTTGATCATCGTGTCGATGACATCATAAATCTGAGAGCGATCCTCCGCAGAAAGCTTATCGAGCTTTTGAGCCAGAAGCGAATCTTTTACCAAATACCCATTGTCAAGGACATCCACAAGGATCATATCCGCTGAAACGCCGAGAGCGTTGATTATGGAAATCAATGACTCAAGAGAAGGCGTTTTTTCGCCGCGCTCTATTGCGCCTACATAGTTAATACTCAGGTCGGCTTTTTCCGCAAGGTCCTCTTGACGAAGCTTCCTCATCAGGCGGTATTTGCGGATATTTTTGCCGATGGACTCAAGCCTCATCACAGCACCTCCTATCAGCGTGGAATACACACTAATAGTATAGGTGACGCAGCTATCACTATACACATTCTATATGGAAGCCGCCAACGCTAATAGCGTTGATTTGTTCGTGGAGTTGTGCTATCCTTTTATTTTGAAGAGGTGTATCTTGAGATGGGAAAAGAAGCGACAGCGACCTTCATTGGTCACAAAGAATGCTACGGTGTCCAAGCAGAGGATGTCCAGCGAGAAGTTGAAAAGCTTATCGCCTCCGGGGTTACTGACTTCTTAAATGGCGGCATGGGCGGGTTTGATTGGATGTGCGCAAGGGTTGTCTTTGACCTGAAAAAGAGCTATCCGCAGATAAGGAACTACCTTGTCATCCCCTACCTCACTTTTAACATTGCCGAGCCAAAATACTTCGATGACATTATCTATCCAGAAGGCTTTGAGAAGTATCATTTTAAGGCTGCGATCCCAGCAAGGAACCGGTATCTCGTTGATAACGCTGCATACGCCTTGTGCTATGTGACTCACGGCTGGGGAGGCGCTGCGCAAACACTCAAACGCGCCCAGAAAAAAGGGCTGACAATAATCAATTTAGGAGAGAGGAACGATGGGAGAGATAATCTATGAGAAACACTTTCACCAAGAAACCATAGAGGAAATCGAGAGGGAAAGAATCGACTTCTTAGAAGCCTTCGGAGAAGATGCAGAGCAAGCACCTTCGTTCGACGAAATCATGAAAAAGATTTATAGCAATGTAACTTACCTTGTCTTGCCGGAGCGCGAGAAAATGGCGAAAACCTTCATCAAAACAGCCATAGAAATTTCCAATGACTATGAGCTGGATATTGAGATTGAGGAACATCTGAGCCACATTTCTGCCACCTACTATTTTGATTGCGGCGCGTGCATGGGCTTCCTTAGAAGAATTATTGAGATGTCGGATGACATCTCCTTCTTTGACCACATTAAGGGCTTTGATATGGTCATGTCCCTCGACTTTTACACAAAGGCTGTATTCAAAAGGGATCGGCTTATCCACCCCCAATGGTCTGACCTGAGTCGCTGAAAGGCGCTCGGGTTTTGTTTTTAGATGTTCACTCCAAGAACTTGAAACTTTTTTGTAAATACACAAAAGATGCTGTTGCGTGTTTCGAGTGTTTCCGCTATAATTATAATGTGTTTTTGTAGCCTCGCCGTATCTCGAAAAACAAGGAGCATCGACATGAAAATAAGTTATAAAAAACTGTGGGTACTGCTCATCCAGAGAGACATCTCAAAAGTAACTTTGCGCAAAGAGGTCGGGATTGCAGCTGGTACGATGAGCAAGCTCAACAAGGGCGAAGAAGTTGCTCTCCCTATTTTGCTACGCATCTGCGATTACCTTGATTGCGATATTGGGGACATCTGCGAAGCTGTACGCGAGGAAAAATAGTCCAGCAATCAAGGAGGTCAACAATCGAGATGGAACGAAAAGAATACAGTGCGGGCGCAGTGAAGTTATCCTTCTGGTTTATAGAGTTCCGCAAAGTGGTGGAGCTTCTTCATGAAGGAAAGAATGCCGAACAGATAAAATCCCTTGCCCTGAACGAGAACCTGTTTGCAGCCCCGACTACTCTCCGAGCCAATCAGATTTATCATACTGTCACAGGCCGCATCAGGGCTTTAGATGAAAGCTTCATCCCGCTTTTCACACGCAGCGACCTTGCAACGCAAAAGCTCTTTGCCCTAATTGCTGCTATGGCGTATGACACGCTTTTCTTTGATTTTGTCTATGAAGTGATCCGGGAAAAGATGATTCTCGGCACCTACGAGTTTTCGGACAGCGATGTGCGTGTTTTTTTCAAAGATAAGCAACAGCAAAATGAAAAAGTGGCCGGATGGACGGACGCTACATTGGTACGGCTTGGCCGGTGCTATAAAACAATGCTATACGAGGCTGGGATAATTGATAAAGCAAAAACGGCCAGAAAAATACTGCGCCCTATTTTAGACCCGGACTTGGTACGCTGGCTGGAACAGAACAATATGGGCGCTTATGTCAAGGCGCTTGCGGGGGTAAGATAATGGATTTAACAGAACGACTGGACGCGATGGAAGCGGCGATCCGAAAGCCATCCTTCCGTCAGAGCAGCGGAAAAGCCAATGAGGTCAACTACTGGATTTTTGACTATCCGCCTGAGAAAGAGCTGGAAGTCCGTGAGCGTATCGAATATATGAAGCATAAGAACTCGAAAGGAACGGACGGATTTGAGCTTGTTGTGTTCGACCTCTATGATATTATTATTGACTTCCTTGAAGGGAAGAACTTCATAGAGAAGTGCTGTGAATTTGAGAAGAAGCGCGGCATCCAAAGAATTGTCAAGGCAGTCAGCAATTCGATGAAAGTAAGCGAGGACGACAGCCTGATTGTGCAGTACATTCTTGACCACACCCCGGAGAACGCCATTGTCTTTCTGACCGGTGTTGGCAAGAGCTATCCACTTCTTCGTTCGCATAATGTGCTGAACAATCTCCACCAGTCCTATCTACACGCACCTGTGGTGATGTTCTTTCCCGGCACATACAACGAACAGGAATTGATTCTCTTCAACGAAATCAAAGACGATAATTATTACAGAGCCTTCCGGCTTGTCAAGTGATGGAGGTGCAGCAATGAAAATAAAGGATATGTTCGCCAAGAAGATCGACCGAGAAATTCAAGGCGTAATTATTGTCGGACAAGGCGAGGACGCAAATGTATCTCAGGAGCTTGAGGAATATGTCGTTACCCGCGAGCTTCAAAAGCATTTTGCCGATTTCTATTCGGCCTATAAAAAAGGGATTGTCGGAACAACGCCAAAGATGGGCGTATGGATTTCCGGCTTCTTTGGAAGCGGTAAATCGCACTTCCTGAAAATCCTGTCCTACCTTCTGGAAAACCGTCAGGTCGGGGACAGAAAGGCGATGGATTACTTTGTTGAAGATAAGAAGATCGTAGATCCGATGGTGTTGGCGGATATGAAGCTGGCGGCTGATACCCCCACGGATGTAATCCTCTTCAACATCGACTCCAAGAGTGAAACGAATGGCAAGCAAAACAAGGATGCCATCGTCAATGTATTCCTCAAAGTCTTCAATCAAATGCAGGGCTTCTGCGGGTCCATCCCCCATGTTGCCGATCTGGAACGGAGGCTTTCCGAGGAAGGACGCTACGATGAGTTCAAGGCTGCTTTCGAGGAAGAATACGGCGATCCGTGGGAAGAATCCCGACAGGACTTCGACTTCATCCAAGACAGCGTTGTTGATGCCCTTGTCTCAATGGATTTTATGAGCGAAGCTGCGGCGAGAAACTGGTGTGAGAAAGCGGTGGAGCCATATACCATCAGCATTGAAGACTTCGCCAAGCGCGTCAAGAGCTATATCGAGCGCAAGGGGAACAACCACCATGTTGTATTTCTGGTGGACGAAATTGGTCAGTACATCGGTGATGACTCCAAGTTGATGCTCAATCTCCAAACTGTGACTGAGGAACTGGGCAAGGAGTGCATGGGCAAGGCATGGGTCATCGTGACCAGCCAGCAGAATATTGACTCCATCACCAAGGTCAAGGGCAATGACTTTTCTAAAATTCAAGGCCGGTTTGATACCCGTCTCTCCCTCTCTTCTGCAAATGTGGATGCTGTTATCAAGAAGAGAATCCTTGAGAAAACGGAACCGGCTGCGCAAACGCTCCGGCTGCTCTATGAGCAGAAAGCAACGATTATCAAGAACCTGATTGTGTTCAATGACACGGCAGAAAAAAAGCTGTACGCGAGTGCGGAAGACTTTGCTGAGGTCTATCCCTTTGTGCCGTACCAGTTCAATTTGCTGTCCAGCGTATTGACTTCTATTCGTACCCACGGGGCTTCCGGTAAACACCTTTCCGGCGGTGAGCGCTCCATGCTGGCGCTTTTTAAGGAATCCGCCGTCAATGTCATGAATGAAGAGGCAGGGGTCATTGTACCCTTCCATCGCTTCTATGACGCACTGGAAAACTTTCTGGATCACAGCCACAGCGGGGTGATCATCCGGGCTTATGACAACAGCTATATCAACCCGGAGAAGAAGGACAAGGATGTCTTCGCCATCAATGTCCTCAAGACACTCTTCATGATCAAATATGTGCTGGAAATTGAGGCAAACATCGACAACATCACCAGCCTGATGATTGAAAATATCGACGATGACCGGATTGAGCTGAAAGGCCGTGTGGAGGAAGCGCTGAAGGTCCTGATGCGGCAGATGCTCGTGCAAAAAAACGGCAGCATCTATGTCTTCCTGACCGATGAGGAACAGGAAGTCAACAATGAAATTGAGAAGGAAAATGTAGAAACGCCGGAGATCATCACCAAGGTCGCGGAAATGATTTTTGAGGACATTTTCCCCGGCAAACGCTACACCTATCCTGTCTTCAATGGCCGCTATGCCTTTGGCTTCAACCAGTTTGTAGATGATCGTCCATACAAAGCAAATCAAAACTATGACATCGGCCTTCGTGTCCTGACACCGTGGTACGACGGCAGCACAGAGGATGGAACCCTTCGGATGATGTCCGGTCAAAGCAGAGAAGTCCTTGTTGTACTTCCGAATGATGCAGAGTTCCTGACGGAAATTCAATCCTATTTGAAAATTGAGGGGTTCCTTCGGAAAAACACCTCCACGCAGCTTGCCAAGTATGAGACGATCAAAGAGGCAAAGCGTGTGGAAATGCGGGAGCGCAATCAAAACGCAAAGCTCTACTTGACCGAAGCGCTGAAAGAAGCAACGATCTATGTAAACGGCGATGTTGTCCGCGTGAACGGCAAGGAAGTCGTCAGCCGGATCAATGAAGCCATTGGCCGTTTGGTGCAGACGGTCTATCACAAGCTGTCCTACATCGACGCGCCGATGGGCGAGGCGGAGATCCGCAAGATGCTCCATCAGAGCAACCAGCTTTCTCTTGGGCTGGAAGGTGGCACAGAGAGCAATGCTCATGCGCTGGACGATGTGCAGGGCTTTATCGCCATGAATACCCGCAATCACATGAAAACCTCCATGAAAACGGTGAAGGACCGCTTCATGAAGGCTCCTTATGGCTTTGTGGAAGATGATGTGCATTGGCTGGTGGCGCGTCTGTTCAAGCGCGGAGATCTCGCTTTCACAGTCAATGGTGCTGCGGTCAGCCTGAATAACAAGAGCGAGGAAGAGATCATCGGCTTCATCACCAAAAAAGCGTTTGCGGAAAAGCTCCTGATGGAAGAGCGTGTCCGCGTCAGCGATAAGGACAAAAAGGCTGTCCGGGATGTGATGAAGGAGACCTTCCGCGCCACTACTTCGGCGGAGGACGAAGATGCCATCATGAAGAACTTCCAGCGCTATGCGCAAAACACGATTTATGAGATCGAGCGTCTGGAAGTCCATTACGAGCAGCATCATTATCCGGGCAAGCGTGTTCTGTCCGGTGGGAAGGCTCTGATGCAGTCTGTTGTTCAGATTCAGTCTGCTTTGGACTTCTTTACGACCGAGCCGATCAAGACCTTCTTTAGCGGCGAACAATCTACCATCTTCGCTCGTGCGCTGGATATGCTTGCAATCTATGATGACAGCAAGACCTATATCGTCAACGCCGAGCTGGAAGATATAGTCGCACAGATGCGCTCTATTACCCGGCAGGAAAAGCCCTATGCCAACATTCCGAAGCTGCCTGAGCTGCGTGAGCGGTTCATGTCCTGCTATGGCGAAATCTTGCAGCAGGAGTCCGCCCCTGTTCTCGATTCGATTGATCAGGCGTGGAAGCGCGTTTTAGAGGTACTTTCCACCAAGGACTACAACGACCAGAAGCGGACGGCTTACTATGAGAAGTTCCAGGAAATCCGGGATGGAGCTACCCACTGCAACAATGTCTCTACGCTGAGAAGCTTCGCAGATAAAGCAGATGCACTGAAACGACGGCTTCTTGATGAAATGGCTGATCTTGACTACAAGCGGGAAATTCAAAAGGCCGAAGAAGAAGCCCGCCGTCAGGCAGAGGAAGCCAAACAGAGCGGAAATCCTGCCCCGGAAGCAACCGTTGCCCCTGCGCCGGTGAAAATCCGCAAGACGAAAAATGTTTCCATCAAGATGATGACGGGAACGGCTTCTTGGCGTCTGGAAAGCAAGGAGGACATTGATCGCTACATGGACAGCCTTCGCAAGTCGCTGGAAGCGCAACTGGACGAAGATACGATTGTCAATGTGGAGTTTTAATGGGCAGTATTGGAGGTGCGTATGGGAAATATCACGCTGAGTTTTACTGTTCAAGGTGACAGCGAAGGATATGTCACCTTTGAATGCCCGTATTGCGGATCAGAATTTAAGCTGCAAGCAGGAGAAGTCCAAAGTGATGAAGAACCTGTTTTGGAACTGTTCTGCCCCTACTGCGGACTTGCAAAAGAGAAATCCGCATTCTGGTCAAAAGATGTTCGTGACAAAGCTCGAGCGTTGGCCGAGAACTATATGATTGAAGAGTTGAATAAAGCCTTTGGGAAAATGGCTCGTTCGATCAATCGTCAAAAGAGCATAATAAAAATGACATATAAGCCGTTGAAAAAAGTGTATGTCAAAGAGTTAAAAAATGCGGACACAGCGGAAACGGAGTTCCAATGCACTTGTTGCAATCGAAGGGTTAAAGCGTTGTACTGCGCCGGAGCTTCAAAGATATTTTGTCCTTACTGCGGGGTAGACTTATGAGTGAATACAGAGAATTAAGAACTATCAGCCTCGATTTTCGAAGAATATCCAGCAATCTTCTTTCAAGTGACGATGGAGATGCAGATGTGAATCTCCATCGGCTGATGGATTATATTGAAGACGCCATTTATCCATGACCGTGTTCATAGCGTTGTGGATCAAGTCGAATATGATTTTCAGGCTTGTTTTCCGACTCATTCCTCTGAATGGGCAAGCACGAGCATTCCAGTAGATGAAAATTGTCACATCAAAGCAATTTATGACTACATGAGGTACATCGTGGAGACCCCAAATACGAATGTTTTAGGACAAGCCATGCAATACCTATGGAAAAAGGGCGCAACTTACACGGATATTATTCAGCGTTTTTTGGAAAACACAGTAAAACCCTTGATAAATTTCATCAACGATGAAATTTCCAAGGAGATGATCCTCCTGGAAGATGAGAAGAAGGCTGCACCAATGACTCAAAACATCGGGACGGTCAATGGTCCGGTTATCCAGCAAGGCAGCGGTTCTATTACACTCAACACGAAAAACGGCGTATCAGCAACGGACTTAAACTCGCTCATCGAAAAGCTGATTTCGTCACTTCCCGCTATTACTGATACTGCCGCCGAAGAGATTGAAAGCGTTAAGGATGACTTGGAATCCTTGCAAGAACAAATCTATTCTTCTGCCCCGAAAAAGAGCCGGATGCAAAAGGCTTTGGCAGGAATAAAGAAATTTTCCAGTGAGGTTTTATCTAAAGCATCTGTTTCAATAGCAACAAGTGCCATCACCGGAGCAGACTGGACAACATTGATTCAGCAAGCCGAAATGTTCATCGACGGCTTAATGTAATAGGGAGAATCGCCATGAACAAAACAGCCATAAAAAACTTTGCAATCTGGGCTCGGAATAAGCTTATTGCGGATATTCAGTACCGCGCAGGATTGATGGGGATCACAGCGGACGGCATCAAAGACCCGTTGCCGCAGTCTACCGGGACGATGGAGTTTTATGACATCGGAACTTCTGAGCCGTATGCCATCAGCGGCGATGCGATCCCGCAGCGCAAGAAACTGGCGGAGGTGATCCGCAGGAAAGAGAAAGACAGCAACTACGCCACGGCCTACAAGTACATCTTGGAAGAGGTTGCCTACACCTGGTTCAACCGGCTGATCGCCATCCGTTTCATGGAGGTCAACGACTATCTGCCTTCCCGCATCCGCGTCCTGTCCTCCGAGAGCGGCAAAATCGAACCGGATTTGGTGGCAACGCCCTTTGACGCGGAGCTGACCTTCACCCACGCTGAGGAAGAGACTGTCCTGCGCCTGAAAAACGAGAACAAGCTGGACGAGCTGTTCCGGCTGCTGTTCATCAAGCAGTGCAACGCTCTGAACGAGATCCTGCCCGCCCTGTTTGAGAAGACCAGCGACTACACCGAGCTGCTGCTGAACCTCTCCGTTGTGGATCAGGAAGGTGTCGTGTATCACCTCATCCATGACATTGCCGAGGACGATTTCAACATCGAAAAGGGCGGTCAGGTGGAGATTATCGGCTGGCTGTACCAGTATTACAACACCGAGCCTAAGAACGCCGCCTTTGCCAAGAACGGCAAAATCACCAAAGAGGAAATTCCCGCCGTCACCCAGCTCTTCACGCCGGACTGGATCGTCCGCTATATGGTCGAAAACAGCCTTGGCCGCATCTTCATCGACAAGCGGAAAGAGCAAGGCGTTTTCGCTGACGGTCTTGCCCCGGAGGAAATGACTTGGGATGAGATCGAGGCAAAGCGCATCGCCAATGAAGAAGAAATTGCCGGGCAGATGGGCTGGAAGTATTATCTGCCGGAAGCTGCGCAGACCAAGGAAGTGCGCCAGCAGCTCGACGAAATCCAGAAGCAGAGCGAATACAAGGATGTCCGAGACATCAAGGTTATCGACCCCTGCATGGGCAGCGGCCATATCTTGGTGTACGCCTTTGATGTGCTGATGCAGATGTACGAAAACGACGGGTACAGCCAGCGGGATGCGGCGCACTGTATCCTCGAACACAACCTGTTCGGGCTGGACATCGACGAACGGGCGGCGCAGCTTGCCTATTTTGCGGTCATGATGAAGGCCCGCCAATATGACCGGCGCATCTTCTCTCGCGGCATCCAGCCCCATGTCTATGCGATTGCCGAGAGCAACGGTATTGACACATTTACGCGGGACTACTTTGCGAACAACGACCCGAAGCTGAAATCCGCTCTGGACAGCATCATCAGCGATCTGCGCGATGCAAAGGAGTACGGTTCCATCCTGACGGTTGCCCCGGTAGACTTTGCAGCCCTGTATGCCCGTATGGATGAGGTGCAGAACGACATCAGCCTATATCGAGAATCTGCCCTGAATACCATCCTGCCGCTAATCCGAGTGGCTGAGATCATGGCAGAGAGATATGATGTTGCAATCACGAATCCGCCATATATGGCAATTAGCAGCGCGTCCGCCAAATTGAATGATTATATCAACAAAAATTATATAGGCGGTAAAACGGACCTTTTTTCCGTGTTTATTGAAAGATGCCTTACTTTTAGCAAGCAAGCAGGATATACATCCATGATTACTATGCAGTCATGGATGTTCTTGACGAGTTTTGAAAAACTAAGGCATAAGATTCTTTCTAATGAAATAACCACAATGGCTCACTTGGGAGCAAGGGGATTTGATGAAATAAGTGGAGAGGTTGTTCAAACAACGGCCTTTACTGTCCGGAAAATGTCATTGAATGGGCAATATACCGGAACTTATAATAGATTGATTACCGGAAATTCAGAAGCAGAAAAATCAAGAGATTTTCTTTCTGGAAAGTATCGCTTTCAAAGCTGCGGAAAATACTTCTTGCAAATTCCCGAAAGCATAATTGCTTATTGGATAAGTAGAGCTGTTGTCGATTGCTTCAAAAACAGGCCGCTGTCCACAATTTTTGTTACACGAGAAGGGATGGCCACCGCAGATAACGACAGGTTTCTAAGACTATGGCATGAGGTAGCGTTTCCTGTAATAACATTCGATTGCGAATCTGAACAAGACGGAGTTAATAAAGCAATAAAATGGGTCCCTTATAATAAAGGAGGCACAACAAGAGACTGGTACGGAAACAATGAGTATATTGTGAACTGGGCGCTAAATGGTGCTGAAATAAAGAATAATAAAGACCCGAAGACCGGGAGAATCCGCTCACATAATTATAATGGCGAATACGGATTCAAAGAAGGAATAACTTGGTCTGCTATTAGTTCCGGGGATTTATCCGTAAGGTATTGCAAAGCAGGATTTCTATTTGATTCCAAGGGAGCAAAGGGATTTTCTCAGAACGAAGATAATCTGTTATGGGTTCTCGGACTGTTAAACAGCAAGGTTTCTATGCAGTTCCTGCAATTTCTCTCTCCAACACTTGACTTTAAGGTTGGAGATATAATTTCCATTCCGTTTGTCGAAGATGAATGCAAAAGAAGTTATGTTGTTTCTATTGTCCGCAACCAGATTGACTTATCTAAAGAAGATTGGGACGCCTTCGAAACCTCATGGGATTTCAAGGGACATCCTCTTGTTCTCGGAAGACTTCCTGAACCCGTATGGGGAGATGTGCCTGACAAAGTGGCTTTTCAGAACACTTCGCTTTCTTATACTTACCAGATATATTGGAAGAAGACTTGCGAATATAGGTTTGAAAAGCTCAAAGCCAACGAGGAAGAACTGAACCGCATCTTCATCGACATCTACGGCTTGCAGGATGAGTTGACCCCGGAGGTGGCGGACAAGGATATTACCGTCCACCGCATTTTTGACACCAAGGACGAGGTGCCAGAATCCATGCAGGGCAGTAGCTATGTCCGCACCAAGCGGGATGAGGTCGTTTCGCTGCTTTCCTACGCCGTGGGCTGTATGTTTGGGCGCTACTCACCGGATAGACAGGGGCTTATTTTTGCCGGAGGAGATTTTGATTCTGTATATTGGAAATTCAAAGGACAAGCTGCTCTTAATGAACAGGGTGATCCGATTGAAGGAGGGTATGCTGGAATTTCACTGGCGAATTATCACTACCCCAAATTCCATGATGCAGAAAATTGGGAAGATGCTACTTCGCTTTCTTATGAGCCGGATGCAGATGGCGTTATCCCCATCACCGACGAAGAGTATCTGGAAGACGATATTGTCTCCCGCCTGTGCGATTGGCTGAAAGCAGTCTACGGCGCGGACACGCTGGAAGAAAATCTGGACTTCATCGCCGGGGCGCTGGGCGGCAAGGGCAACAGCAGCCGGGAGATCATCCGCAACTACTTCCTCAAGGATTTCTTCAAAGACCACTGCAAGACCTACCAGAAGCGCCCGATCTACTGGCTGTTTGACAGCGGCAAGCAGAACGGCTTCAAGGCGCTGATCTACCTCCATCGCTACACGCCGGACACCATCGGCAATCTCCGCGTGGACTATCTCCACAAGATGCAGCGCGTCTACGAGTCCGAAATCAACCGGATGCAGGATATGATCGACAACAGCACCAACGCCCGTGAGATTGCCGCTTCCACCAAGCGGAAGGAAAAGCTCCAAAAGCAGCTCAAAGAGTGCCGCAACTATGACGAGATGATCGCCCACCTTGCCCTGAGCCGCATCGAGCTGGACTTGGATGATGGCGTGAAGGTCAACTACGAAAAAATCCAGACCGCCAGCGACGGCAAGAAATACGCCGTTTTGGCGAAAATATAACATGAGGTGATCTTCTTGGAATTGTTTGATACGCTCAAAGAATGTGTGCGAGTCGCACAGCAAGCAGACAATGTTCCTCTTGTACGGGAATTGATAAATGCACAAACGCAAGTGCTTGATTTGGTGGATGAGAATCAGAAGCTCAGAGAACAAATTAAAAAAATGCAAGAAACAACTGACATTGCTGGAAAGATTGAGCGGCATGAAGATGCCTATATCACGCTGGCTGATGACCCTGATAAGCACATTTATTGCTCGTGTTGCTGGGACACAAAAAAGATGTTGGTACAGGGGCAAAAGAC
>OICR01000822.1_pt1 | contig 12173 bp, 12 predicted proteins | sample 1581321 | NCBI WGS metagenome assembly OICR01 (sample SAMEA3882557, study PRJEB24775) | human gut metagenome | biome: human-associated habitat; feature: intestine environment; material: feces | place: Netherlands | collected 2009/2010
CACGGGTTACTCCTCCGATGCGGTGGCCGCGGTGTCGTCACCTTCGGCACCATCACCGGCAGAAGGCTCGGCCAAGCGGTAGCCCACGCCGCGCACGGTCTCAATGAGCGCACCGGCATCGCCGAGCTTGCTTTTCTCGGCGAACTGCGGCTGGCTGCCGCCGGATCCGACCGGGCGGTCGAAGTACAGCGGCATGGTCTGGGAACGGGAACCGATCACGCCCCAGCCCATGGTCATCTGCCATTCGCTCATGCCGGTGGATTCCCTATCGCTATTGGAATAGTTATCATGCGATTCCACCCAAGAGACAAGATTGCTCGGGCTGGCGGAGTTGCTCCAATCGGACAGGGTGCCGGCGTTCAGGTTCTTCGAATTCAGGGCTCCGCGCAGCTTGCTGCCGTAGGAGGATGCGGTGACGCCGCCGCCGTTCTTGCTGTGGCTGGAGAACAGCTTTGCATAGTCGCTATCGCGGGAGATGGAATCCTGCAACACTTCGCCGTATTGGAACTGCGCGCCATTGTTAAGAATGATGTTCCAATACTGGGAGCCGTTATACTCGTCCGGCAGTTCGATGTGCTTGGCCGCATCGAAACGGAACCCGTCCACACCGTCGTTGACCGCTTGCACGAGGAAATCGTGCATCATGTTGGCGGTTTTGGTGTTCTCAGTGTTGATGTCATACAGGCCGAGCAGCTTGCAGTGGGTCACCTGATAGCGGTTGTTCCAATCCTGCACATCACCGTCATTGCAGTCGTGGTGGTAGTACTCGGACTTCTTCCAACGATCGGCGATGGCGCCCCAAGTCGCGGTCATATGGTTGGCTACCACATCGACGATGATACGCACGCCGTACTTGTGAGCCGTGTTGCACAGGCTCTTCAGATCATCTTCGGTACCCATCACCCAGTTGCCGATGGTGGTGTCGGTCGGCTGATATACGTAGTACCAGTTCTCGGTGAAGATCATGCCCTTGCCGCCGTTATGAATAGCGGAAATCGGCTCGGTCTGCACGGAGGTGTAACCGGCTTCGGCAATAGCGGGGATGTTTTCCTCAATGGTTTTGAAGCTCCACTCCCATGCATGCAGGGTGGCGCCCTCGCTCATTTGCTGCGCCAGTCCGTAATGCTTGCGCGCCTGTTCGAACGTGGTGTTTTCAACGGTGTCGGCGTAGCTATCGCGATCGGTGCTGGCCTGTGCTGCGGTGCTGGCGATTGCCAGTCCGCCGAAGGCGGTCGCCGCGGCGGTGATGCCGACCACCACTTTCTTGCTAATCTTCAGCCCCAGCCTATGCCAGGTCGGTGCGGGTTTCCGATGTTTCATGACTCCTTTGTTCCTTACTGACGGCCCCTTATGACGGGGGTTTATCTTCCCTGATAACGTTTGCTCTATTGCGAACGTATGCTGTATATTCTATACCTTTTGCAGAGTGCTAAAGAGTGGAAAATGGCAGAATGTCAATGAAAATCGTTGCTGCAATAACAATGATTTTTGCAAAAGCTTGCCGTTGTTTTTTGCAGGGGTAGCCCCCGATTGAATGGCGATTTGTGGATGCGGAATGCGTAACGATTGCAAGTTGTGGTGTGAGGGAGCGCTGAAAAGGAGTTTGCAAAAATTTTCAGTGTATGCAAACGTGAGTTCGGGGTTATTGGGTAAAGTTTGTATGAAATATGTACATAAAACGTTTTCTCCTTCAGGAAAGTTTGCGTATAACTTCATGCGTAATGGGAATAGATGTGGTGTCGTAAAATCGGGGGTATGGATGAAGAGACGTTTACTCCCAAGAACATCATCGTGACCGGTGGCTGTGGTTTCATCGGGTCGAATTTCGTGCATTACGTGGTGGAAAACCATCCGGACGTGCATGTGACCGTGTTGGACAAGCTCACGTACGCGGGCAATCCGGAGAACATCGCGGGCCTGCCCGAGGACCGTGTGGAATTGGTCGTGGGTGACATCTGCGATGCGGATCTGCTGGACCGTATCGTGCCGGGCCATGACGCGATCGTGCATTACGCCGCCGAGTCGCATAATGACAACAGCATCGCGGATCCGGAGCCGTTCCTCAGGACGAATGTTGAGGGCACGTTCCGCCTGTTGGAGGCGGTCAGGAAGTATGGGATCCGTTACCATCATGTGAGCACGGACGAGGTGTACGGCGACCTGCCCCTGGACCGGCCCGACCTGTTCTTTACCGAGGAGACCCCCATCCACACCTCCAGCCCCTACTCCAGCTCCAAGGCTGCCGCCGACCTGCTGGTGCAGGCGTATCACCGGACCTATGGTCTGCCTGTTACCATCAGCCGCTGCTCCAATAACTACGGTCCGTATCATTTCCCCGAAAAGTTGATTCCGCTGATTATCAAGAATATTCTGGAAGGAAAGAAGCTTCCTGTTTATGGTGACGGTAGCAATGTGCGCGACTGGTTGTATGTGGAAGACCACTGCAAAGCAATCGACCTCGTTGTGCGTGAAGGTCAAGACGGAGAAGTGTACAACGTTGGTGGACACAACGAGATGAAGAACATCGACATCGTTAAGATCATCTGCAAAGAACTTGGAAAACCGGAAAGTCTGATTACACATGTTGCAGACCGTAAGGGACATGACATGCGTTACGCGATCGACCCAACAAAATTAGAGACAGAACTTGGATGGAAACCAAAATACAACTTCGATACCGGAATTGCACAGACAATTCAGTGGTATCTGGACAATGAAGACTGGTGGAAACACATCATCAGCGGTGAGTATCAGAACTACTTCGCTGAGATGTACAAAGACCGTCTGTAAGAGAGAAAAGTGAAATGCAAAGGCCGCAAAAAAGCGGCTTTTGCGAAGGAGTGGTGGATATGGATCAATATTATACCACTGGTGAATTTGCCCGGATGGCCCATGTGACCATTCGGACAATTCGCTATTACGACAAAAAAGGGCTGCTGAAGCCGAGCTTTATTAACGAATCTGGTTATCGGATGTATTCGGATGAGGATTTTCTGAAGCTGCAGAAAATTTTATCGCTGAAATATCTCGGATTTTCCCTGAATGAGATCGGAAATATGACGATTCACGATACGAGTGCGGATATTCTGAAGTCATTGAAAATGCAGATTGGACTTGTGCACAAGAAAATGGAAAATCTGGAGCAGATGGAAAAGGCGCTGCAGAATACGACACAGATTCTGGAGGAGACGAACCAGATCGACTGGACCGGCATTCTGAACCTGATTCATCTGACCGATATGGAAAAGATGCTGGTGGAGCAGTACAAAAACGGGGAAAACCTGAATATCCGTATTTCGCTGCACGAGCAGTATTCCCAAAATAAAAAGGGATGGTTCCCGTGGCTTCTGGAACAGATGGATTTTGACGGTGCGCGCCGGATTCTGGAGATCGGCTGCGGAAACGGGCAGCTCTGGAAAAAAGCGGAGCCATCCGTGCTGAAAGGAAAGTATATCTGTCTGTCTGACCTGTCGGACGGCATGATCCGGGATGCTGCGGAAAATCTGGGAGAAGAAAAGGCATTCTGTTTTGATTTCCGGACACTGGACTGCCAGAAGCTTCCGTTTCCGGATGCGGAATACGACCGGATTATTGCAAATCATGTTTTGTTCTATGTCCAGAATCTGTCCCGCGGTCTGCAGGAAATCAGCCGTGTGCTTTCAGATGACGGCGTGTTCTACTGCAGTACGTATGGAAAAGGCCATATGAAAGAGATTACCGATCTGGTACAGGAGTTTGATCCGCAGATCAATCTTTCGGAGGTGGCGCTGTATACTATTTTTGGTCTGGATCACGGAGAAAAGCAGTTAAAGCCTTATTTTGGCAGCGTAGAGAAAAGAATCTACGAGGACAGTCTCTGGGTCGACCGGCCGGAGCCGCTTCTGGACTATATCCTTTCCTGCCATGGAAATCAGAATGAGTATTTGTATCCGAGACAGCGGGAATTCAAAGAATTTCTGGAAAAGAAAATTCAGAAACACGGCGGAATTGCGATCACAAAAGAGGCGGGTGTGTTCATCTGCAGAAAATGAAATGGGTAAAACGAAAAAACGTGGAGGCCGACATGGAAGATGTGGGTCTCTTTTTTGGTAAAAACAAAGGCAGAGCATGTTTTTTTGTTGCCAGAGATCACAAAATGATGTATACTATAATAGAGTGTCTGAGTGTGTGTGACTGGGAGAAAGAACTACGGTTCACACGGCAAGGAAATGTCTGCTGTTTCCTGTGCCGGGCAACTTAGAGCATGTAAAGAAACACAAAAGAGGGATAAGGTATGAAGGATTTATTTGATGTACACTGCCATATGGTTCCGGGGGTAGACGACGGTGCATCGGATCTGGAAGAGTCTCTGGCCATGCTGAAAATGGAGTATCGGGACGGAGTCCGAAACATCATCGTGACACCACATTATCGGCGTCGGATGTTTGAAACACCGGCAAAAAAGGTACATGAGCAGTTTCAGAAGCTGCAGGAGGCGGCAAAAAAGGAGTATCCGGATCTGTCGCTTTATCTTGGATGTGAGCTTCATTCCAACATGGATCTTCAGGAAATTCTGGAAAAACGAAAAGAACTGGCAAAGGTCGGTATTCATAAAACGAACAGGGAGCATCACTTCCTCTACGGCAAAGTATTCTGTGGAGAATGTGGTGCTCCCTTTTTGCGCCGGACTTTGAAAGCTGCTGGCGGTTTCAAGACGCAAAGCACCTATAAAGCGTGGAACTGCCGAAACCGGCAAAAAGGAAAAGGCAATGAGCGATGCGGCAACCGCTTTATTAAGGAAGAAGAACTTATCGATGCAATCCTGCGAGAACTTGAGTGGCTGAACATGGATCAGGAACGGTTTGAAAAGGAAGTATCGAAGGTACTGGTATATCCAGACCATATTGAAGTTGAGAAAAACTGATACAGCCCACCGGGTCACTTTCTGGCTTTGCGAATAAGCAAAAGAAGATGGTGACCCGGTGGGCCTTTTTGTTTTGGATGGGATTGCTATGTATAGAGTTTTGCTTTATGCTGGGTGCCAGAGACACACGATTGGGAGGAACTTGTATGAAGCATGAACTTGAACAGGTACATATTGAATCCTATGGATTGACTGGGCCAGAAGTGGTAGTTGCCGCAGCAATCAAAGTTTACTTGATGAATTTGCCATGGTCCGACGCGAAAAAGAAAATGGATGCAGTGATAAGCTTGGAGAGAGGGGCAGTGACGGTCGATGGGAGAACCCTGTCTGGTTTGGTGAACGATTCGGTAGAATACGCTCTGGGAGCAGTAGGCCAGAAAACTGAGCTTGCGCCAGAATTATGGCAGACAATGGAGGCCCAGCTTAAGTCGGTGAACGGATCGGTTACAGTTCAAACAGTAGCCACAGGGCTGTTAGATTTCCTGTACGATTGCTGGACTTCAACTAAAAGGTAGACCTTGGTTACATACAGCCTGCATAGACCACAGAAGCACCCTCTGGAAAAGAAGGTGCAGCGGTGGCTTATGCGGGCAATTTTTGTTTATACGCCGAGGCTGTAAAGGATGGCGCGTAATTCTTTCAAGGTACGAGTGAGAATTTCAGCTTCGAGTTCGTTGCAGTCAATCAGAAGCCGATGAACTTCGGTGTCTGATGTGGAAACGGAGTGGGTCAGACTATCGACAAGCAGGTCATCTGTAGAAACGCCGAGAGTGTTTGCAATCTCTACGATTGTTTCAAGACTTGGTCGGCAGGCAGCGGTTTCGAGCTGACTGATGTATTGACGGGAAAGATGAACCTCGTATGCAAAGTATTCTTGCGTGAGGTGAGAATGGTTCCGAAAAAACGCTATACGTTTTCCGAGCGCAGGGTAGTCTATAGGCATGGCTTTACCTCCAAACGGGCCCGCATAAGAACAAGACAATTATTGCGCCGAACAAAACACATAGCAAATTAATGCGGTAAGGATGCAACCTTCCTCCCCTTACGGTGTTGCATCCTTAGAGAATATTTTCTATCAAATGTCAAGCAGTAGTTGACATTTAGAAAAACGTGTCGTCTACTGCTTGACAGTCAACTCGCCAGTGCAGATGTATAATAAAACTGAAGAACTCTAAGGGTTATACAATGCGGGAACGGGGGATTGGGACGAGTGCAAGAAGGACTTTTGACGCTGTATAGTGAGGTCGAATCATCGCCAGTCCGCTGGCTCTGGTATCCATATATTGCAATTGGAAAAATAACCTTGCTACAGGGAGACCCCGGTGATGGCAAGTCTACAATGATGATGAATCTGATTGCTGAAATAACCACAGGAGGTGCCTTTCCTGACGGAAAACCATTGGAGCAACCACAGAGGGTTATCTACCAATGCTCAGAAGACGGGGTTGCGGATACGATAAAACCCCGTCTGGAAGAACAGGGCGCAGACTGCAGCAAAGTGGCATTTATCAATGAAGAAGTCAACAGTGGGCTGACACTCGATGATGAACGCATTAGGGATGCAATCGTTGCGTTTCGACCGAGGCTTGTTGTGATTGACCCAATTCAAGCATACCTCTCCAGTGACTCCGATTTGCAGATTGCTGGAAAAGCAAGGCGGCTGATGCAGCACCTTGGAATGTGGGCGGCTACCTATGATTGCGCCATTGTGATGATAGGGCACTTGAACAAAAAGGAAGGCATAAAAGGCTTGTATAGAAGTCTTGGAAGCATTGACGTGGTGGCGGCTGCAAGAAGTGTGTTGCAGATTGAGCGCGATGCAGAAAACATGGATATCCGTGTCGTTCACCAGATAAAAAACAGCTTAGGACCAGATGGGTCTAAAATCAGTTTCTCGATAACAGAGGATTACGGGTTCCAATGGCTGGATTCCATATCTGAAAGCTGCGATGAAAAACAAGAAGTGCAGACTTTGGAGTATAAGACAAAAACGGAAATGTCTTGCGCTCTTTTGAAGCAGTATCTTGTAAAAGGTGATATGGCATCAAAAGAAATCTATGAAAGGCTTGGAGAAGCTGGAATAAGTCGCAGAACCATAGCTGAGACGAAGCGCGTGCTAGGAATACAGAGCTATAGAAAAATGCGCCAGTGGTACTGGACGCTCAGGGAATAAGGTGAAACCGTGAAAGAAAACAGTGGACAAGACCGTAAGCAGAAAATCCGTGATAAATATAAAGGCACGGATGCGTCTGAAATCGAAATAATCCCTGCAAAGCCTACTGCGGATTTTATGGAGAGCGGTGGAATTCGCCGTGTGGCGGCCTATGTTCGGGTCTCAACGGATAATGACGAACAGACATCTTCTTATGAACTTCAAAAGAATTATTATACTGAGTACATTACAGGACATCCTGGATGGGAACTTGTTGGAATCTATGCAGATGAAGGTATAAGCGGAACATCTATTGCACACCGAAAAGGCATGCTCCAGATGATTGAGGATTGCAAAGCCGGGAAAATAGATTTGATCATGACCAAGTCGATTGCTCGATTTGCAAGAAACATCGTTGATTGCCTTTCTGTTATTGACCTTCTGAAAAACCTTGAACCGCCTGTAGGTGTTCAGTTTGAAGCAGACAACATTTATACGCTTGACAATAATGGACGAATGATCTTGACGATTTTGGCCTCGGTTGCTGAAGAAGAATCCCATTCAAAATCGGTCATTATGAACTGGTCGATTGAACGCCGGTTTAGGAAGGGACTGTTTTTAACACCAGAGCTGCTTGGCTATGACCGGGACGAAGATGGTGACCTTATCGTCAATGAGGACGAAGCTGAAACTGTAAAAGCAATCTACTATCTTTACTTGAATGGTGTTTCATTTTCTGATATTGCAGAATTGCTTAAAGCCTATAAACGCAAGACAAAGCAGGGAAGTTATGAGTGGAGCGCAAGCACACTGGCCGAGATTGTTGCAAATGAACGTCATTGTGGTGACATTAGGGCGTGGAAGACATTTACCCCTAATTTTTTGACACACAAAGCCAAAAAGAACAATGGTGAAAGAACGCAGTTTAGAAGAAAAAATCATCATGAAGCCATAGTTTCTCGAACTGTATATGAAGCAGCAAATTTTCTTCGGGCATCACGTGCCTATGCGAAGAAAGCTAGGCCCTTGCCTGTACTAAGCGTTGTTGACAATGGAATCCTTCGAGGATATGTACCACTGGATAAAGACTGGACCGGATTCTCAACGGATGAATATCAAAAGGCATCTGAAAGTGTTATGAGCGAGTTGGAGGACACGCGGCAGATTGAATATAAAGCAGGATTAGACATGCGTGGCTATGAGGTGGTTCGGTCTCAGTATTTCTCTACTACGCAAAACCCTGCGATGACAATAGCAGATGGAAAACTGTGCTTTAATACGGCCTGCCTCAAAAAATTTGAGAATGTGGAGTATGTAGAGCTGCTGTTGAATTCAGTGAATAGGTGTATTGCTGTTCGACCGTGTGATGGGAACAATCCAAATGCAATTCACTGGGGAAAGCTGCGCGAAGGGCGGTGGTGTGCGCTGTCCAAGTCGTGCCGTGGACTGGCGAAAACGCTGTTTGACATTATGGATTGGGATCAGGACCTGAAATACCGTTTCCGTGGTGACTTTATCGAGAATGATGACCAAAAGGTTATGCTGTTTCAACTGGACGAACCTGAAATGGTAAAGACGGAGAACATCGTTCTTCCGCCCAAAGAAGCTGAAACAGATGACCGAGCTGAAATCGCAGGGAGGACAGTTAAGCAGATTATTAACATTTTGCCTCCGGAATGGGAGGACACATTTGGAAGACCGATTACCAGCATCGGAGAGATTAATCTACTGGAGCAGAGGCACTATGCGGCTGACTGGGATGTTTTGCGGCCGGCAAAGGAACTGGCCGAATACAGTACATTGACCTCAGAAGACCTTGAAGAACTTTTACATGAAGCAGAGAAAATAATAGAAGGGTGGCCTATACCAGATGAACATGGAGCTGGCGAATCAGCAGACAATGGAGATGGAGAATCCGCAGGTGTTGGAAATGAGTGCGGAGCAGATGTCGGAGCGGGAACAGAGGAGAACGGAGATCGAGCAGACCTTTGATTATGATGGCTATCAGGTCGCCCGGAGGGAACTTTTTGCACATCTTCGAGATCCCGCCATTATAATAAGGAAAGACAGCATCACATTCAACACGGCCTGCATTGCAGGTTTGGAGGATGTGGTGTACGTCAACATCATGTTTAACAGCGACTTAAAGCGGCTTGTAGTTAAAGGCTGTAATGAAAATGACAGGGATGCTCTGCGCTGGTGTATCGCAAAACCGGACAAGCGTAAGAGTCGGAAAATGTCCTGCAGGTTATTTTCAGAATTGCTTTATAAGGAAATGGATTGGTCCGGTGACTGCCGGTATAAGATCCTCGGATACCGCATCGAGTTCGAGGGCGAAGCTCTCTATGTGTTTGACCTTGTGGCGGCCGAGGTGTTCCACGAGTGTAAAAAGAAGCAGTCTGCTGATCAACAACCTACGACAGTGGCCGAAGAGAATACGGAAGAACAGCCTGTGAATCCTCGGAAGGGTTACTACCCAGATGACATCGCGGGTACATTTGGCATGCCTGTTGAGCAGCATCGCCAAGAGTCTGAGCTGAGGCAAATGGATGGTTTTGTCTCGGTTGGAATGCTTACGGGTATGCCCGGACAACAGCAAAATCTATAAAAATTGAATTTGAGCACCAAGGGGGGGAGTCTACCCTTTTTCAGGAAGGAGGAAAAATTATGCCAGCAAAGACATGGCAGCAGAATATGCTGGGGATTACATTTCGATATGCAGACGGTCGCATCACGGTCTTCCGGAGCGCCCTTGAATCTATTGGCCGCCCAGAATTCTATCATTTTCTCTACAACCCGACCAAGCAGATGTTTGCAATACAAGCGTGTGGGATGGATGCAGAGGGGGCCAATCGTGTTCCAAAGAAAAATCAGGACGACCGATATGAGATCAAGAGCAAGAATCTTGTGCGGCTGCTCTATCAGAGCTGTGGCTGGGACAGAACAAGATCCTACCGGCTGCCGGGTGTTGAGTATCCGCAGCAGAGACTCGTGAATTACGACCTGTGTCGCGCCATTCCCATTTTCGAGGGAAAGGTGGACAAGGAGAACGAAAGTGCACAGGAGCCGGTACAGGCAACTTCTGGGGCAGAGAATATTTGACTGTGCGAGTCTGAAGAAGAAACGGTTAGGCTCCGCAGTCGCAGAGAAAACTGAATAAAAAATGTAGCAGCCCACCAGGTTGCTTTCCAACGAGCTGAGAGATCAGCAGGAAGGAAAGGCTACCCGGTGGGCTGCTTTTTTTGACTTTCAGAGGGCAGTTGCTCCGTGTCTGAACGGGTGTTTATTCCCGACCGCACTATTTCCTCGTGTCTAAATTGCCGAAGCCTGGGAGGGGCGGAAATCTGCCTCGTGTCCAAACGGATGTTTATTCCTGATGGCACCCCTGTCCTCGTGACTGAATACTATATATTGACACGAAGAAATATATAAACGCTAAATATGGTGGTTTGCTCTGCGACCAACGTTGAATCCTGTTTATGCCTGAAAGCACGGAAGGTGTGGCAGAGGGGGCGACTACGGCGATGGGGCAGGAGACGAAGTGATGCAGAATTACAGCGTTTTAAATCCAACAGGATATGGTGCAGGCGTTGAGCGAACGTGCAGCCGAAGTCCACAGCGGTTCTGTTGACCCCTCTGTGGATAATATGTTGAAAATCACGTCGGATGGCCGCAAAATCGGTCTTGACCAGCGGTTGATGAATTCCGCTCTGCCCGATGACCCCAACAGCAAGTTAAATGCCTGCGTCAACAACGTCCTGCGCATCTGGAACGACACCAAGGAGCAGAAGCTGACCCAGTTGATTTTCTGCGATATGTCTACTCCCAAGGGGGACGGTTCGTTCAACGTCTATGATGATATTCGCACCAAGCTGCTCAACGCCGGTGTGCCCGAACAGGAGATCGAGTTCATCCACAACGCAGATACGGAGAACAAGAAAGCAGAACTTTTCTCCAAGGTACGCAGCGGACAGGTGCGTGTGCTGCTGGGCAGCACTGCCAAAATGGGAGCAGGGACCAACGTCCAGACGCTGCTCGTAGCGGTGCATCATCTGGATGTAGGCTGGCGTCCGTCTGATATGACCCAGCGCAACGGCAGAATCATCCGCCAAGGCAACCAAAACAAACAAGTCTACGTCTATAACTACGTCACGGAATCGACATTTGACGCCTACCTCTATCAGACCCTTGAGAATAAACAGAAGTTTATCTCGCAGATCATGACGAGCAAATCGCCCATGCGCTCCTGCGATGATATTGATGAGCAGGCTCTGTCTTACGCTGAAATCAAGGCTCTGTGTGCTGGTGACCCGCACATCCGGGAAAAGATGGATTTGGACGTGCAGGTAGCAAAATTGAAGGTGCTGCGCGGAGACTTCCAGAATCAGAAATATCGTCTGGAGGATAAGCTGCTCAAAACTTTCCCGGAGGAGATCCAGAAACAGAAAACCCGCATTGCTGCTTTACAACAGGATTCACAGATTGCAGCAGCACACCCGCAGGACAAAGAAAACTTCTGCGGCATGACCATCAAGGGCATGGTGTACGATGACAAAAAGGCTGCAGGCGAACGGCTGCTGCTGGCTCGGCAGGAGATGCCCAATGCTGATATGATGCTGCTGGGCACCTACCGTGGCTTTGAACTGAACATTCGATTCGACAGCTTCAAAAATGAGCATCAGGCAGTACTCCGGGCAGAGTTGAGTTACCCGGTGTCGCTGGGCGATGATGCGCGCGGCAATATCACTCGTCTGGACAATGCCATCGACAATTTCGCTGACCGTATTGCAGATGCCGAAAATGCTCTGCAAAACCTTGAACAGCAGAAGCAGGCCGCAGAGGTCGAAGTGGCAAAGCCCTTTGCACAGGAGGAAGAACTGGCCGAAAAGTCTGCCCGCCTTGCTGAATTGAACGCCTTGCTGAACATCGACCGTGACCGCAGTTCCTCGCAGGATGCTCCCGAAGAAACCGAGGAAACCGAAACACCTGCAACTCGTCCGTCTGTGCTGGCTGCACTGGGGGAAAAGACCAATCAGTCGGAGCCTGTCAAACCGTTCCGCAGCTATTATGATAAGGATGGTGATGCACGATGAAAGAAAAGCGGGATGAAACCATCAT
>OICR01000826.1_pt1 | contig 12133 bp, 9 predicted proteins | sample 1581321 | NCBI WGS metagenome assembly OICR01 (sample SAMEA3882557, study PRJEB24775) | human gut metagenome | biome: human-associated habitat; feature: intestine environment; material: feces | place: Netherlands | collected 2009/2010
CGATTGTCGGCGCGATCACTCCGGTTCCCGGCGGTGTCGGCTCCGTCACGACCTCTGTGCTTATCGGCCATGTGGTCGAGGCTGCCGAGCGCACGCTGTAAAACGTTTTACCGCGCTGCCGCCGGTTTTCCGGCGGCAGTTTTCTGAAGGGAGAGTGGAAGTATGAAAGAAAAATTCAGGCAGCCGCAGACTGCCATCCGCTGGCTGTTTGCCGGGTTCACGCTGCTGTGCCTGCTGGCCGCGGTCGTCAGTGCTGCTTTGTACCACGAGTCGGCCTCCGACATGTTTGCGGGCCTCGGCCGCATCTGCACGCAGTCTGGTCAGACCGTCAAGAGTTATTTTGACAGCAGCTACGGCGGCTTTGGCGGAACGTTTTTGAATGTTGCGCTGGTCTGCGCCGTGTGTCTCGGAATTTACTGCCTGCCCGGCAGCAAGCCGGACGGCGTGTCCGTCCTCGCGTTTTTCCTGACGGCGGGCTTCTGCTTCTGGGGCACGACGATCCTCAACATCTGGTTCTCGTTCGCAGGCGTTCTGCTCTATTGCCTCGTCATGAAGAAAAAGCCCGGCGCCATGGCGAATGCCTTCCTGTTTTCCACGGGTCTGGCTCCGCTCATCACGGAAATGCTCTTCCGCTATCCTGGCGAAGCGTGGCACGGCTTTACGGGCCTCGGTATCGTTCTTGCGCTGGCCGTCGGCATTTTTATCGGTTTTATTTTTCCTGCTGTTCTGCCGCACAGCCCGCAGATGCACAAGGGCTACGACCTCTATAACGCGGCTGTGCCCATCGGCCTGATTGCGTTCTTCCTGCGCTCGCTTCTGTATAAGATCTTCACATCCGCGCCTCCCGCGTCGGAAAACGTCGGTCTGGCAGACAGTTTCCTGCCTCTCAGCATCGGCTTCTGTCTGGTAGTGTTCTTGCTGGCCATTATTTGGGGCCTTGCGCTCGGCGGCGGGAAGGAATACGGCCGTCTTCTGCGCGACTCCGGCTACAACGTTGACTACGGCACAAAATACGGCTCCGGCGCGGCGATCCTGAACTTCGGCGTCTACGGTCTGTTTATCGTCCTGTACTATCTGCTCATCGGCGCGAAGTGGAACGCCGCGACGCTGGGCTGCGTGTTCTGTATGGTCTGCTGCTGCTATAAGGGCAGCCACCCGGCCAATGTCTGGCCGATCATGGTGGGCTATGTCGCGGCAAGCTACATCGCGGAGTTCGGCTGCGGCCTCACCGGTGCGGAGCATACGCTTATGGCGAACGCGCAGGCCATTGTCATCGGCCTTTGCTTCGCAAACGGCCTGTCTCCCGTCACGGGCGTCTACGGCTGGCTGGCAGGCGTCGTATTCGGCATGATCCATTACACGTTCGTCACCTGCGTCCCGCTGCTGCACGGCGCGTTCTGCCTGTACAACGGCGGCTTTACGGCGGCGTTTACCTGCTTCCTGTTTATCCCTGTGCTGGAGCACTTCTGTAAAACAAAAAAGGAACGCCGGGAACTGCGGGCGCGGAAATAAGCGCCGGAAAGGGGCTGCGTTATGTTTTACTGTGAAAACTGTTATCTGCTGAATGAGGAAAACACCTGCGCGTTCTGCGGCAGCAGACTTACGCGCGGGCCGAAGCCGGATGATTACTGCTTCATCGGCAACAAATGCTCCCCGTGGGCCGAGATGCTGCACGGCATTCTCGAAGACGACCATATCCCCGTCATCATCCGCCAGTGGAGTCCGCGCACCGCGGCCTATACCGGCGAGGTCGGCACCCGGACGGACTTCTTTGTCCCGTATTCCGAACTTGACCACGCCCGGCAGCTTGAACAGGCACTCATGGACAGCAGCTTCGAGCAGCCGGACCCGGAAACCGACGAATAAATTGCAGTCCCCTGACGGGTGCAGACCCGGCAGGGGACTGCTGCATTTCCTTCTGCCCCGCGCATGAGCGGAACCGCAGAAATAAAAAATGGCGGACGAAAAATCTGATGTTCTGTATAGAATGCAGAGAAAATTCTGTGCGCAGCGTCAGATACAACTGGATGAACGCACAAAAACGGCAAGCGATAATTGTGAAAAATGCCGACGATGCTTCAAAAAAGAAAAGAAAATGCCGCTGTTCCGTAGAAAAATAGAACGCAGGCATGAAAAAGAAACGATGCGCGCTGCGGAGAAAATGCGGCGGACTGCGGCATGGAAAAGTACAGCAAAAGACAATTTTTCAGGTGGAAAAAAATCATTTTAGTTGATTCCAGACCACGAATATGCTATAATAAATTACAGATATTATATTGTATCCGGCGTGCGGCCAGATGACCGTCGGAGACGGACAAATATCAAAAACAGCGATAATTTTCTGTGGATCAAACACAGTAAATTATAAATTAAAACAGGAGGATTAAGATGAAAAAGAATCTGAAGAAGCTCTTCGCGCTGCTTCTCGTCGTCGTCATGGTCGCTGCCATGTTCGCCGGCTGCGCAAACAACGCCGAAAAGCCCGCTGAGACCACTCCCAGCGACACCAACACCCCCGCTGAAGACACCAACACTCCCGCCGAAGACAACACCCCGGCTGAAGATGCGACTCCCGTCGAGACCCGTGAGAACAAGGTCATCTACGGCAGCTCCACCGAAATTTCCGGTGACCTCGGCAACGCATGGTGGACCAACAACGCCAGCGACAAGGCCGTCCGCGACCTGATCAACGACTATGACACCGTCATTTTCGATCAGTTCGGTCAGATGGTCATGAACCAGACCACGGCTGCCTCCATCGACGAGACCAAGAACGACGACGGCACCATCACCTTCACCGTCAAGATCAACGAAGGCCTGACCTACAACAACGGCGAGCCCATCACCGCTGCTGACTATGTCGCCTACGCTCTGGTCCAGCTGTCCCCGGCCACGAAGGAAGCCGGCGCGACCGTCACCGCCAACTCCGTTTTCGGCGGTCCCGAGTACCAGAACGGCGAGACCAAGGAGCTGGCCGGCGTCCGCCTGCTGGATCCCTATACCTACTCCATCCAGATCGCAGCTGACTACGCCAATTATTACTATGCGTTCAGCTACGCTTCCCTGTCTCCTCTGTACCTGCCGATGTATGCTTCCGCTGCTCTGACCGTCAAGGACGACGGCAACGGCGCATACCTCGACGGCGGCGAGCTGGTTGCCGATGAGATCAACGCTTCCCGCTATGTGTACGCTGACCGCGTTTCTGCCGGCCCGTACATGATCAAGAGCCTCGACACCGGCGCTCTGACCGCTACGCTTGAGATCAACCCCAACTACGCAGGCAACTTTGAGGGCCAGAAGCCTTCCATCCAGACGATTGTTGTCGTCAAGGCTGAAGACGACACCATGATGGACGCCTTCAAGACCGGCGAGATCAACTTCCTGTCCCAGCTGTCCGACGGTGACCAGATCAACGCTGCCCTCGACATGGCTGAAACCGGCGAGTTCAACTACTGCCACTACACCCGTAACGGCTACGGCAAGATCATGTTCCAGTGCGACGGCGGCCCCACCCAGTTCCAGGCTGTTCGTCAGGCTGTTGCATACCTGCTTGACCGCGAAGAGTTCGCTACCACCTTCACCGGCGGCTACGGCTCTGTCGTTCATGGCCCGTACTCCACCGCACAGTGGATGTATCAGGATTCCGAAGAATTCTTCAACGACAACCTGAACAACTACTCCTATGACCCGGCTAAGGCTGTTGAAGTCCTCGAGGCTGACGGCTGGACGCTGGATGCCGAAGGCAACGAGTATTCCGGCACCGGCCTGCGTTACAAGGAAGTCACCGCTGAAGAAGCCGGCGACTACGCTCTGAACGTTACTCTGGCGGACGGCCGCATCCTGATGCCTCTGCACATCATGTGGGCTTCCTCCGAGAACAACCCCGTTTCCGCTCTGCTGGCTACCATGCTCTCCAACGGCAAGCAGACTGCTGACGCCGGCATGCAGATCGAGCAGGTCACCATGACCTTCTCCGAACTGCTGAACTGGATCTACCGCGATACCTCCGTCGGCGATCAGTACGGCGTGTTCACCTATGGCATGTTCAACCTGGCCACCGGTTTTGCCGATGTCTATGACTATGCCTACAACTTCGCTTCCGATCCCGAGTCCGACTACGTCAAGATGGGCTACAACCAGAACTACATCTACGACAAGGAACTCGACGACCTGTCCATGGACATGGTTTACAAGTCCGCTCCTGGCGACGACGCGACCTACCTGGATTACTTCCAGAAGTTCATCGTCCGCTGGAACGAGCTGCTGCCTGAGATTCCTCTGTACTGCAACGACTATCACACCTTCTTCCCGTCCTGGCTGAAGAACTACAACGAGTCCAGCCTGTGGGATTTCCAGAAGGCGATTGTCTACGCTTCCATCGAGGGCGCCGAATAATAGCGATCCTTCCCCTTGCTTCCCAGCGACGGGGCGGCACAAACCGCCCCGTCGCTTCCGGCATCTTTAACGCATCTTTTCTTCTTTAGTGTAGCATATTCCTTTTGAGAAATAACCATTTTGGTTTCATATACAGATCTTTGCGCTCCTTTTCGGAGCAAATACAAGAGAAAAGGAGGGTATGCGGATGACGAAATATGTACTCAAGCGACTGGTATACATGGTAATTGTATTTCTGCTTGTTTCGCTTCTGATGTATTCCATCTACAACCTGATCCCGACCGACCCGGCCCGCGCCCAGCTCGAGCCGATGAAAACGACGCTCAAGCCGGAGGAGTATGAGCAGCGCTATCAGATGCTGCGCCAGCAGATGGGCCTCGACGACCCGCTGATCGTGCGCTATCTGCGCTGGATCGGCTTCTGGCCGGACGTCAACGGCGAACTCAACGGCATGCTGCAGGGCAACTTCGGCTACTCCCAGATCTACAAGACGGATGTTGCCAATGTTCTGCCGTCAAGAATGCTCAACACGATCTACATCAACATTTTCTCAACGCTTGTTGCGCTGGCGATCACGATCCCGCTTGGCATCTACTGTGCCGTGCATAAGCGCAGCAAATCAGACAACGCCGTGCAGGTGCTGTCCATTGTGGGCTACTCGATTCCAGTCTACATCATTGCACTGATTTTTATCTGGCTGTTCGCGGTCACGCTCCGCTGGCTGCCGGTTTTCGGAATGCAGACGCCGGGCAATAACTTTACCGGCTTCCGTGCGTTCCTCGACAAGGTCTACTATATGACGCTGCCGGTGCTCGTTATGACGGTCGGCTCGCTCGGCGGCATGACCCGCTATGTCCGCGCCGCCATGATCGAAGCGCTCAGCATGGACTATATCCGCACCGCCCGTGCCAAAGGCCTGCGCGAAAAGGTTGTCGTCTATTCCCACGCATGGCGCAACGCGCTGCTGCCGGTCATTACCGTCCTCATTGGCTGGTTCATCAGCATCTTCTCCGGTTCTCTGATCATTGAGCAGATGTTCGCGCTCAACGGTATGGGCCAGCTGTACTATCAGGGCCTGATGAACAACGACTTTGAACTTGCACTGGCGATTCAGATGTTCTATGTGCTCATCGCGCTCGTCGGCCAGCTGATCACCGACCTCAGCTACGGCATCGTTGACCCGCGCGTGCGTGTCAATAAGTAAAGGGGGAGAAGAAACATGGAAAAAAAGAAAAAATCGACCCTCTTTACCCGTCTGTTCGGCAACCGCAACAAGGTCACCGACTTCATGACGGAAGAACAGCTGCAAAGCCCCGGCCGTCTGATCCTCAAGAATTTCCTGCATAACCGGCTCGGCATGATCGGTCTGATCGTGTTCCTTCTGATTTTCCTGCTGGTCATGATCGGCCCGAAGTTCTATACGCTTGATCTGTCCTATCAGGACAATACGCAGCTGAATGTTCCGCCCGGAATGAACATGATGTCCATTCCCGACGGTATGAAGCATAAGGTCGCAGATATCTCTCCCGGCACGACCTACGGCGTCGGCGTTGACACCGACGGCAACGTCTATACCTGGGGCTATACCAAGATTACAGAAACCATCGATCTGAAGAACATCCCCGAGGAAGTTCAGAACGCCAAGATCGTCAACGTCGCGGCAGGCTATGACCATATCGTCGCGCTCGACGAAAACGGCGCGATCTATGTCTGGGGCAACCGCCGTCTCGGCCAGGATATGCTTCCCGACAAGCTCCAGATGGCTGCCGCCTACGGCAAGAACCTCGGCATCAAGCAGATCGAGGCCAGCAACCAGTTCTCCGCGGCTGTCACCGAAGACGGTGAACTGTTCCTCTGGGGCAACGGCAATCAGGCCGACATCAAGATCAAAAAAGAGTATCAGGGCAACATTGAAAAGGTCGCCCTGACGGCCCGCGCGTACATCGCTCTGACGAAGGACGGCGCAGCCGTTTATGCCGGCTTCCAGAAGGACAATGCCCTTGTCCGCATCCCGGACGGACTGGATTCCGGCGTCGTTGACATCGCAGCGTCCAGCAACGCGGTTGCGGCGGTCAAGGAAGACGGCACCGTCGTCGTCTGGGGCACCTGCACCAACGGCGAAAAAAACGTTCCTGCATTTGAGAGCAAGCCTGTCGAACTCTACGGCGGCCGCTATCACTTCACGGCTCTGATGGACGACGGCGAGGTCATCTCCTGGGGCGACAACACCCACGGGCAGGCCTCCGTCCCGGCCTCTTTCAATGACAAGGAGATCGTCACCGTTTATGCGGGATTCTATCAGAACTATGCAGTCACAGTTGACGGCGACGTTGAAACGTGGGGCCTGAAGGGTTATGTCTGCGGTACGGATGATCTGGGACGCGACGTGTTCAACCGCATCATCAACGGCGGCAAGGTCACCATGACCGTCGGCGCCATCTCCGTCATCATCCAGCTCATTATTGGCATCATCCTCGGCGGACTGGCCGGTTATTTTGGCGGCTGGGTCGACAACATCATCATGCGTATCTCCGAGATCGTCGGCGGCCTGCCGTTCCTGCCCTTCGCCATGATCCTATCCGCCATTATCGGCACCCGTATCACGCCTGAGCAGCGTATGTACCTCATCATGGTCGTGCTTGGCGTTCTGTCTTGGCCGGGCATCTGCCATTTGATCCGCGCGCAGATCTTCTCGCAGCGCGAGCAGGAGTATGTTACGGCGGCCAAGGCTCTCGGCGTGCGCGAAAAGTCGATCATCTTCCATCACATCATCCCCAATGTCATGAGTCTTATTCTGGTCAACGCGACGCTGAGCTTCGCAACCTGCATGCTCACCGAGTCCTCGCTGTCCTACATGGGCTTCGGCATTGCGCCGCCCACGCCGACCTGGGGCAATATGCTCACCGGCGCGAACAACTCCATCGTCATCCAGCAGTACTGGTGGCGCTGGGTATTCCCGGCTGCGATCTTCGGCATCTGCACGATCTGCATCAACCTCGTCGGTGATGCGCTGCGTGATGCAGTCGATCCCAAGTCCGCTGAGCGATAAGGAGGGGTTGTTGTGGCATTACTTGAATTAAAAAACCTGAAGACTTTCTTCGCAACCAAGCGCGGCACGGTCAAGGCGGTCAACGGCGTCAGCTATTCGCTTGACGCGGGCAAGGTCCTCGGCGTTGTCGGCGAATCCGGTTCCGGCAAGAGCGTCTCGGCCATGAGCATTCTCCGCCTGCTCGACGGCAACGGCTATATCGACTCCGGCGAGATCCTCTTCAACGGCCAGGATCTGACCAAGCTGTCGATGAACGAAATGTACAAGATCCGCGGCAACGAGATCTCCGTGATCTTCCAGGAGCCGATGACGAGTCTGAACCCGGTCTTCACCGTCAGCCGTCAGATCTCCGAGCCGCTCATGATCCATCAGGGCATGAACAAAAAGCAGGCTGCCGAGAAAGCGGTTGAGCTGCTGTCCGACGTCAAGATCCCGAACCCCGAGGTCGTCGCCAAGCAGTATCCGCACCAGCTGTCCGGCGGTATGCGGCAGCGCGTCATGATCGCCATGGCGCTGGCCTGCCGTCCGAAGCTGCTGATCGCGGACGAGCCGACCACGGCGCTCGACGTGACCATTCAGGCGCAGATCCTGAAGCTCATGAACGAGCTGCGTGAGAAAAACGGCACCGCCGTTCTGTTCATCACGCACGATCTCGGCGTTATCAACCAGATGGCCGACAATGTCGCGGTCATGTACTGCGGCCAGGTCGTCGAATACGCGCCCGCCGAGACGATCTTCCACAAAAACGAGTATTCCCATCCCTATACCGAGGGCCTGATGCTCTCCATCCCGCGTCTGGATACCCCCAGCGACGAACGGCTTGAAGCGATCCCCGGCGCGGTTCCGCACCCGCTGGATCTGCCCAAGGGCTGCAAATTCGCCCCGCGCTGCAAGTACGCGACTGAGCGCTGTCTGGAGGAGGAGCCGGAACTGATCCACGTCTCCGACACCCAGCAGGTTCGCTGCTTCTACGCGAAGAAGGAGGACAGACATGCAAAATAATGACAAGAAGGTTCTGCTTCGCATCAGCAACCTGAAGCAGTATTTCCCCCTGAAGGGCGGCCGTTTCGTCAAGGCTAACGACGGCATTACGCTGGATATCTACGAGGGCGAAACGTTCGGCCTTGTCGGCGAGTCCGGCTGCGGCAAGTCCACCCTTGGCCGCACGATTCTTCAGCTGTATCACCAGACCTATGGCCGTACCATGTACTACGGCCGGTCCCTTGACGATCTGGCGCCGAAGTACGTCATCGATACCGTTAAAAACCTCAAAGCCCGCCGCATGAAGCTCCGCGAGCTGGAGCAGAAGCGCGACAAGCTTGAAGCAGAATACGCCAAGCTCTCCGAGAAGGAGCAGTACGCCAAGCACGGCGAACTCGACGCTGCCCGCAAGCTGGCAGAGGATGCGTTGCTGGATATCACAAAGATCGTCGGCGGCTTCCTCGTGGTTGATAATCTCGATCCCGTGATTGCGGCCTATTCCAAGGATTACGCCATTGCGCACAATCTGTCCTCCATGGAGGAAAAGCGGCAGGAACTGCAGGTAGACGTAGACGACGCGGAATATGCGAAGAAAACTGCTGAGAAAGCGGGCAAGTCTGCCAAGGACGGCCAGCTGCAAAGAGCGCAGGAAAAGCTGAAGCAGTGTGACGACCAGATTGCTGCTCTGCGCGCGCAGCTTAACGCTGGCCGCAAAGAGATTGAGGCGCTGCGCGCCCCGTATGCAAACGACCCCGAATTCCAGAAGTACGAAGCCTACCGCGACGACGGCATCGACCTTGCCAGACTCGAGTATAACGAGATGCGCCGCCTGCGCCGCGACATGCAGCTGATTTTCCAGGATCCGTATTCCTCGCTGAACCCGCGCATGAGCGTCGGCCAGATTATCAGCGAAGGCATGCAGGCGCACAACATGATCAAGAAAAAGGACGCCCGTATGCAGGAGATGGTCCTGAAGATCATGGACGACTGCGGCCTTGCACCGTACTTCCTGCACCGCTTCCCGCACCAGTTCTCCGGCGGCCAGCGGCAGCGTATCGGCATTGCCCGCGCGCTTGCCACGAGACCGAAGTTCGTCGTCTGCGATGAGGCTGTCTCCGCGCTGGACGTGTCCATTCAGGCGCAGATCATCAACCTGCTGCTCGATCTGAAGGAACAGCAGAATCTGACCTACATGTTCATCACGCACGACCTGTCCGTCGTCAAGTACATCTCCGACCGCGTCGGCGTCATGTACCTCGGCACGATGGTCGAGTTGGCAGCGGCTGACGAGATCTTCCATCACCCCATCCATCCGTACACCGAGGCACTGCTCAACGCGATCCCGACCACGGATACCGTCGGCGCGAAGGAGTTGTCGATCCTTGAGGGCGACATCCCCAGCCCGGTGAATCCGCCGAAGGGCTGCAAGTTCCATACGCGCTGCAAATATTGCACGGAGATCTGCACGCAGGTCGTTCCGGAGTGGGAAGAGGTTCGTCCAAACCACTTCGTCGCCTGCCACCACAAGCTTGAGGTGAAGGAGTAAGCCGATGCTGTTCCAGAAGAGAGTAGACCGCGCGATGCGCTATCAGAAGGAGCGGAATGAAGCGGCGGAGCAGAAAAAGCCGACGGAGGAGGACAAGGATGCCGTCAGCAAGAAGGACTTGCTTGCGATGATCCTGTCTGCCATGCTGGTGATCCTGCCGGTCGCAATTTTGGTTCTGCTTGGCATTGCGTTTGGCTGCTACTTTCTCTTCTTCCATTGATCTGCTTTATATGCAAAACGCCCCGGCATGCACAGCATGCCGGGGCGTTCAATGTATCACAGATAATTCCGCTTATAAAAAAACAGAAATTTGAAAAACAGAAACTCCCCTGCGCCGAAAACGAGGCAGGGGAGCCTTGCTTTTTTCATACTGCGCAGACCTGACGGGAAGCTTTTTCTATCAGCTTCTGATAGACTGGGCACATGGCGGGCTCGGAAACGGACGGCAGAACGTCCTGCACCGAGAGCCAGCGCACAGCGCTGTTTTCATCTGGCTTGCAGCGGAGAGGAGCCTTGTCATCAGCCTCCAGCAGATACGTCGCGTTCAGATGCAGATGTGCGCAGACGAATTTCCCGCGCTTGACATGCGGCGCGACGTGCAAGATTTCGAGCGAGAAAATTTCCGGGGAGACAGGCACGGCCAGCACGCCGGATTCCTCGTTCGCTTCGCGCAGCGCGACGGAAAGAAGGTCTGATTCCCCGTCGGCATGGCCACCGAGCCAGGCCCAGGACTGATAGAGATTGTGATAGGCCATGAGCACCTTCGTCCTGTCCGGATTCACGATCCAGCAGGATGCGGTGAAATGCGCTGTGGCGTTTTCACGCGTAAGGAGATCGGAGAAGCCGTCCACGTCGGCCAGCATCTGCCGCCGGTCGGCCTCCTCCTGCTTGCTCTTGTTGCTCTGGGGGCCGCTGCGGCGGCCCGACTTGCTGCGGATCTTCTCCTTGCCCTGGGTCTGGCGCTGGTCCCGGCGGCTGTTGCCGGTGCGGGCGTCGGCCATATCCTGGAGCTTCTCGTCGTACTTGTCCATGTTCACGGCCGTGGCCTTGCGGGTGTCCACCACCTTGGTCTGGGGCACGCGGCTGACGGGCTTCTTCTCCGGCTGGGGTTTCTTTTCCGGCTGGGGCTTCTTGCCGGCGGGCTGCTGCTTGGCGGCGGGCTCCGCCTTCTTCTCGGCAGGCTTGGCGGCATCGGCGTAAATCGCCTGGATGCCGGAAACCTGGTTGTGCTGGGTCAGACTCTCAAAGATCAGAGACAGCTCCCGATCTCCCAAAACCTGCATATGGTTTTTGGGCGTCTCGGCATACTTGGTCAGAATCTCCGTGATCTGCTTGGTGGGGACGCCGAAGTCCTTCGCCACCTCATGCACTCTGTATTTGTTACCTACGCTACCCAAATAGAGCCACCTCCATCTTTGTGATTCGATTCCTTACTTGCTTTTTTTCGGGGACCCCTTGCCCTTATGCACCGGGCGGGAGCCCGCGAAACGGGGCCGTTCCCCCTGGGGACGCTGCCCGGGCCGCCGGGGACGGCGGGCGGACTTTTCCGGCTTCTGCGGCGCTTGGGGCGCAGGGGCCGCTTGAACCGGGGCGGCTTTTTTCTTGCCCCGGCGCAGATTCTTTTCATGCTGGGCCTGCTCCGCCCGGCGCTGGGCCGCGCGAAGGGCCTTCACCTCCAGCCGCTGGGCCGCCGGGGCGTATCGCTCCGGGTCCAGCGCCGCCAGCTTTTTGACGATGGCCTCGGCAAAGCCGATGTCCGTTATGGCCGCCATGGCGCAGCTGGTGCGGCCCAGGGCACGGCCCAGTTGGTCCTTGTCAAAGGGCACCGTCAGGCACAGGCATGCCCCGGTCTGGCCGAAGGACATGGCCCGGCGCACAGACCCGGCGGCGGCGTCCTGGGCCAACAGGATGACCCGGGCGTCCTTGGCCCGGGCGGCGGAGCCCACCGGCTCCTCGCCGATCTCCACGCGGCCCGCCTTTTTGGCCAGACCCAGCATGGATAATACCTGTTCCGTCATGCCTCGCCGCCTTCCATCTGCGCTTCCAGCGCGTCGTAGACCTCCGGCGGGATGGCGGTGTCAAAGGCCCGTTCCAGGGCCCGGGTTTTCCGGGCCTTCTGCAGGCAGGCCACGTCGTGGCACACATAGGCGCCCCGCCCGGGC
>OICR01000840.1_pt1 | contig 12042 bp, 9 predicted proteins | sample 1581321 | NCBI WGS metagenome assembly OICR01 (sample SAMEA3882557, study PRJEB24775) | human gut metagenome | biome: human-associated habitat; feature: intestine environment; material: feces | place: Netherlands | collected 2009/2010
AAACGGCGGCGGTATTTATGACAGATTCACCGACCGTGTAATGTTTCCGATTATCAATCCGAGGGGAAATGTTATTGCATTCGGCGGCAGGATTATGTCGGATGCAAAGCCGAAATATCTCAACACCTCCGATACGCCGGTGTTTAAAAAGAGTGCAAATCTGTTTTCACTCAATAACGCAAAAAATTCGGGCAAGCGAACTCTCATTCTCTGTGAGGGTTATATGGATGTTATTGCTGTTAATCAGGCAGGCTTTACAAATGCTGTTGCAACTCTGGGAACGGCTCTTACAGGCGAACAGGCTGTTTTGATGAAACGGTATGCCGATGAGGTAATTATCTGTTACGATGCCGATGAGGCAGGTCAAAAGGCTACCGCAAGGGCAATTCCGATACTCAGAAATTCGGGACTTAATGTAAAGGTTCTGACAATTCCAAGCGGTAAGGACCCCGATGAGTTTATCAAATCAAAGGGTAATGACGGTCCTGCCGCATTCAAAGCGTTGCTTGACAAATGCGGAAACGATGTTGAATATCGCTTGCAAAAGCTGAAAAATGCACACAATTTTCAGCTTACGGAGGGCAAGGTTGCTTTCCTTGAGGAGGCGGCAAAGCTGATTGCAACAATCAGCAGTCCGATTGAACGGGATGTCTATTCTTCAAAGGTTGCATCCGAACTCGGAGTTGACAAAAATGCATTCAAACAGCAGGTGTCAAGGGCTTCACGCAGAGGTGAAAGGGCAGAAGAAAAGAAACAGGCCCGTCAAATTCAGCTTGAACTCAGCCGAAGAAACGATAAAATCAATCCCGAGCATTTTCAGAAGCCACGCAGCTCAAGTGCAGAGGAGGCTCTCTTGGTATATTTGCTCAATAATCCGGATGCGTATGAAGTGATTTCTGCAAGGGTAAAACCCGAACAGTTCCAAAACAGTCTTATACGAAGGTTTTTTGAATATTTCGGCAGTCGCATAGAAAATGGAAAAGATCCTCTTACAAATGTGGCGGCTGATTTTACACAGGATGAAGTTTCAAAGCTCTATCAGCTGATGTCACAGTCAATTTCAGGTGTGTCAACCGAAGAGGCAATGAACGAATACATAAATGTTATCAACGAGGAAAGCTCAAAGCTCAATTCCGGCGATTTAGCCGAGGTTTCAAATGAGGAGCTTATGGCATATCTCGATAAAATAAGGAAAAAGAAACAGTAAGCACAGGAAAGGAAAATGAGTATGGCAGCTACACCCGATAAGAAAACGGTAGTAAGGGATCTTATGGAACTCGGTAAGCAGAAAGGTCAGCTTACCAATCAGGAAATTCTCGACGCAATCGGAGAAATTGACTTTGATCCCGAACAGCTTGAAAAGCTTTACGATTCCCTTGCACAGCTTGGCATTGAAATTGTTGAGGATTCAGGCGACATTAAAATTGATGACATTGACCTTGGCTTTGATGAAAACAAAGACGGCGACTCACACACACCTGTTGCAGAAACCGGCAGTGTTTCCGTTGATGACCCTGTAAAGGTTTATCTTAAAGAAATCGGACGGGTTCCGCTCCTTTCTTCCGATGAAGAAATCAACCTCGCAATCAGAATTGCCGATGGAGATGTTGCCGCAAAACAGCGACTTTCGGAAGCAAACCTACGTCTTGTTGTTTCCATTGCAAAGCGTTATCTCGGCAGGGGAATGCAGTTTCTCGACCTTATTCAGGAAGGCAATCTCGGTCTTATCAAGGCTGTAGAAAAGTTTGACTATACAAAGGGCTTTAAGTTTTCAACATATGCAACATGGTGGATCAGACAGGCTATAACCCGTGCCATTGCCGATCAGGCCCGTACAATTCGTATTCCTGTCCATATGGTTGAAACAATCAACAAGGTTAAAAAGGTTCAGAGCCAGCTCCTTCATCAGAACGGTCACGAGCCGTCTGCCGATGAAATTGCCGCTGAAATTGATATGCCTGTTGACAAGGTTCGTGAAATTATGCGTGTCGCTCAGGAGCCTGTTTCGCTTGAAACCCCTATCGGTGAGGAAGAAGACAGCCATCTTGGCGACTTTATTCCCGATAACGATGCTCCCGCACCGGCTGACGCTGCATCACACACAATGCTCCGTGAACAGCTTTCCGATGTTCTTTCAACACTCACTCCCCGTGAGGCAAAGGTTCTCAAACTCCGTTTCGGTCTTGAGGACGGCAGAAGCAGAACGCTTGAAGAGGTTGGCAAGGAGTTCAATGTAACCCGTGAGCGTATCCGTCAGATTGAAGCAAAGGCTCTCCGCAAGCTCCGCCATCCGTCAAGGAGCAGAAAGCTTAAGGATTATCTTGACTACTGATTGTTAAACGCTTATGATTACCTTCGATGAGTGCGGCGCAATGCTTGACGAGATTGCGGACTCAATGCCTTATGAATTATACAGAGATTTAAACGGAGGAATTTCGCTTCTTCCGCAGTCAAAGGTTCATCCGAAAGCTCTTCACAATGATTTGTTCATTTTGGGTGAGTACATACGCAATTCTCTCGGCAACGCCATTGTGTTTTACTACGGTTCAATCAACAGGGTTTACGGCACTCTTGATAAAGAGGAATACCGAAAAAAGCTTGTTGAAATACTTCATCACGAGGTTCGCCATCATAACGAATATCTTGCAGGCTGCGATGACCTCGGAATTTATGACAAAAATCAGATTGAAGATTACCTTAGAAAACACGGAAAATAATCAAATGAAATTTTAAAAGGACAGCTTTTAATCCGAAGCTGTCCTTTTTTGTCATCTAACCTTTATAATCTGTCCCGGATAAATCACATTCGGATTTGAAAGTCCGTTAAGCCGTGAAAGATTGTCAACGGTTGTTCCGTGCATTTGTGCAATTATCCACAGCGAATCACCCGGACGGGCAACATGATACTGCGTTTCCGCACTACCGGCGGGAACCGTAAGAACCTGACCTACAAAAATAGCGTCAGGAGTTTGAATGTTGTTGTATTTTAATATGTCATTCACCGTTGTCTGAAAGAACTGCGCAATGCCAAAAAGCGTATTGCCGGGACGAACGGTGTACTGAACCATTTCCATATCTGTCCTCCTTGCTTTTCATAGTAACAATATATGCCTGTGACAAAAATGCGTTACTCCTGCATAAAATGAACCGTGCAAGAGAAAATAACCTTAGCGCAGATATTCCTGCCTTTGCAGGCGGCGGATTTTGCTCGGCTTTTGCTGCAAATTTAGTTTGAGAGGGTATATAAATGGAAATAAAAATAGACAGAATAATCGGCAGAGAAATAATAGATTCAAGAGGAAATCCCACAGTTGAGGCGGAGGTTGGCCTTTCGGACGGAACCTTTGCAAAAGCGTCTGTCCCTTCGGGTGCTTCAACGGGAGAATTTGAGGCGGTTGAACTTCGTGACGGTGATAAAAGATACCTCGGAAAAGGAGTGCAGAGAGCCGTTGAAAATATCAACAGCATAATTTCGCCTAATCTTTGTTGCGACTCACCTTTTGACCAGTGTGCAATCGACAGCAAAATGATTGAACTGGACGGCACGGAAAATAAGGAGCTTCTCGGTGCAAACGCTATTCTTGCCGTATCGCTTGCCTGTGCAAAGGCGGCTGCAAAGAATCTCAGATTGCCGTTATTCCGTTATATCGGCGGAACATATGCGGTCAGAATGCCTGTTCCAATGATGAATATTCTCAACGGCGGCGCTCATGCGTCAAACAATATTGATATTCAGGAGTTTATGATAATGCCTGTAGGCGCAAGGTGTTTTTCCGAGGGAATGATGCAGTGCTGTGAAATCTACCATACGCTTGGCAAAATTCTCGCAGAGAATAATATGTCAACAGGTGTAGGCGATGAGGGCGGTTATGCACCGAGCCTGAAAAGTGATGAGGATGCAATTGAGTATATAATTAAAGCGATTGAAAAAACAGGTTATACTACTGATGAAATTAAAATTGCGCTCGATGCCGCATCTTCCGAATGGTATTCCGACGGAAAATATATTCTTCCAAAGAGAGGCGATTCGCTTTCAAGCGACGAACTTATTAATTATTTTGACAAGCTCTGTTCTGATTATCCGATTATCTCGCTTGAAGATCCGCTTTCCGAACACGACTGGGACGGTTGGCAGAATATTACTTCAAAAATCGGCAACAAAGTTCAGCTTGTTGGTGATGATTTGTTTGTTACAAACACAAAAAGACTTAAAAAAGGCATAGCACTCGGAGCAGGCAACGCAATTTTGATTAAAATTAATCAGATAGGAACGCTGACGGAAACGCTTGATGCAATTGACACGGCTCACAAGGCAGGTTATCGCACGATTATTTCACACAGGAGCGGCGAAACGGAGGACACAACCATTGCGGATATTGCCGTTGCTGTTAATTCGGGACAGATAAAAACAGGTGCTCCGTGCAGAACCGACAGAGTTGCAAAATATAACAGACTTCTTCGGATTGAAAGCGCAATTGTCAACACTTCAACCTACGGAATATAACAGATTTCACCCCGACCGAGGTTGGGGTGTTTGTCTTTTAAGAACAAAATTTTATTATTATGTAAATTTAATTGCCAAATTGTATTTTTTTGACAGATTTTTCTTTGCTTAATATAAATTTAAAAATAAACTTTTAGAAATTCAGCATATTGCATATATTTGTCAAAGAAAATTCTACAACAATAAAGCCTTTATCAATTGCTATATTCTTAATCGGAATTAAAATATATTGCCTTATATGATAAAATTAACTAATGAAATGCTAACATTGGAATTCGTACGGACTATTGTAAAACAGTGCTGATTGTAACCTTTGTTTTGCTCATATCCGAATAAGTCAGGAGGCATTTTTGATTGTTTCTAAAAAGATTATTGGCAGGAGTAATGACAGCTATGATGATTACGGGAATGTGTGCGGCTGATGTTTCGGCAGCGGAAAAGAAAACTGTAACAGATTATCAGGCATATGCTGCAAATCTGGATAAGTCGGCATATTCAGGTAATGATTTGGGAGCTTCTTACTCAAAAAAGGCAACGACCTTCAAGGTATGGTCGCCTAATGCGGCGTCTGTTCGTGTGAATATTTTTGAACACGGCAGTGATAATTAGGGAGATGCAGGTTCTATAATGTCAAGAGCTATGACGCTTGACAAAACAACGGGCGTGTGGTCTGTTACAATTAACGGTGACCTGCTTAACAAATATTACACATATTCCGTTACACACGGAAAAACAACTAAAGAAACAGCCGATGTTTATGCAAAGGCTTGTGAACGGTCAACGCTCAATGGTTGTCGATTTAAGTACAACCAATCCTGAGGGTTGGGCAAACGATAAGCATGTGCTTGTTCAAAACCAGACCGATGCGTCTGTGTGGGAGATCTCTGTAGCCGACTTTTCTTCATCGGAATCAAGCGGTGTCAGTGAAGCCAATCGGGGAAAATTTCTCGCCTTTACCGAAGGAGGCACAACAGTCAACGGTGTTCAGGGAGCGTCTTCAACCTGCATTGACTATCTTAAAAAGCTCGGTGTAAAGTATGTTCAGATTATGCCGTTCTATGATTTCGGTTCTGTTGACGAGAGCAAGAACATTATGGACCAGTACAACTGGGGCTACGATCCCGTCAACTACAACTGCCCCGAGGGTTCTTATTCTACAAATCCAAAAAAAGGCGAAGTGAGAATCAAGGAATGTAAGCAGATGATTCAGGCACTTCATAATGCCGGAATCGGTGTAATTATGGATGTTGTCTATAACCACACCTACACCTCTGATTCTTGGTTTCAGAGAACAGTTCCGAATTATTACTACAGAATGAACAATGACGGAACTTTCTCAAACGGTTCGGGCTGTTCAAACGATACAGCAAGCGAACATCTAATGTTCAGAAAGTATATGATTGATTCCGTTACATATTGGGCAAGCGAATACCACATTGACGGTTTCCGCTTTGACCTTATGGGACTTCATGATGTAACAACTATGAATTCAATTCGTACCGCACTTGACAATCTTTATGCAGACGGCAGCGGCAGGCAGATTCTTATGTACGGTGAAGCGTGGGATATGGCAACCAATTGTGACGAAGGTACATTATTGGCAAGTCAGAAAAATCTCAAGCAGATGAGCGACCGCATCGGTGCATTTGACGATACAATCCGTGATGCAATCAAGGGCAGCACAGGAGGTACGGACGGTGCATTTATTCAGAACGGTTCTAACAGAGCTAATCTTAAAATAGGCATTGCAGGTCAGAGTGACACAACAACAGGCTGGGCAAATGTTCCGTCACAATGTGTAACATATGCGTCGTGTCACGATAACCTTTGCCTTTACGATAAGCTTGTCGGTTCGGTTTACGGTGCCGACGGTAAATATCGCAAAAGATATGAAGATCTTGTTGCAATGAACAAGCTTTCTGCGGCAATTGTTATGACTTCTCAGGGCATTCCGTTCTCCCTCGGCGGTGAAGAATTTTGCCGCAGTAAAGACGGTGACGAAAACAGCTATGCGTCAAGCAGAAAGGAAAATCAGCTTGACTGGGAGAATATTGATCTCTATTCCGATGTAATTGAATATTACAGAGGACTTTATAAAATCCGTGACGCTTTTGCGGCATTCTCGGATTCTACTGCTGCAACAGCCAACAGCCTTACATATCTTTCCGATGTTCCAAAGGGTGTTACAGGTTATACAATCAATAACACAGAGAGCGGAAAATGGAATAAGATGTGCGTAATATTCAACGGCTCGGATTCTGCACAGAATGTAAACGCAAAAGGCGACTGGGTTGTCCTTGCGGATAACAAGACAGCGGGACTTCGCAACATAAAGAATGTTACAAACATCGTAAAGGTTGAGGCGCATTCAGCCGTTATTATGGTTGACACAAAGAGCTATGATTCTGCGGGAATTATGGATGATGAGGGCGCGGTTGTAATTGATTATTATGACAACAAAACCGAAAAGCTCATAAAGTCGCAGACGCTCACGGGCGAGCTCGGAACAAGCTACGATATAACAAATCTTGCGTCTACTCTAAGCTATGATGTAAAGAAAACCGAGGGCGAAAGCAAGGGAGTGTTTACCGACCAGATTGGTCACGTAAAGGTTTATGTTGAAGAATATGACGGCGAGATGTCAACGGTTACGGTAAAGTTTGTTGATGAAACAAATAATACGGAAATTGAAGATTCTTATCTTGTGAGAAACAGAAGGGGAGAGCAGTACTATACTCCCGACCTTCCGTCCATCAAGAATTACAAGCTTGTTCTTGACGACCTTCCGACAAACGGTGCAGGCAAGCTTGATTCCGCAAGCAAGACCGTTACATACAAATATACCCGTGTTACAGATGATGAGGACAAGACAGTTTGCAGGGTCAACGCCATTTATATGGATGATTCGGGCAAGATTCTTGATACAAAGACAATCACGGGTGCTGAAGGACAGGCTTATTCACTCTCTCAAAATACATATGAGGAAAAAGAGCTTGTAAGCGTTCCGGAAAAGGCAAACGGAACATTCAAATCGGGTGAAATAAATGTGGTGTTCAGCTATTCGTCAAATCCCGATCCGCTCAAGCAAATGCTTCCGTTCGTGTATGTCGGCACAGGACTTATTATTGCACTTTGTGCTGCATCAACGGTTTACTCTTCTGTTAAGCGCAAAAAGCGTCTTATGGCTGATCTTGACATTGAAGAGGACTGATTAGGGTAGTTATTTCCGTATGCTGACGGAATAGATTATAAAAATTAATAAGGAGGAATATTATCTATGAGAACTACGAAAAAAATTGTTTCTGCAGTTCTTGCAGCGTGCATGCTTGCCTCAACAGCGGTTGTGTCAAGCTTTGCCGCGACAGCCGATGACAGTTCGGCAGTTTCAAGCGACTACGCAAGAGACAATTCTTACACAAAGGCTGCTGAAGATATTGACGCTCAGTATGCTTATTCCGGCAATGATCTTGGTGTTACTTACACAAAAGGTGCTACAACATTCAAGGTTTGGTCACCGACAGCAACCGGTGTTAAGCTCAATATCTTTACAAAAGGTTCGGATGACGAGCAGGGTGCATCTAAAGTTGCTAGCTACACACTTGAAAAAATGCTCGTTGAAGGTGAGTGGAACGGTGTTTGGACGATTACACTCACCGGCGAATGGAAGGATTATTATTACACATACTCAGTCACAACAACAGACACAACACACATCGGTTCAGATGCAACAAAGACTTATGAAACACAGGATGTATACTCAACGGCAACAGGCGTAAACGGCAAGCGCTCAATGATTGTTGATCTTGACGATACAGATCCTGAGGGCTGGTCAAACGATAACCATGTTCTTCTTGACAAATCAACAAAGTCATCAGTATGGGAACTCCATATCAAGGACTTTTCTTATGACAAGGCTTCGGGCGTAAGCGATGCTAACAGAGGCAAGTACCTTGCTTTCACAGAATCAGGTACAACTCTTAACGGCGAGGGCAAGGTTTCAACCTGTATTGATTACCTCAAGGAACTTGGTGTAACAACAGTACAGCTTAACCCGTTCTATGACTTCCAGTCAGTAAATGAGGCAGGCGATGATTCTCAGTTTAACTGGGGTTATGATCCGACAAACTACAATGTTCCGGAGGGCTCGTATTCTTCAAATCCGTATGACGGTAAAGTAAGAATCAAAGAATGCAAGGAAATGATTAAGGCTCTCCATGACGCCGGCATTTCTGTTGTAATGGATGTTGTTTACAACCATACTTATTCAACTGATTCATGCTTCCAGTACACAGTTCCTAACTATTACTACAGAATGAAAACAACAGGTAAATTCTCAGACGGTTCGGGTTGCGGCAACGAAGGTGCAACAGAGCGTGCAATGTACAGAAAGTATGTTATTGATTCACTCAAGTATTGGGTAAACGAATATCATGTTGACGGCTTCCGTTTTGACCTTATGGGTCTTATGGATGTTGAAACAATGAATATGGCAAGAGAAGCGCTTGACCAAATTGATCCACGAATCACAATGTGGGGTGAAGGCTGGGCAGGCGGTGACTCCTACCACCCGACTAACACTTGCTCAGGCACAAAATTCTATCCTGCAACACAGGCTAATGCGTCAAGACTCAGCGACAGAATCGCTATTTTCAATGACGGCATCCGTGACGGTATAAAGGGAAGTGCAATGGAAATCAACGATGTTGGTTTTATACAGGGCTCAAAGTCATCCGCAAAGGGTGTAAGCTACGGTGTTCGTGCCAACAGCTCAGGTACATACAAGTGGAAGGCTCAGGCTCCTTCACAGTGCGTAACCTATGATGCGTGTCACGATAACGCAACACTTTATGATCAGATTATTGCGTCAACAGGTCTGGCAGACTACGGAGAGAGAAATTCCGAGGCTGTTAAGATGAACAGGCTTGCAAGTGCAATTATCTACACATCACAGGGTATTTCATTCACACTTGCCGGTGAAGAAATGGCTCGTTCAAAAGACGGTGACACAAACAGCTACAAGTCGGCAGCCGACCTTAATATGATTAAATGGCAGAATGTTGTTGACTATGCCGATGTAGTTTCTTACTACAAGGGTATGATGCAGATTAAGTCAGCATTCTCGCCTCTCACAGCTATGGATAATTCATATGCTGACAAATACACATTCACAAAAAAGGTTTCTGCTTCAACAAATCAGATTTCATTCACAATTCAGAACGATGTTGAGGGTGAATGGAACAAGATGGCTGTTATTTATAACAGTGCAACCACAGCTGCAGATGTAACCCTTTCGGATACATCCGTAACAGATTGGGTTGTTATCGCTAACGGTGAAACAGCAGGTCTTGACTCACTCGGCGAGGTGACAGGCTCAACATTCACAGTACCTGCTCGTTCGGCAATCGTAGCTGTTGACAAGGCAGGCTATGAATCGGCAGGCATTCATTCTTCAAACGGTAAGGTTAAGGTTAACTATGTTTACGAAGCAACAGGCAAAAAGCTTGAAGATTCTGTAATTCTTCAGGGCACTGTAGGTTCAGGTTATGTAACAGTTCCAAGCGCAGTTGTTCCCGATACATACACCGTAAGCCGTATTGAAGGAAATGCAGAGGGCAATTATACTTCTGATATGCAGGAGGTTACATACTACTACGCAGACTATGTTCCCGAGTCTATCATAAATGCTGACTTTAACGGTGACGGCAAAGTTAATGTAATGGATGCTACACTTCTTCAGAAGTATATCCTTAAGATTGAAACTCCTACAGTTGATCAGTCGGCACTTGACCTCAACTATGACAACAAAGTAAGCGTTGAAGATACAACAATGCTTATGAAGTTTATCGTCAGCATACCTGTTTCTTCGGGTAAGGTAACAGCAAATTACTATTACACGGACGCTGACGGAAAACAGCAGAAGCTTACCGATTCAATCGTATTCTCAGGCAAAGTAGGCAGCACATATGATTCAAAGGCATTCAAGGTTGTCGGCTACGCTGTTGATCCTGACAGAATGCCGGAAAATCAGTCTGGCTTAATTCCTTACGGTGATGCTGAGGTAAACTATTACTACATCGCTTCAAGCCTTGACATCACACTTCACGTAAAGCACAACGGTTCACTTACATGGACGCCATACCTCTGGATATGGGGTTCAAACCTTAAGGGCGCAGACTCAGGCAACTTTATGACAGAGTGGCCGGGCGATCCTATGACTGAAGGTGAAAACGGTTGGTTTGATTACAGCTTCACATATAAGGGAGCAGGTACATATAATGTAATTGTATCCGATAACGCTACTAACCAAACAATTGACTACAAGGGCTTTGTAGATAACGAAATGTGGATTGTAATTGATGACTCTGCTGTTACGGGCGGTACATACCTTACATTCTACACAGATAACCCTGACACTAACCCCAACGCTCCAATCGCTGAGCAGGTTACACTCGGTTAATCTGAAATCACAAACACAAATTGCAAAAGAGGGCTGACCTTAAACGGTCAGCCCTTTTAATCGCTAAAAAAGGTTATTATTGCTCTGTAACGAAAAACTCCCCGACAGCTTATAAAACTGTCGGGGAGTCATTGGTTTATCAGTTGTTGTTCATTCTGTAGCAGAGAGTCATAAGGCTGTCGCTGAGATGAACATTCTCTACCATAGTATCATTATAACGAGCATTTATATCATAGTGGCTGAAATTCCAGTAATTCTTGATTCCGTGTGAATAAAGCTTATCGAGAACATTTTCAACACAAACACGGGGAATGCACAAAAACGCTGTGTCAATATGATTTTTATTGCAAAAATCGTCAAGCTCACTTTCGTTTTTAACTGTAATTCCGTTGAGCTTTGAACCGACTTTCTGTTCGTTGTTGTCGAAACAGGCGATAAGCTCAAAACCGAGTTTTTCAAAATTCATGTGCATTGCAACGGCTTTGCCAAGATTACCCGCACCAATAAGGATTGCCTTGTAATCGTTGTTAAGACCGAGAATGTTCTTGATTTCCTCTTTCAGCTGACTTACGCTGTAGCCGTAGCCCTGCTGACCGAAACCGCCGAAGCAGTTAAGATCCTGCCTCACCTGTGAGGCTGTCACATTCATAATTTGTGCAAGCTTAGTTGAAGAAATTTTGTCAATGTTCTGGTCGTTCAGTTCTGATAAAAAGCGGTAATATCTTGGCAAACGCCTGATAACCGACATTGAAATACTGTCATTCTTAGACATTACTCACTATGCTCCTTTAACTTTAAAATCAGAGAGATGCTGCAAGACGCTCGTCAATAGCCTTGAGAAATTCTTCTGTGTTTACTTTCTTTTTGTTCTCAAGTGTCGAGATAGCGTAGAGATCGCCTGTCATAACGCCGTCCTCAATTGTCTTGATTGTTGCTGCCTCAAGCTTGTCTGCAAACTTCATAAGGTCGTCAAGACCGTCAAGTTCGCCTCTCTTGCGAAGTGCGCCTGTCCATGCAAACAAAGTTGCAACAGAGTTTGTAGAAGTTTCTTCACCTTTTAAATGTTTGTAATAATGTCTCT
>OICR01000842.1_pt1 | contig 11959 bp, 10 predicted proteins | sample 1581321 | NCBI WGS metagenome assembly OICR01 (sample SAMEA3882557, study PRJEB24775) | human gut metagenome | biome: human-associated habitat; feature: intestine environment; material: feces | place: Netherlands | collected 2009/2010
GACCAGGATAGAGGATTATTGAACTTCACGCCACTTGTGAAAGGAATCAAACTGACATCGATCGATGAGGGCATGACGGTAAAAGTATTCCATTGTGAAGCATGCCGGAAATTTATCATCGACCAGGATGATTTACGCTAATTATTAAATTTCAGTTTATCGGCAACACCGGATAACACCTCGAATTGGGAATTGCAGGAGCATTGATTAAAATGGGACTATTTGATCTTTTCAGGAAAAGCAAGGCAGAATTATCCGACGAGCAGGAAAAGTGGAATAAGATGTGGAACCTATGGGAAGAAAATCGTGCGGACACGCCCTATGCAGAATTGATGACCTATCAAAGCGAAATAAATAACGGCGGTCATGCTCAATATTTTCATAATATTGATAATACAGATGATTTGCAAAGGGAAATAACGATTTTAAAAACCGTTCTATCTGAAAAACTGCAAAGAAATTTACAGGATGCATATCATGCACACTTGGCAATGACCGATAATGGCTCTGATAAGAACGCAGAAACCGTATTGGAACAATGCGACGATGAGTTTTATAAAAGTGAGGATGAAATTAACTGCATACTTAAAAAATATGCCGCCAAAATGGAACTGTAACCTTTAGCTTTTTACAAAGCATGGGTGCGGGCATCAAAAAACATTGAACCCCCATGCACAACCGTGCTAATATTAATCTGCTGATAATTGCAAGCGAAGGAGAGGTTATGTATGTTAAACAGACGAGGCAGGATAATAATTACGGTTGTTTCGCTTTCAGCGCTTATAATCATTCTTGATTGTATTATCGGCTTTACAATGGGCGGAGTTTTTACGGTTAAGCATTGGCTTGTTGTTATACCTATAAATGCGGTGCTGTCGTTATTGAGCATTTTGTTTATAAAAGGGAAAGAATATATAAAATCAAAGAAAATGCTTGAGCCGTTTATTTTTATTACTGTTTTATTGGTTGCGGCAAGCTGTCTTTTTATGTTCGGATTGGCGCGGCTCGGGGCGGATAGTCAAGGCATTCAATACGATACGGTAATTGAGGAGTGCTGTTCCGAACCCAAATCGCCGCGGACAACCGTTAAATTTTATGATAAAGACGGAAATTTGCAGACGGTTTATGTCTATAAACAAATGTGGCTTGATGATGAATCTGTGCCGGAAACGGGTGCGAAAATTACAATAAAAGAGACGGAGAACGCTTTCGGCGACACATTGTATACAATAGAAAAAGTTAACGGAAGAATACAGCAATAGCTGCTGCGAATCGTCGGAACGGAATCATTTTTATAAAAACGCCGCGGCGGTCTTGCTCTCCGACACCGATATATTTTTGCGCTTAACAAAGGGCGCTTAAAGAGCAAAAACCAAATAAAAGAAGGTCATAATCCGTGCCGGCAGACGTGAATTATGACCTTTATATTTTGCTCTTCGGTCTGCGCCGAATACGAAGCCCCGATTTTATTTTACTTTGTTTTTCGCGGTTATCCTGAACGTGAGTTCAATCATCGTTATCATCAGAACGAAGAAAAAGATGAGATAGAATGGCATTATCTTAAAGCTTACAGCGTTGCCGAGCAGCCCGAACAGCGGGGGAATAAAGGTCGAGCCGACATAGGCGCTCGCCATCTGTATTCCGATTATAGCGCCCGAGTTTTCCGCCCCGAAGTTGTTCGGAGTGGAGTGTATTATGCACGGATATATCGGCGCGCAGCCGAGCCCGATTATGACAAAAGCCGCGGCGGCGAGGAAATAAGAATTCATCGGTACGAACAGGCAGCATATGCCGCAAAGGAGAATCGCCGTCCCCGTTATTATCATCCTGCGGTCGCCGAGCTTATCCGTGATAAAGCCGCTTATAAACCGCCCGACTGTGATTCCTATGTAGAAAAGCGACGCGAATGTAGCCGCGCGCTCTGCGGATATGCCCTTTACTTCAACGAAATATGTGCTTGCCCACTGCATGGCGGTCGTTTCTGCGGCGCAGTAGGCAAAAAAGCCTGTGAGCAGGAACGGCACGCCCTTTATTTTCAGCGCACCGACGAGTCCGACGCTCTTTTTCTCCGTCTCTTCTGTCACCTTGTTGACCTTCCACACGGGCAGGGTCACGAGCAGGAGAATCGCTATCACGAGCTGCAGCGCGCCGACTATGCGGCAGCCGATGTTCCAGGTCTTGTTTGTCAGCGCATAGCCCATGATAAACGGGCTGACTATCGTCCCGACGCCCCAGAAGCTGTGCAGCCAGCTCATGTGCTTGGCCTTGTAGTGCAGGGCGACGTAGTTGTTGAGCGCCGCGTCTATCGCGCCCGCGCCGAGACCGTAGGGCACGGCAAAAACAAGGAGCAGCCAAAACCTGTTCGAAAAAGAGAAGCCGAACAGCGCAAGAACGGTCAGAAATACGCTGAACACCGTGACTATCCGCGTCCCGAGCCTTCTGTTCATCCTGTCGGACATCAGACTCGAAGCTATCGTTCCGCCGGATATGACCATGGAGACGATGCCCATATAAGAAATCGGCACTCCGAGCTCGAGGTGCATGACGGGCCAGCCCGAGCCGAGAAGCGAATCGGGCAGCCCGAGGCTGATAAAGGTAAGATAGATAAGTGCAAGCAAAAACGAATACATTTCGGTTCTCCTTAACTCGCGCGCTTTAGTGCCGCTTGAAATCATACAACTTATAGCACAAACCGATTTTAATGTCAATAAAATAAAGATAATCCGTTCGACTTTTTGAACTGCGGGTTCAATGACAAACCCCTCGCCGTGCGGTAGTCCCGTCATTCCTCTTGCTTCATGAGTTTGTTAACCGCCTGTCCTATCGGCATAAAATCGCTGTTTCTTTCGTCCGCAAGCTCATCGCCTTTTGCTAATTATAATTCTCTTATTATTTATATTGTTATATTGTATGGATTTGTGCCTTCTTATTAAATGATGTGAAAATGCTGACCATAAGATATTTCGCTTCCTATAAGCAGAGTTAATAAGTCATATTTGCACACTTGATACAGTTCGTTTGAACGATTATAATAAATAAGAATGCTAAAGAGTGCTATTTTTGAGTATATGACTGCATGGGAAGTTGCTGAAAAACGGAAAGTATCACTAAGATGGGTGCAACGGCTATACAAGGAAAACCGTATTGACGGAGCTATGAATATAAATCGTGTATGGCTTATCCCGAAAAAAGCTAAAAAGCCTGTCGTTGCAAGGTACAAAGGCAATAAACAAAATAATTGTGTATAAACAAGCAAAAAATTTAAAAAGCTGTTACGCATTGGCAGTATCATCGGTGTATATAGGTGAAAAGGTTATTCACAGGAAGGAGTGATACAATGGATGACAGTAAAATAGTGGAGTTGTTTTGGTCAAGAAACGAAAAAGCTATAGATGAGGTTTCTGCGAAATACAGTAGATATTGTCATAGTATTGCATACAATATTCTGCACAACAACGAAGATTCGGAGGAGTGCGTGAGCGATACTTATATCAGAGCGTGGTATTCTATGCCCCCTCACAAACCGAATAAATTATCTGCGTTTCTGGGTAAAATTACTCGTAATCTGTCATTAAACAGATATGAAAAGCTCAATGCGGAAAAGCGAGGAGACGGACAAACGCCGATTGTACTGGATGAATTACAGGAATGTATTCATTCATCTGAAAATGTTGATGATATAGTTGACGATATTGTTCTGAAAGATGCTCTAAATTGCTTCCTATCTAATTTAGATGAGGAAGAACGTAATATTTTTTTACAGAGATATTGGTACTTATGTTCAATAAAAGAAATAGCAGAAGAACATCATTGTAGCGAAGGAAAAATTAAAATGATTTTAATGAGAAAAAGAAACGAATTGAAGTGCTTTTTAGAAAAGGAGGGGATTTTTCTATGAAAAACACACGGCTTCTTTACTTGTTGGGTGATATAAACGAAGACTATATTGCTAAAGCTGCTCCGAAGAATAAAAAAATCAAGGCTCGGAGATGGGTGAAATGGGGAGCAGCTGCAGCTTGTTTTGCTTTAATTCTATCAATAGCAATTCCGACAGTAATGCATTTTGAAAACTCAAAGGAACTTTTAGAGCCGATACGAATAATGCAATACAATAGTGCAATGTATGAAATCGTAGAGCCGAGCAATAAATCTGTTATCAAATCCTACAATTTACCCTCAAGAATCACGCCTGATATGATTGGTGAATTTGTTACTCCAACAATAATAGAGTACACGGATAGTGCTATGCTGTATAAGCATAATGTTCATACAAAAAATGAACAGAGCGCAATATACATTGTAAAAGAAGGAAACGATTACAAATTTGCTTTATTTTGCAATTACCTTGATAATAAGGTGGTTTCGGCTCAAAATTTGTTTGAGGTGTATGGTATTCAGAACGCAACTGACATAAGCTCCGTTACCATAAAAGAGCCACATAAAATCAGGAGAGTTTTGAGCGCGCAGGAAGATATAGCACATTTTTATAATACTTTAGTTTCGTCTGTGCTTATGGACGAGGAACAGTATCAGCTTGAAGTGTTCCAAAGAAAATCAGAATCCGAACAAGGCACTATTGCAAAAAAGCTGGCAGATGAATGCATTGAAATTACGATTGAAACAACAGACGGACTTGTTATAAATCATTTGGCTTATAATCCTTCTGTCGGTTTTGCTTCTTGGGCACTCTGTCATTATAAATTGGCAGAAGCTCCGTTCTAATTGAAAAACAGTAGGCGGTTTTGATTTACGCAAAACCGCCTGCTGCCATAAAAGGAGAAAATGTACTAATCCGAAACAATTAAATAGAATACTGCATTTGCCAAGTATATCCGCAATATTACTTTTGGCAACACTCTTTTTTGGGAGCCAAAGAGATAATCGAATGGTATTATCAAAATTGGTCATATTTGCACGTAAATATACCCTCAGATATAAATATAGAAGCGGTAGAAAATTAGGGGTCGGCGACTCGACGACCCTTTGACGCTTGCCCCCTGTGCCGAGTCGCCGCACCCTACAAGGACATTGGGGAAAACAGTCTATGCAATCGGGGCAAATCCGCGCTATAACCCCTCAATCCCGGTTTCGCTGAGCCGGCACCCCTGCAGGTGAGCCGCAATCGAAATCCCCCCACAACTCCCGATTTACCGAATTATAATCAATTTTAAGCAAGGCGAACTTGCCTCCGTCGCGCCGTATGCAGCTGCGGCATAGAATATAGTGCCGCAGAGGCGGCAAAAAAGACGGAGGAGAGAGAAATATGGATATAAAACGCAGATTTGCGGGCGCGGCGGCGGTGCTTTTAGCCTGCATCGCGGCGCTTTTGTTTGCGGCGTTCGTCCCGGCGCGGGCGATTTCGCCGTCCGGCGGGCGGCGGTACAGGGGAATAGATATAAGCGAATTTCAGGGCGAGGTTGATTTCGGTAAGGTTCGGCGCAGCGGGATAGAGGCGGTCTATATCCGTGCGGGCGCGGGAGAATATGCGGACGAATACTTCGCCGAAAACTATTCGCGGGCGCGTGAGGCGGGACTCAGGGTCGGCTTTTATCACTATGTCACCGCGCGCTCTGTTGAGGAAGGGCGCAGACAGGCGCGTTTTTTCGCGTCCCTTGCGGCCGGACGCCGACTCGATATGCGCCTTGCGATGGACTTTGAATATTTCGGCTCGCTGACCGCGGAGCAGGTGAACGCCATAGCCGAGGCATATCTTGACGAGCTTACCCGTGTTACAAAAAAAGAGGCCGTGATATACAGCGACCTTTCGAATGCCCGCTCGGTGTTCGGGCGCAGGCTCGCCGAAAAATATCCGCTTTGGGCGGCGCAGTACGGCGCAGACGAGCCGTCCCCAAACGGCAAATGGCGCGAGTGGGTCGGCTTTCAGTATACGGACAAGGGCAGAGTCGACGGCATATCGGGAGACGTTGACCGAGACATCTTCACAGGGGGGATATTCCTTTCGTCTGCGTGCCGCACAGACGGCGAAAAGAAAAGTCCCAAGCGCGAAAAGACCAGGACTGTTATACTGTATGTCCGCCCGGGCGACACGCTCTGGAAAATAGCGCGCGAATACGGCACGACGGTCAAGGCTGTTGCAGAGGAGAACCGCATAGCGAACCCCGATATGATTTTCGCGGGCGAGCGGCTGAAAATAACCCTGCCCGCGCGCGACGGGAGAGAGAAAATTTACACCGTGAAGCGCGGCGACACGCCGATATCTATAGCGGGGAAGCACGGCGTCTCGCTCTCCGCGCTCGAGCATAGAAACGGACTTCGGCGCGGCGAGACGATATATGCGGGGGAAAAGCTCATAATTCCCGGCGCCAAGATGTCGGGCGAGTTTTACGCCGTGCGCCCGGGCGACACGCTTTGGTCGATATCCAGAAAAACAGGCGTTGCGTTGGAGGAGCTTATCGGAATAAACGGGATAAAAGACCCCGATTTGATATACGCGGGGGAGCATATTAAGCTTAAAGGGCGGAAAAGCCGCCCGTGAATGAAAAAAGGTATTGAAATATACGGCCGAATAGTATAAAATAAATATGTAAGTCTAACTAAAATATCGGAGGAGACAATATGGTTTCAGCAGGCGATTTCAGAAACGGCATGACGTTTGAGATGGACGGCGATGTCTATCAGATTATAGAATTTCAGCACGTCAAGCCCGGCAAAGGCGCAGCCTTCGTCAGAACCAAGATAAGAAACGTTATCGCGGGTTCTGTCGTTGAGCGTACCTTCAACCCCACGGAAAAATTCCCCACCGCTTATATCGAGCGCAAGGAAATGGAGTATTCCTATAACGATGGCGATCTCTATTATTTCATGGATCCCGAGAGCTATGAGCTCGTCCCGATAAACAGCAGCGACCTCTCCGACAACTTCAAGTTCGTCAAAGAGAACACCGTCTGCAAGATCCTTTCCTACAAGGGCAATGTTTTCGGCGTTGAGCCTCCCACAAGCGTTACTCTCGAGGTTACCCAGACCGACCCCGGCTTCAAGGGCGACACCGCAACAAACGCCACCAAGCCCGCAGTGCTTGAGACGGGCGCCGAGATCAAGGTTCCTCTGTTTATCGAAGAGGGCGAGATGGTCATTGTCGACACCCGCACCGGCGAGTATCTGAGCAGAGCGTAAGAAGTCCGCAATTGAAAAGATAACAGTTATTTTGAAAGGAGAATGAAAAATGACAGTTACTGAGAAGGTTGCTTATATCAAGGGTCTTGTCGACGGTCTCGACCTCGACGCAAAGAAGGATGAGGTCAAGGTCATCAAGGCCATTATCGACCTGCTTGACGATATGGCCATGAGCGTGTCGGATCTCGAAGAGGGTCTCGACGTTGTCTGCGATCAGGTTGACGAGATCGACGAGGATCTCTCCGACCTTGAGACTTATGTCTATGAGTGCGACGATGACGACTGCTTCTGCGACGATGACGATTGCTACGAAATAGAGTGCCCCAACTGCGGAGAGACTATCTGCGTTGACGACGGCATTCTTGAGGACGGAAGCATTGACTGCCCCAACTGCGGCACTCTGCTCGAGTTCGATTTCGACGATGATTGCGGCTGCTGCGATGACGACTGCGGCTGCGACCACAAGGACTGATAATAAACCTACGAAATGCCGCTACGCGCCGCTCCTGCGGCGCGCAGTTTTGCTATACGATACAAATATATATTTTACCTGTATTTTACCTGCTTTAAAATGGCGGGTGTAATTTTTGCGCGGTGCGGCTATAGGGAACTTGTTCATCGAGATTTATTTTGACGTTTACTTTACCGTTCCCGCCCCGCTGTTTACATTCGATATTCACTAACGGTCTCTGACGGTTTTAACTCGGGAAATCAGTGCGCGTCGCGCACAAAAAATATAAAAATCTTCAAAGGAGAGGATCAAATGAAAAGAGGAACGAAAGTTTTTCTCTGCCTTCTGAGCGTCGTGCTTGCAACGCTCATCGTCGCAGCGTGCATTTACTGCGGGTATTATCCGCACTACAAGCGCAATCAGCACGCCGCAGTTATCGCGGATAAGCCGCTCGAGCGCGGGGAGATGCGCATTATGAGCTGCAATCTGCGCTGCGCGAACACCTCCGACCTCGGTAAAACAAGCTGGTTCTACCGCGCGGATCTCATCGTCAAGAACATAGAAGCGGAGGCGCCGACCATCATCGGCTTCCAGGAGGCTACGAAGTGGCAGTACAACTATATGTGCCGCACGCTTCAGGGCTATGACTCGATCATAACCTTCCGCGACGAATCGACTTTCTCCGAGGGCTGCCCGGTGTTCTACCGCACCGACCTCTACGACCTCGTTGACAAGGGCTCGTTCTGGCTCTCCGAGACTCCCGAAAAGATGAGCAAGGACTGGGGCTCGGCGTGTTACCGCATATGCAGCTATGTCATTCTCAAGGAGAAGCAGACGGGACTTGATTTTGTCGTGTTCAACACGCACCTCGACCATGTCAGCGAAGAGGCGAGAATAAAGGGCATAGGCGTTGTGCTCGACAAGATAGCGCAGTTCGGATCTCTGCCCGCGATGATAATGGGCGACTTCAATGTTGAAGAGGACACCCCGACCTACCGCAGCGCGACCGAGAACTTCTTCGATGTCAAGTATCAGACGGAGAACCCGATAAAGAGCTGCACCTATCAGAATTGGGGCAAAAATCTCGACTATGACTGCATAGACTACATAATGATCTCCAAGACCGGCTTCAAGGTCAACAGCTACGACGTTGTCAGGACGACCTACGACGGAGTTTATCCGAGCGACCACTTCCCGATAACGGCGAGCCTCACCCTCACGCAGAACTGAAAATCACCTCCGCACGGCGAAAGTCATGCGGAGGTTTTTAGTTGATGTCAGGATATTTTCAGGTTGAGCTTGAGCTTGTCGGATATCATGGCGATAAACTCGCTGTTAGTCGGCTTGCCGCGGGAGTTCTGTATGGTGTAGCCGAAGTAGGAGTTGAGCACATCGACGTCGCCCCTGTCCCAAGCGACCTCGATGGCGTGACGGATGGCACGCTCGACGCGCGACGGAGTTGTTTTGAAGGTCTTTGCGACCGTGGGATAGAGCAGCTTCGTGACGGAATTCATTATCTCGCCGTCGTTGACCGCGAGTATAATCGCCTCGCGCAGATACTGATAGCCCTTTATGTGCGCGGGCACGCCGATGCGGTGCATTATCTCGGAGACGGTGACCTCAAGGCTGTTGTCGGAGCTCGAAAAGGAGACTATATTTCCCTGCGCCGGAGCGGAGAGCCCCGAGAGCTGCTTTATCCTTTGAATGAGCATCTGCGTATCAAAGGGCTTTATGAAATAGTAGTCCGCGCCGTTTTGAGTTATCTCCTGCTCGAGGCGCGGATTCGCGTTTGACGCGGTGACGAACACCAGCGGGCGCGGCTCAAGGCGCATATCCGCGAGTCCTCCGAGCACGCCGATAGCGTCCGTGCCCTGCATGAAAGCGTCCATTATGAGCACGTCCGGTCTGCTGCCCTGCCTGAAAAGTCGAAGTATCTGCGCGCCGTCCTTGCGAACGGTCTCGACCTCAAAGCCGCTCGAGCGCAGAGCCGCGGCGCAGCCCGTCTGAGTGTCCGTATCCTGTGCAAGCATGATTTTTAACATTTTTCCCATAATTAGTACCTCCGGGTTGATTTTTCATTTGGATTTTACCATATATGGGAATAAATGTCAATAATTATTTACCATTTTTTGGCAATTTTTATTTTTAACCCCTCTTTTACTACGCCGCGTCGGAATATCCGGGCGAAGAGATACGCTCAGCTTCGTCTGTCATAGTCTGCGCAAAAATCGCATAGCCCTTGCGTGGGTCGTTGACAAAGACGTGCGTCACCGCGCCGACGAGCATACCGTTTTGGATTATCGGGCTGCCGCTCATGCCCTGCACTATGCCGCCCGTCTTTTCTATAAGCCGCTCGTCGCACACCTCGACCGTCATGTTGCGCTGCCCGCTTTTTGTATACAGCTTCGTTATCTCAATATCATAGTACTGCGGGCCGTTTCCGTCTACCGTCGAAATTATCTGCGCTTTGCCCGTCTTAACTTCGTCGATTATCGCCACGGGGATTTCCTCGCCCTGCGGCAAAGTTTCAAACGCGCCGTAAACGCCTATGCCGCAGTTTTCATACAGCTCGCCTATCTCCCCCGGAGCAAACACGCCGCAAAGCTCGCCGGGCGAGCCGTCCTTGCCCTTATAGCAGCCCTTTATCGCGGCGTTTACCGCGTCGCCGCCCGATATCGGCAGCACCTCGCCCGTGTCAACGTCGCAGACCGCGTGGCCGAGCCCCGCGAAAATCCCGTTTTTGCGGTCGTAGAACGTCACCGTGCCTATCCCCGCCGACGAGTCGCGAACCCAGAGCCCGGCCTTGAATTTTTTGTCCGTCCTGCTTCTCGCCGGCAGCAGGCTCACAGTCTGCCTCTTGCCCGCGCGTTCGATGAGCAGCTCGATTTCGTCGCCTCCGCTCGACTCGACGGCGGAGGAAATGTCGTTATTTCTGCTGACCGGCGCGCCGTTGATTTCAAGAATGATATCGCCTTTTTTGAGCCCCGCGCGAGCCGCCGGGCTGACTGCGCCCGCTGCCGTGTCTATCTCCTCGCTCCCGACTATCAGCACGCCGCGCGTATAGAGCCTTATGCCGAAAATCCCGCCGCCGACGGTGACATATCTGCGCTGAGACACCTTCACCCTTGCGGTTTTTACCGGAAACAGCCCGAACGCCTTGACCTCAAGCTCGTAGTCGCCCTGCGGCGATGCGGCCGCGGATGCGGAAAATACGCTCTCGCCTATCTCGGCGCCGCTGCCCGCGACGACGCAGTATTCGTCGGGCAGCTGGATTTCGCCGTAAGCGACGCAGGAAAATATTCCCACAGAGAGCATGAGCGCCACGGCGCTGAAAAATCTTATTACCTGCCTCATTCTCCGCCCCCTTTTTTTATTGTCCGATTTCGGACACTGATATTTTTTCCGCGCCGCTCGGTATTATCGCCGGAAAACAAAGGGCGAAACGGAAAATAAAAAATTTTTCAAAAAAGTTTCGCGTTCTAATCTTTCTTTAATTTTCGCGGGTTATCATGTAGGTGCAATAAGGGACACGATCCCGATAAGAAAGGACAGATAATATGAGTATTTTCAAATCAATCGGAGTCGCGCTCATGACAGTTATTATGGCTATCTTCTCTGCATTTGCCCCGCCGCAGGATAAGCCCGATTCGGGCTCGGGCAACTCCGGCCAGACCCAGCAGGAAGTAAGAATAACCCTTGACGGCGCGATAGACATCGCAGTCGCCGACGCGGGTGTCGCCAGAGCCGACGCGAGATTCACCGAGGCAAAGCTTGACGCAGACGACCGCGTGCCCCACTACGACATCGAGTTTGTCGCAGGGGAAAAGGAATATGACTACGAGATAGCGGTCTCGGACGGACGAATCCTCAAAAAAGAGGTCGAGCCCGCAGACCCCTCGAAGCCCTCCGACCCTCAGCCCGACGTCTCCGGCTATATCGGCATTGACGAGGCAAAGGCGATAGCGCTCAGGAAAGTCTCCCTCGATGAGTCGCAGGTCACGTTCAAAAAGGCGAAGCTCGACACCGACGACCGCGTGCCCCACTACGACATTGAGTTCGTTTACGGCGGCTATGAGTATGAGTTCGAGATAAACGCCAAGACCGGTGCGATAATCGAGTTTGACCGCGAGCTTGAGGACAAAAAGCCGCAGGTCGATACCTCGAAGTTCATCACCGTTGAAGAGGCAAAGGCCGCCGCGCTCAAGAGAGCCTCTCTTGACGAGTCGCAGGTCACCTTCACAAAGACAAAGCTTGACACCGACGACCGCATCCCCCACTACGATATAGATTTCGTTTCGGGCGGCTATGAGTACGAGGTCGAGGTTAACGCGAAAAACGGCAGAATAATCGGTTACGAGCGCGAGCGCGAGGAGA
>OICR01000844.1_pt1 | contig 11944 bp, 9 predicted proteins | sample 1581321 | NCBI WGS metagenome assembly OICR01 (sample SAMEA3882557, study PRJEB24775) | human gut metagenome | biome: human-associated habitat; feature: intestine environment; material: feces | place: Netherlands | collected 2009/2010
AGGACCCGAATCGCACCATCGACCAGATCTCCAATGTGCTCGACCTCATCAAGCATCATCCGGATTCGCGCCGCATGATCGTCTCCGCGTGGAATCCGGCCGAGGTGGAGAAGATGGCGTTGCCGCCCTGCCACGCGCTCTTCCAGTTCTACGTGGCCGACGGCAAGCTAAGCTGCCAGCTGTACCAGCGTTCCTGCGACATGTTCCTCGGCGTGCCGTTCAATATCGCCTCCTACTCGCTGCTCACCATGATGATGGCGCAGCAGGCCGGGCTCAAGCCGGGCGAATTCGTCTGGACCGGCGGCGACTGCCATGTTTATGACAACCACGTCGACCAGTTCCTTGAGCAGCTGGGCCGCAAGCCCTACCCGTACCCGACCATCGAGATCCGTAAGGCCGATTCCCTGTTCGACTACCAGTATGAGGACTTCAAGGTCGTCGGCTACCAGCATCACCCCACTATTAAGGCACCTGTTGCGGTCTGATGCTGATTACCGTTTCGTGGACAGCGAATACTGTGAAGGTGACGGCCCCCGAGTCTTCGCTGTCCACTACACTAAGGCCCAGTTCCGCAATCCAGGAGGAGTAAGCGAAATGGAGCATGACAGTAGCCGTAGCGGCTATCACGAACCCGAGCCCGGATCTGCCGGGCTGTCTGCCACTGAAGAAGACTGGGGTGACGATTATCCCAAGACCTTCTCGGTGAATCTTATCTGGGCCGAAGCCCGTGACAAGGAAGGTCGCGCCGGTGCCATCGGCCTCAATGGTGGCATGCCTTGGCACTGTGCCGAGGATATGAAGCATTTCAAGGAGCTGACCGTCTCCCATCCGGTGATTATGGGTCGTAAGACCTGGGAATCGCTGGGGGGCAAGTACCGGCCGCTGCCCAACCGCGACAACATCGTCGTTTCCCACGATCCGATGTACCGTGCGCCGGGGGCCACTGTGGTCACCAGTCTTGACGACGCGCTCGATATGGCCCGTCAGGAGGCGATTCCGGACGACGGTCTGGACCGTTCGGAGATTTGGATCATCGGCGGCGCCCAGTTGTTCGCCAAGGCTTTGCCGTTCGCGGACAAAGCCTATGTGACTGATCTGGCCGCCACCGTGGATGCCGACAGCTACGCGCCCGATATGGCGTCGCTGGTCGAGGCCGGGATGTGGCGGGAAGCCGAAGTGGGCGAGTGGCATACGCCCGCCAAGGAGGAGTCCGGCATCGATTCCTATCGTTTCCGTATCTTGGCCAAAACCAAGTAAGCATGCGAATCCGGCTTATGCCCTTTATAGCGGCATGAGCCGGATTCATATTCATTCGACCCCAACAATACAGTCGGGCCGTGTGCGGCCCGGTGAAGCCCGATTGAGGATTGATTCAAAGCTATGAGCAATACCCAGCCCTACACCGTAATGACCGTCTGCACCGGCAATATCTGCCGTTCGCCTATGGGTGAGATCATTCTGCGTCACTTCTTTAATGAGCGCGGTCTTGGCGACCAGGTGAACGTGGAATCCAGCGGTGTGTCCGACGAGGAGTGGAGCCACCCGATCGACCCGCGTGCCGTGCGCGTGCTACGCGAACGTGGCTATGGTGATGAGATTCCGCGTGACCACTTCGCACACCGCATCTCGCGTGAGGAAATCGACCGTACCGACCTGTTCCTGCCGATGACCGCCTCCCACATGCGCGCCCTGCTGCGCATGCTGCCGGCCGGCAAGCGCGCCGAAGTGCACATGTACCGCAGCTTCGACCCGAATCTGCCCAAGCCGAAGATCAGATCGATCTGGTGGACCCGTGGTACGGCGGCAAGCACGAGTTCGAGGTCGCCATCGACCAGATTGAGGAAGTCGCCCCGTACATCGTCGATTGGGTGGCGAAGCAGCTGTAGGAATCGGCCTGTGGCCGATGCTGTGTGTTTCGCAGTCTTACGACTGCGGGTCTCTACCTCCGTCACCGCTTCGCGGTGCCGCCTCCCTCGTCAGAGGAAGGTACAGAAGATTACCTCCCTCTGTAAGGGAGGTGCTGAGCATAGCGAAGCGGAGGGAGAGACTAACGAGTCGGGTGCCTCAGAACACCAGTTGCACCAGCAACATATATACAATTGTGCCGCCGGCGATTGAAAGCAGCATATTGCGTTTCCATACGTGCAGCAGCACGATGACGGTGCAGGCGATGAGTTCCGGAAGGCCGTGTGAACCGGTCAGAATCGGGGTGTTGCGCAGTGCGTATACCACCAGTAGACCGGTCATCGCATAGGGCAGGACCTGGCCGAAATACTCGATGATGCGCGGCGGCTGCTTGGACTCGGGAAACACCAGAAACGGCAGAAAACGGGTGCACATCGTGCCCAGCACCACCGTCACGATAGTGATTGCGCCTTGCCAGATGGTCATCGTCATCGCGTCTGTCCTTCCTTCTGCTGGTCCGCTGCGTGGCTCATGGCATGGTCTGCCGTGGCTTCCGGGGCGTCGGCGGCCGGCCGCAACACGTCCAGATGCGGGCGTAGCGCGACGAACAGTATCAGCATGGCGATCATTGAGGGAATCATGAAATCATTGGCCCCGAATATCAGCAGGCAGGCCAGTGATGTCAGCACACCGATGACGGCGGACAGTCGCTCGCGATGCTTGCCGTCGAGCCACTGATCGAGGAAGATCACCAGAAACAGCGCGGTCAGTACGAAATCAAGACCGTCGGTATTGAACGGCAGATGCGCGCCGATCAGCCCGCCCAGTGTGGCGCCGGTCACCCAATACAGCTGATTGCACAGCGTAACCCAGAAGTAGAACCAGCCACGGTCGATGCCGGCGGGGATTTTCGCGGTGGAGTTGATGGCAAAAGTCTCGTCGCACATACCGAAAATCAGGTATGGGCGCTTCCAGCCGAGCCCTTTGAATTTGCCGAGCATGGATAGTCCATAAAACAGGTGACGGGCGTTGACCATCAGGGCCAGCAGAAAGCCGGCGAGCGGGTTGAACGCGGAGAGCAGCAGATTCACCGTGACGAATTCCATTGAACCGGCGAAGATGAACGCGCTCATACACATCGGCCATACGAAGGAGAAGCCTTTGGTGCCCATGAGAATGCCATACGAGGCGCCGAGAAACAGGAACCCCAGGCAAATCGGTATGGTCAGCGGAAACGCCGCTTTGAGCGCCGGCAGCCAGGCGTTGGTGTTGGTGTTGGCGGTGTCTGCCATGTGGATGATGTTCTCCTTGTACAACTGGTCTGCCGGCCGATGTTCGCCGATGATGCCATATGCGGTTATACACGCATGGTGTCGATAAACGGGGTGAGGGTGGCGTCGGGACCCTGTGCGCGAAGTCACAGTGTGGAGGATGTCACATCGTCTACGGTGGGATAGTCCTTGTGGCGGGCGCGAACACGTGCTGAGATGAAACCATGAGCACATATCAAGCGGGCCGAATGCTTTCAGACCTGGTCCCGCGAATACGAAAAGACCTCGGTCGCTATGACCGGGGTCTTTAGTGAAGTACCCCCAGAGAGAGTCGAACTCTCGTTGTCAGATTGAAAGTCTGGTGTCCTAACCGTTAGACGATGGGGGCGAACAACTCGAATTACTTTACGGGAGGTTGTTCGGTTATGCAAATCGACGGCATTTCGGCGTGTCGCAATCAGTTCAGGGTAACGGCCTGATAGGTGAAGTCATGAATCACGCGGCCGGCGGCCAGGCCCTTCTTCTCGAAGTTGGTGAGCACGCGGCCCTCGAATCGCTCGGATTCGGTGAAGTCGGCGTGCGGCATATCGGCGGCCATGTCGGCATTGCCCTTGCCCACGTGCTCCAGCGGCAGGCTGACGGTTACGCTGCCCAGGTTCTTCCAGCCATCGAGGCCGTCCATCACCTCGTGCACGTGCAGGGCATAGTCCTCGATGTCGGTGGCGATACGCCAGACGCCGTCTGTGACCAGCGCGCGATGAATGTCGCCGGCCATGGCCTTCTGCACGATGCGGCGCTTGTGGTGCTTCTTCTTGGGCCAAGGGTCGGGGAAGAAGGTCCATACCTCGGCCACGGTGCCGGCCGCGGTCACCTTGAACAGCTCGGGCGCATTGACCTGGGCCACGCGAATGTTGGTCAGCCCCTGCTTGCCGGCGAGCAGCAGCGTGTGGGCCACGCCGGGGTCATAGACCTCTAGAGCAAGGAAGTTCGTCTCCGGGTGGGCTGCGGCTGCTGCCACCACGTTTTCTCCCTGCCCGGTGCCGATTTCCACAATGAGCGGATTATCGTTGCCCCATGCGGACTCCACGAACGCGCGGTCGAGCGTGACGCCTTCGCGCACGTCCAGCAGGTTGCCGGCCGCAATATCCAACAGATATGTGCCGGCATAGTTGTCCCATGCGCGCTGCAGGCGATCGTCCAAACGTCCGGAGCGGCGTACGAAGGAGAGCACCTTGTGCAGGGGGTGCGCCGGTGCCTCGGTGTGGTCTGTGCCCATCGCGGCGACGGGATCGATTGCTGTGGATTCGGGATTGGTCATATATTCCTCGGATTTTCCTTGTGCGCCGCACCGCTGTTCATTCATTAGGTCGATTTGGCGTTCATTAGGTAGGTGGTGTGCGATACCAACCACCATATCAAGCCGTTTACCCGGTGTCCGTGCGGGCCGGCTCCGGGCCGACCTACCTAATGAACGCCAAATCGACCTAATGAATGCAGATATTGCCGGACGACACCACCGTTTTGTGCGATTATGTTCGTGTGATATACTCAAATTGTTTCAAAAGGTAACAAAGCGGACCAAAAGTGAACAGCCGCTGAACTCCCCACGGCCGACACTTGCAACCCGCACAAGGAAAGGTCAACTATGACAGTTCTCGTCACCGGCGGCTGCGGCTACATCGGCGCTCATGTCGTTCACGCACTCCATCAGGCCGGCGAAAAGGTCGTTGTCGTCGACGATCTGAGCTACGGCAAGCCCACTCGCATCGAAGGCTCCCGCCTGTACGGCATGGACATCGCCGCTCCGGGTGCCGGCGAGCGCCTCGCGGAGATCATGAAGGCCGAAGGCGTCGATTCCGTGATCCACTTCGCCGCCCGCAAGCAGGTCGGCGAATCCGTGGAGAAGCCGCTGTGGTACTACCAGCAGAACATCAACGGCATGCTCAACGTGCTCACCGGCATGACCCAGTCCAAGAACGCCAAGAAGCTCGTCTTCTCCTCTTCCGCCGCCACCTATGGTGTGCCGCCGGTCGATGTGGTGCCTGAGGACGTCGTCCCGATGCTGCCGATCAACCCCTACGGCCAGACCAAGCTGTTCGGCGAGTGGATGGCACGCGCCTGCGAGCAGCCGTTCGGCATCCGCTTCTGCGCGCTGCGCTACTTCAACGTGGCCGGCTGCGGTCCGGTGGAGCTTGAGGATCCGGCCATCCTGAACCTCATCCCGATGCTGTTCAATCGCCTCAAGCAGGGCAAGGCTCCCGCCATCTTCGGCGACGACTACCCGACTCCGGACGGCACCTGCGTGCGCGACTACATCCACGTCTCCGACTTGGCCGACGCCCACATCGCCGCCCTCAAGTACCTCGCCCGTGACGAGCGCAAGTACGACGCATTCAACGTCGGCACCGGCGAAGGCACCTCCGTGCGCCAGATCGTCGACGAAGTCAAGAAGGTCACCGGTCTGCCGTTCAAGGAGACCGTCATGGGCCGCCGCGCCGGTGATCCGCCGCACCTGATCGGCTCCCCGAAGCGCATCAACGAGGAGATGGGCTGGCACGCCAAGTACAATGTCGAGGACATTGTGAAGTCCGCTTGGGACGCATGGCAGGCCAACCCGGAGCACCACATCGACGTCGACACCTGGAAGCAGGCTGACTGAGATTGACGGTCACTTTGCGGTGGATGCCGCGAAGCGTTTCCGTCCATAAGGGCGTGGCCGGGGTTCCGGTCGCGCCCTTCGTCGTTTTGTGGATGTTTGTGACAGACGTGTTCGCGTGCTGGTGATAGCAAAAACCTTGAAATTATGCGGAACACGCCGAAGTTTGCATGACTGGCGAATTTCAGTAATATATACATCTGTTGCCTCACGCAAGTGAGAACAATGGCCCCGTAGCTCAGTTGGTTAGAGCGCCGCCCTGTCACGGCGGAGGTCACCGGTTCAAGTCCGGCCGGGGTCGCTGGAATGGTTATGAAGCCCGGATTATCCGGGTTTTTGACTGTTCATGGCTCTGTAGCTCAGTTGGTAGAGCGAGCGACTGAAAATCGCTAGGTCAACGGATCGACGCCGTTCGGAGCCACCATAATGAAGCCCCGCCTTGTGCGGGGCTTTTGCATATCCGTCGCGTACCTACTCCGGCGGGGGTTATAGGCCAAAATGGCGGGCTGGCCGGTCAATGCAAAGGCTCGCGTTCGCCAACAACTGTCTTCCTCGCCGCAACTACGCACGCCAACAGCACCAATGCGAACATCGGGTTAGGGTTAAATAAAGAAACGTGGGTCTTATCCGCGCGTGTCATGGTCGGTGCGATCGTCCGCCCCAGCCGTTTCTGGGGCTGTGGCGCTCATAGAGTCAGTATTGCAGAAAAAGCACCTGCGAAATGCGCGTGCGAAGGGAATCGTGTGGGACGGCACGTGATTTTGCCGATTTTCGACGTGCCGTCCCACAGCGTTCGAAGAACGCCCTCAGAGCTGAGGGCAAAGAACGGCTCTATTCTGCGGTTCTCGGCTTATGTCATGCGGGATAGCAGATACGTCAAACGATTGATGTATCTGCTATCCCACACTTCTGTGGGACGGCAGATGAACAATGGTAAAAACCGCGTGCCGTCCCACAAAAAGGAATCAGGCCTGCCACCATTGGCGCAGGGGGTACCACTTGCCGTCCGGGTGGGCCACGCGATCCGGCTTGACGGCCAAGAACTGGTGAATCTGGATGCCGTCGAGCTCGAAGTTCAGAGCGCAGGCGGCCATGTACATACCCCATACCTTGGCGCGTTCAAAGCCGACCTGCTTGACCGCGTCGTCCCAATGCTCGGAGAGGTTCTGGTTCCAGTGATGCAGGGTGAGCGCGTAGTGCTGGCGCAGGTTCTCCTGATGCACCACGTTGAAGCCGGCGTCATGGATGCACGATTCGATGAAGCCGGGCGCGCCGAGATCACCGTCCGGGAAGATGTAACGGTCGAGGAATTCGTCGGTACCGGGCTTGCCGTGAGGCTTGTCATGGCTGATGGTGATCTGGTGGTTCAGCAGTCGGCCCATCGGCTTCAGAAGGCGGAACATCTCTTCGAAGTAGCTCTGGTAGTTCTTGACGCCTACGTGCTCCATCATGCCGATCGAGCAGATACCGTCGAAGTCGTGCTCAGGCACCTCGCGGTAGTCCTGCACACGCACTTCGGCCAGATCCTGCAGCCCTTCACGGGCGATCCATTCGTTGGCGTACGCGGCCTGTTCCTTGGAAAGGGTGACGCCGAGCGCCTTGATGCCGCGACGGGCGGCGGTGATGACCATCGAACCCCAGCCGCAGCCGATGTCCAGTAAGCGCTGGCCGGGCTGCAAGTCCAGTTTGTCGAGAATCAGGCGCAGTTTGTTGGCCTGTGCGTCTTCAAGGCTCATGTGTTCGTTGTCGAATACCGCGCAAGTGTAGGTCATGGAGGATCCAAGGAAGTCGGCGTAGAACTCGTTGGACATGTCGTAGTGGAAGCTGACGGTTTCCGAATCGGCCTTTTCGGTGTGCGGCATCAGGCCACGCTTGATACGGGCGAACTTGCTCGGGCCCTCGGTGGCGGGCACCGGCGGCTTCTTGAAGCCATGGCTCAGGATGCCGGCAGATACGCGGGCAATTGATGTGGGAGTGAGTGGGCGAACGTATTTGGACAGCGACACCAGCTTGCGCATCGCCGGATACGGGTCGGCGTAGTCAATGCCGTCCACGTCGAAATCGCCCAGAATGTATGAGCGCACGATGCCGATTTCATTCGGGTGCGCGAGTAGCTGGTACATGCAGTTCGGCGTGGCGATTTTGACCTTCAAATCCGCGTCTGCCGGGCCGAAATGCGAGCCGTCGAAAGCGTCGATACGAACGGGAGTGGCGGGGTCGAGAAACAGGGACGCCATCTCGCCGACCGTCATAGCCTTGCCATTTGCCATTATCTACCTCATTCTCTTATGATGATCACCCCAACTGTCGAGGTATCTTAGTCCTCTTCAGGAGACTGAAACCGTTGAATACACCATCTGGTGAACCAGTTCGCGTTCGGCTGATGAAGCACGAATGGAATTAGGCATCTCGCATATTGATTGCGCTACGCGCGAAGTAAGCGGATGAGAGACGAGTTTCTCGGAGAGCGTCAGATGACTCCGGAAAATGGTCTTATCGTTGAGATTTCGGGCGATGGAACTGGTTTGGTCAATGGACAATAATTCGACAAGTGCGGAATTCCGCCATTTCTTGCCATTATTTTCAGTGTTGTTCTTTCAGCGTGTTTTCAGGTGAATGCTCATGCGCGGAGTAGACTGGGGAACCGTTGGACCACTCAAAGACAGAGTGGACCACCAGTTAAGACACTAGCTCAAAAGGAGAGCCCCTATGGTGTACCGCATGATTTTCAACCAGACTGCATACTTCGGACGTGGCGCGATCAAGGAGATTCCGGCCGTCGCCAAGCAGCACGGCTTCACCAAGGCATTTATCGTCACTGATCCGGTACTGCTGGAGACCGGCACCGCCGAGAAGGTCACCAAGGTTCTGGATGAGGCCGGCCTGCCGTACGAGGTGTTCTCCAACGTCAAGCCGAACCCGCCGGTCGAGTGCATCAAGGACGGCGTCGCCAAGTTCGCCGAGTCCGGTGCGGACTTCCTGATCGGCCTGGGCGGTGGCTCCCCGCAAGACACCTGCAAGGGCATCGGCATCATCACCGCCAACCCGGAGTTCGCCGACGTGCTTTCTCTGGAAGGCGTCGCGGATACCAAGAACCCGTCCGTCCCGATCTTCGGCGTGCCGACCACCGCCGGCACCGCCTCGGAGACGACCATCAACTACGTGGTCACCGACACGGCCAACAAGCGCAAGTTCGTGGCTGTCGACCCGCACGACATCCCGATCGTCGCTTTCGTGGACCCGGATCTGACCGACTCGATGCCGCGCGGCCTGAAGGTCGCCACCGGACTTGACGCCCTGACCCACGCCATCGAGGGTTACATTACCCCGGGTGCCTGGAGCCTGTCCGACTGCCTGTCCATGCAGACCATCCGCATGATTGCCAAGAACCTGGCCAAGTCCGCCGACGGCGACATTCCGGCCGGCGAGCAGATGGCCTACGCGTCCTACATCACCGGTATGGCCTACTCCAACGTGGGCCTCGGTCTGGTGCACGGCATGGCTCACCCGCTGGGCGGCCGTCTGGGCGTGGCCCACGGTGTGGCCAACGGTATTCTGCTGGCCCCGGTCATGGAATACAACAAGGACTACACCGGCGAGAAGTACCGTGACATCGCCGACGCCTTCGGTATCGCCGACGCCTACACCGGCGACATCGAAACCGTGCGTGAAGAGGCCGTCCAGGCGGTGCACAAGCTCACCGTGGATCTGAAGAACCCGACCAAGATCTCCGAAGTTGGCGCCACCGAAGCCGACCTGGAGCCGCTGGCCCATGACGCCTTCCACGACGTGTGCACGCCGGGCAACCCGCGCCAGGCCACCCAGGAAGACATCCTCGCCATCTACAAGAGCCTGATGTAGGTCCGACTGCGGTAGGCGCAATCGCAAAACCGCAATCGTAAAAACAAAACGGACGGCATCGATCGCATGGTCGGTGCCGTCCGTTCGCCATCCGCGGAAAATACGCCGCGAATAATCGCTATACCTAATCGCTATTCCTCGTGCTTCTCGCTCCACTCCTCATCAGTGGGAGTGTCGTCATACAGCTCATGGCCTTCCTGTTCGGCCAATTCCATCTGCTCGTTGATCCACGCGGCCTCGGCCGGATTGATATCAGCGGTGTTCAACACCTTCTGCCACACCGGATACAGCAGATGCATCACAGGATATAACGCGGTGATGAGGATTTCCGGCTTGTGCTTGCGGTAATGCTGCGGATGCGCGTTGAACGTGTTCTTGAAACGGCGCATATAGTTGAGGAACGATGCCGGAGACGTGTCCATACGACGTGCGCTGATGCCCGCGATCATCCGCGGACAATACACGGTCTTGAGATCCTTGCCCAACAGATGCAGCGAGATGTCGATGTCCTCATGCATCACATCCGCCTTGTCTTGGCAGACCTCGTCGGCGATTTCGCGCCAGGCGGTGGCGCGCAGGGCCATGTTGGAACCGAACAGCAGAGGTTGCCCATCATCGGCCCTATAAATACGTTTGCGGGTGGAATTGTCCCCGCGAAGCCCGAAATGACGGCTCGGCAAATCGTAATACATCACCGGACCGGTGGCGCCCATCGCATCCGGATCCTCGGTGAAAATGCCGGACACCACCTCCACCCAGTCCGGGCGGATCATGCAGTCGGCATCGAAACGGCCAAGAATATCGCCGGTGGCATGATTCAAACCATAATCACGCGTTGGAATCAGACCCTGCTCATCATCCTGATGCAGCAGCTTCACCGGCGCTTCCGGATGGTCCTTCATGAACTGCTCCACCACGGCAACGGTCGAATCAGTGGAACGGTTATCGACGACAATCACCTCATGAGGCATCACGGTCTGCCGGGTGGCGTTGAGCAGGCAATCGTTGATACGCTCCTGTTCATTCCAGGCGGGGATGACAATTGAAACGTTCAGCATGGTTTCAAGAATAGGTTCCAGCCCGTACACGGTGTCTGTCTACAATAAGGAGCCATGAGCGAACGCGAACAGCATATGGATACGGACAAGAGGACGGGAACGTCCGGACAGTGCGGCAATACCGACGAAATGCGTTGGGATCTCGGCACGCTGTTCCCTGCGAAAGGCGATCCACGCAGACCTCCGGAATGGCTGGGTCGCGCGCTGCTGTACATCGCCATCGCCATCGTGCTGCTCTCCTTCTGCTGGCGCAGTTGGGGCAAAATCGAATACCTCATCATCGACGTCGTCATCTCGCTGTTCCTGGCGCTCGCCGTGGAGCCGGTGGTGATTCCGCTGGTCAAGCATGGCTGGAAGCGTTCGTTCGCTTCGATTTTCGCGTTGCTGATGTTGGGTGTCCTGCTTTGCGTGATGTTCGGTCTGTTCGGCAATCTGTTCGTGCAGCAGGTCATCGCTTTGTGCAACGGTCTGCCGGCCCTCTACCAGCAGATCTGCGATTTCGTGGCGCAATACACGGATTTCAAGCTTCCTGAGATCAACAGTCTCGGCGGTGAGATTCTGAAGAACATCCAGACCTCGTGGGTCACGGATTTCGCGGGCACCGCCATCAGCACGGTGTCCGGATTCTTCAGCTTCCTGCTGAACCTCATGACGGTGATCATGACCACGTTCTACATTTCGGCGGCCGGCCCGAAGCTGCGCCGCGCGGCCTGCCAGTGGATGGCTCCCTCCGCGCAGCGCCGGTTCCTGTTCGTCTGGACCGTCAGCCAGACGCAGATCTCATCGTTCCTGTTCTCACGTGCCATCCTCGCCGTGCTCAACGCGTTCTTCACCTCGATCTGCCTGATGGCGTTGCACGTGCCGTATTGGATGCCGTTGGCGTTGTTCTGCGGCGTCGTATCGCAGTTCATCCCGATGCTCGGCACGTACATCGGCGGCGCGTTGCCGGTGCTGTTCGCCTGGGGCAGCTGTGGTTTGTGGCAGGCGATCGCCGTGGTGGCGTTCATCTGCGTCTACCAGCAGATCGAAAACCTGATCTTCGCGCCGAAGATCTCCCGCCGCACCATGGATGTCAACGATGCGGTCGCCTTCCTTGCCGTCCTGGCCTTCGGCTCGCTGTTCGGCGCGATCGGCGCGTTCCTGGCGCTGCCTATCGTCGCCTCGATCCAGACGATCGCCCGCACCTACACCAA
>OICR01000849.1_pt1 | contig 11861 bp, 10 predicted proteins | sample 1581321 | NCBI WGS metagenome assembly OICR01 (sample SAMEA3882557, study PRJEB24775) | human gut metagenome | biome: human-associated habitat; feature: intestine environment; material: feces | place: Netherlands | collected 2009/2010
CTGTATCCTGCTTTCTCAGATCTGATACCAGCGGATCTCATTAGCTTCCAGATGAAGGTCAAAGCTCTTTCCATCCCCTGTGTAAACCGTAGTGTCCTGTGGCTCATAGGTGTTGTTTACCACACAATATTTGCCGTTCTTAACGTAGGCGTGCACCTCGACATTGTAGTTCGTGCTGAACCATTTGTGCAGGTCGGCTTCATCGTGGGCAGCCCACAGGATGGCGCGGTACAGCACGCGGTTGTTCACAAAGCTGTACGGCAGACCGCTGATATACACACCGCGCCCCTTGCCGTACTCATGCGCAGCCATCTGGACTTCCTTGTCACGCTGAATGAGAATTTCTGTGCCTTCCCATGCAAAGATGTTCTTCTTGCCCTCGCCAAAGTCCACATCATGGTCGGGGCAGTCGGCCAGAATAAAGTGGTCGCGGTGCTCGTCCCAGTTGTACTTGTCGTAGTTTAGGGTGAAGCCCGTTTCCTTCTCCACGCCAAGCGGCGCGGACAGTTGCAAATAGCGCCCCTGATACTGGTGGCCGCCCGGTTCGCCGACGCCGATCAAGCCGCCGCCACGATGGACAAAGCCCTTGACAGCAGAGGAAATTTCCGGGTCCTCCCAGACCTTGCCGCCGGTGTGGGCAGTGTCGCCGTCGCCGACGTTGATAAGGACGTCAATGCCGTCCAGCACCTTCGGGTCGGCCTTGATGTCGTCAAAACTGATAAACTTCACATCGAACGGTGCGCCGGACAACGCTTCGATCACGCCCGCATAGCTGTAATTCTGCTTCTGGTACAGCGCATGGTGGACCATGTGGCAGCCCCACGCGCGCTGCTGCCCCCAGCTGTTCAGCACAGCCACGGTCTTGACGCAGTAGGGCGTCGTGCCCTTGATGTTCTCATACAACTCACGGAACTCGTCGCAGACGCTCTCGACATAGTCGAGGAACTCCGGGAACTCGCAGGCCAGCTTCAGGTAGCCGCCGTAGCCGATGCGGTCAATGGGCTTGCGCAGGATGGCGCGGCGGGCGGTGACCCAGTTCTCCTTGGCCTCGCGCACAGGGTCGCCGCCCTCGTGGAAGGTATCGGGGAAGAAGTAGGGCAGGAAGCGTCCCTCGGTGTACTTGACGCCGGGGATGTCGGAAATCAGGCGCAGGGTGCTGCCGTTGCCGACGCTGCCGACGATGGCATCGACGCCGGATTTCTGAAATTCCGGCATGAACGGCTCACAGCCGATCCAATGGTCGCCCAAGAACATCATGGCTTCTTTGCCGTAGGCGTGGACGATGTCGGTCATTTCCTTCATCAGACCGGCGACCTCGCGGCGCTGGAACGCCTGAAAGTCCTTGTACTCCTTGGTGGGCACGCGGTACTGGTTGTTGTAGTAGCCCTGATCAATGATAAACTCCGGGCGGAATTTGTAGCCGACTTCCTTCTCAAACTGCTCCAAAATATAGGGAGAAACGGACGCCGAGTAGCCGTACCAGTCAACATACTTCTCGCGGCGCAGCTCGTCAAACACCAGCGTGAACAGGTGGAAGAAGGTCGTAAAGCGCACAACGTTGACATAGGGGTGGCTTTCCAGATACTCGCGCAGACGGCGCAGGGTGTAGGCGTGGGTCTTGGGCTGGCGCACATCGAACGGGATCTGGTGTTCGACATCCTTCCAGTCATTGATGACCGAGTTGTACATGTGGACGGGGTCCCAGATCAGGTACGCCAAAAAGCTGACCGTGTACTCGTGGTAGGCGGCGGGGGTGTCGATGACAACGCTTTCGCTGGCGGCATCATAGTGCCAGTCGGCGGTGGGGACAGGCTCGCCCGTCGTGCGGTCCATGACCTCCCACCAGCGGGCAATATCGTCATGGTCGTTGACCTTCATCAGCTCGCGGCTGATGCCCGTCATCAGGGGGATGGTCAGCGCACCGCCTTCAGCGGTGTAAAACGGCGTCATAATGTAGCACTGCTGGGTTTCGTCGGGGTTGGCCTTTGCCCATGCGTTGTCCTTACGGGTAGTGTAATAGGTGGCGTAAATCTTTGCGCCGGTGTCCTTCAGCTCCTGCGGAAACTCGGTGCCGTCGCAGTCGCGGATGGCATCCGCGCCCCAGCGCTTCAACAGGTCGAGGGTTTCAGACACTGCGTCCGTATCAGTGGGAATCGTCACGCGGCCCATTTTTCTTACATCATTCATATAAGGATTCTCCTTGAAACGTAGTATTTTGAATGGAGGAAAGTCAAATCAGCCCTTAACGCCGCCACTGGTAGCACCGACAATAATCTTTTCAGACAGGAAAAGATACAGCAGGAAAGTAGGCAGGAACACAATGATGACTGCGGCAAACATAGCACCGTACTGGCCGGAATATTTCATTGCGTTGACAATCTGCAACAAACCGACACCAACAGGGGTCATAGAATCGCTGGTAGTGAAAATCAACGCCATGAAGAACTCGTTCCACACAGACATGAAGTTGAAAATCGTAACCGTAATAATGGCGGGCTGAACCAGCGGCAGCATAATCTGCCAGAACGTCCGAGAATGACTGCATCCGTCAATGTAGGCCGCCTCCTCATAAGACCGGGACAGTGAGGAGAAGAAATCCAGTAGGTAAATCGCGGTATACGGTACGCGCAGCATAATGTACAGCACAACCAACAGCACGCGACCCTTGATGCCCCACTGCACAGCCAAAGAGTAGAGAGGCATGATGATCATAATGGTGGGAACACTCATGGCAATGACCAAGCCGATACGGATGGCCTTACCGCCGACAAACTTCCAGCGAGAAAGCACATAAGCACCGGGCGCGGAAATAAGCAATACGCCCACACAGGAAACAATGGCATAAACCAAGCTGTTGAAGAAATACAGCGATACATTTTGGGTGTTCCAAGCTGTGACGTAGTTATCCCACTTCAGGCCATTGGAAAAGTCCACAACACGGCCCGTCAGAATTTCCTTTGTTGAGGAAAGGCTGGCGCAGACGATCCAGAACAGGATGGCAGCCGTAAGCGCGACCCACGCGCAAACAATGATATAACCGGGCAGAAGCCGAAGCTCTTTCTTCCAGTTGATTCTATCGTGATATTTTCCCATAACTGCTCTCCTACCTTAATACTCCAGATCCGAGTCTTTCAAGATCAGGTTGGTGATAACGTACACAGCAATGATAATCAAAGTCAGCACAACGCCAACCGCTGCGCCTGCACCAGCATCGCGCTCTACAACGCCCTTGCCGCCAAACACCGTATCGTACAGATACACAACGGGCACAATGGTGGCCGTTTCCGTGTTGATGGGGGAGAACATCTTCGTCCACAGGAAGAATGTGGTAGCATTGATGCTCCAGAAAGTAACACAGGTGCGGATGACGCCTTTCAGCAGGGGCAGCGTAATCTGGAAGAAGCGGTCAAGGATATTCGCGCCGTCGATGGTGGCAGCTTCGTACAAATCCTGCGGGATACCTTCGATGCCGCTGATAAAAATCAGCATATAGTAACCAACACTGCCAAAAATGAAAGCAATCATCATAGCCCAGAAAATCAGGTCTGTACCCAGCCAGCGGACATTCTCGCCGCCGAATGCTTTGACGATCTGGTTCAGCAGACCATAATCATAGTTGAACACATACTGAATCCACATGGTAGCCAGTGCCACGGCGCTGATGATATTAGGCATATAAATGGCGGCCTTGAAAAATTTTGCGCCGCGGATGCCGCTGGTCAAAATCACGGCCATCAACATGGACAGGCACATGGTAATGATGCCGCCTACCAGCCAAATCATCACCATGTTTTTCATGGAACTGATAAAACCGGCATTTCGCAGGATTTTGAAATAGTTTTGCAGCCCATAGAAGCTCCATGTGCTTGTAGATGCCGTAAGGCTCTCTACCTTAAAGAAACTCATGATAACTGTCCGAACAATCGGATAGACATACATGAACAACAGGCAAAGAACGGTGGGCAGAATGAATAGGAAAATCATTGTCTTGTTCTTTTTCATACTGGTAATACCTCAAAAATGAAATGTCATAAGCAAAGGCGGCACCCATTCAGGTGCCGCCTCCGTTCAGATTGAGGGAATCCTGAATAAATCCATTACAGCCGCACCGCTTGACGGCGTACCGTGATTTATTATAGGATTAGCCGCACAGGGTATCCAAGTAAGCGCAGTAGTCGGCGCCGGTTGCGTACTTGCCTTCGAACAGCTCGATCATGGAGCTCTTGATGGAGGACCAGCCGTCCAGCGTGTTCAGAGAACCGCACCAGCTCATCGGGGTGGTGGTGTTCTTCAGCGTCTCAACAGAGCCGGCCAGGACAGACTCTTTCAGGCGGGTGTCAGCAGGGATCTGACCGCCCTTGTCAACCAGCTCCTGCCCGCAGGTGCCGGTAACGATGGTCATAATGAAGTCAAATGCAGCCTGCGGGTTCTCGCAGGAAGAGGAGATGGCCAGAGAGTTTGCACCGGCGTAAGCAGAAGCATCAACATTGCCCTCGACTTCGGGATAGTTGAAGAAGCCCCAGTTTACAGGCTCACCAACAGCAGCATCAACCTCGGAAGTGACATAGTTTGCGCAAGCAACCATAGCCGCCGTGCCAAGGCCAACCTTGGTCTGGCTGGCAGGATAAGCATCAGGTGCGCCCTCGGCCAGATAACCAGCGTTCACGAAATCAATGATTTCCTGCGCAGCCGTAACAGCAGCTTCATTGTCAGCCCAGCCACCGTTCTTGCCCAGCTCGGCAATGGTGTCCTCGCCCAGATGGCGGACCAGATGGTTGTAGAAGTTGAAGTTTGCGTAAGCACCGTCCAGCGCCAGCGGCTCATAGCCGTTGTCTTTCAGGGTCTGGCAGACAGTCAGGAACTCATCCCAAGTCTTGGGGGCGTCGGTAATGCCACAGGCATCGAAAACGTCCTTGTTGTAGAAGATACCGCCAATCTGGGGCTGCTCTACGATGGAGTTCAGGTAGCCAGCCCATTCTTTGGACTGATCATTGAAGCAAGCATAGCTGAAGTCATCATAACCGACAGCGTCTGCCATCTCGGTCAGGTCGTAGGTGTAGGGAGCGTAAGCGTGGCCGATACGGTTGTAATCATCCTCGAAGATGTCCAGTTTTTCGCCAGATTCCAGCGCGGCAGAAATCAGGGTGTTGACATCGCGGCCTTTCCACTCGATGTTGACATGTGCGCCAGTCTCAGCCTCGAAAGCGTCAGCGGCGGCCTGAATTGCATTTGCCTGAACCTCACCGGCAGACCACATTGACCACATGGTCAACTCAACGCCCTCGTACTTCTTGCCATCGGTGGCCGTAGACTCGGCAGCCGTGGATTCAGCGGGAGCAGCAGAGGTAGCTTCCGAGCTTTGAGCGCTGCCACCACAAGCAGCCAGAGATGCTGCCATAGCAGAAGCCATCAAAAGTGCAACGATCTTCTTCATTTGTGTTTTCCTCCTAAGTGTAAATTCTGTGTCGGGATTACTTCCCTTTCGCGGTGACTTAAGTGTAGTGCTTTTCCAGTTTTTTAGCAATTATTATCTTGCCCACCTATTTTACAATCTTGCTGTTTCGCTGCTTTTCGGCATATCGCTGGTTTTTTGTAGGTAATCGTTGTGCATTTTTACCATTTGCTTTTTTCATCAAATGTTAGTTGTTGGCAAAAACGCCGAATACCGTCTTGCATTTTTCAGCCTCGTGCAATATAATGACAATATACTACAAAATAGGAAGTGTGACCCCCATGAGCCATATTAACTACTCCTTTAATCAGACTGATGATTCCCTGCCCCGCGATAAGATGAAATTACGCAATATTGCTTCCACAAGGTATAGCGGGGATTGGCCCTCCATTCCACATTCTCACAGTTATGCTGAGTTATTTTATATTGTAGATGGCGCGGGACAGTTTCAAATCAACGATAGATTATTCCCGGTTCGGGCTCATCAGCTTGTTGTTGTAAACCCCAATGTTATCCATACAGAGGTCAGCTTGGAATCCCACCCGCTGGAATACATTGTGCTGGGTATCGAGGGGTTAGAATTTACGATTTCCGATACCTCCGAGGGCAGCTTTTGCGTTTATACGTTTGACGGAAACAACGATGTACTGCCCTGCATGAGAAAGATTCTTACGGAAATGCAGAATCGGGAATCCAATTTTCAGATACTTTGTCAGGCTTATATGGATATTATCGTGGTACAGCTTATGCGAAATGCCAGTGTATCCGCTGTTCCAATTCATTCTCGGCTGCCTGCTAACCGCCAGTGTGCAACTGTAAAGCGCTATATCGACCACCATTATAAAGAAAATCTTACGCTGGATGAGCTTGCTGAAAAGGTTAGTATCAGCAAATATCACATGGCACACGCTTTTAAGCGCGAATATGGTGTCTCTCCTATCAACTATATCATTGACTGCCGCATCCAGGAGGGGAAGCGGCTACTGGCCGAAACCGACCTTGCGCCATCCCAGATTGCCAGCATTCTTGGCTTTTCTTCGTCCAGCTACTTTTGCAAGACATTTAGCAACATAGAGGGAACATCCCCGACAGAATATCGTAAAGCAAACCAAGTGAAATTTTGATGTCCACTTCCTATAAGCGAAACGATCTCACAAACTAAAAGTCGGCATATAATAGCACACTTTGGCGATTTTTGTCAAATGATTCCGTCATGGATAGCGTGATTCAATATCATTCTCAACAAGAGCCTGCCGCACTTCGTATGTATTGGCTGTGTCAGCAGCAAATATTTCTGCTGCTGTTCGGCACGAAAGTACAACTCAAAATTGCCAAAATAAATAGCAGCCCGCGCAATGATATGCCCCCTATATAGCGAACAGTGAAATAAAGCACTGAAAGCTATATAGGGGGCATATCATGCTAAAGGCTTCTTTTCGCTTATTCTGCGGTGTGAAACGCTCTGCATGAACTCCTATACGCAGGAAGCAAGTCGAGATACGGCTGCCAACGTCTGCGAATCTCCGCAATCTCGTCATCATCTGCATCAGGATAAAAGTGTTCTCTCTTAGCTTCTTGAAAAACATCCGTTGCAACTTCGTTGAATAGTTCAGCACACAATTCATCCGCAGAAGTAATGATTTGGTCCTCCTCAATGGTGTTTTCTGTTGGGTCGATATGCAGCAGCAGATACCCCAGCTTTTCAGACCAGACAAAATCCAAGAATTTGCTTGCGTGAATATAATCCTTGAAAACGCCGTACACGCGCTCAATTTCTTTCCTTTCGGCTTCACTGTAAATCAATGCCGTTTTCCTCCTCATTTTCTTGTGCTTCGCGGAGAATTTCATCGCAGAGATAAGCATAGTCCGGCAGTTTTTCGATTACAGGCTTCCAAGCGGCCCGCACTTGTGCAGCTTCGTCCTTATCCATAGTAGAAAAGTTGTGATTGCGCTTTGTCTGCATCAGCACGGTGATGGCCATATCATCCAGCAGTCGGTGGCAAAGCTGTGTCGCGGTATGTAAATCATCGCAGCTTTCAGATTCGTGGGTTTTCTCATTGATGGTAAGAAATACATAGCCAACCTTATCAGACCAGAGGAGGTCAACACTGCCCTCGCTTTCCAAATAATCGGCAAAAGCGCTTTCAACGCGCCGCATTTCAAGCGTTCTTTTCATTTTGAATGACATAGAGAAGTTCCTTTCAGGCAATTTTTATCTTTATGCTGGGGGTCACTGTCTCTATTATACACACTTGCTTATCCTATAATCTGGACTACAACTATATTTTCAACATTTTGCAAGAAAATGTTTATTCTTATTGTGGAGTAACTGCATCCAGTGGGTTCACGCGCACGCCGTTTTGCATTACCTCAAAATGTAGGTGGAAACCGGTGCTGTCGCCGGTGTTGCCAACATAGCCAATGACTTGCCCCGCCGTGACGGTTTCACCCGCTGAAACAGCAGCGGCAGTCATGTGGGCATACCGCGTAGACAGGCCCGCGCCGTTATCCAACAGAACTTGGTTGCCATAGCTATTGTTCCAGCCGGAAATGATGACCGTACCGCCGTGAGCAGCCAAGATAGGCGTACCCTCCGGCGCGGGAATATCCGTGCCGCGATGCCCGGCATTGCCGAAGGCGTCCACTTCCCCGAAGTGGCAGGATATATAGGTGTGCCCCGGCAGCGGCCAGCATAACTCGCCATCCTCGATGATGCCGATGCCGCCGCAGAGGGCAAGCAGCGTAGGGCGCATTTCATCGGAGAGAAGTTCGTGCAATATATCGTTTTGGTCTTGGGTGAAATTGTACAACTCGGCCAGTTCATCCACAGTTTTGCTGCTGACGGTGATGTGCAAAATATAGTCGATCTGCTGCTCCGGGTCGGGGTCGTCCTCGGTGGGTTCGGGAGTGGTGTCTACTTCTTCGACCTCGTAGGTGATCTCGTGCATAGCCCAAAAGGTGTCTTGGATGCGCTGCATTTGGGCGGCATTGATAACGACAACGTCGCTATCAGAGTTGAGGTTGGTATGCACTGCAAAGATGGCCAGCACCTCCGGCCAGTAGCTTGCCCATGTATGACCGTCCTCGTAGTCGTAGGTGATGGTGGTTTCGCTGCACTCCGGGTGGGCGGATACGATGTCATTGATGGCCGCGCCGAAGTCGGCGTTGGTGTCGGCTACGATTTCGGCAATAGGGATGCTGTTGGGATCGCCGGATTCATCGGCAAACAAGATGCCCATCGGGGAGCCAATCACCGCCGCAGCCGCGCCTATGACCATCGCCAGCAACAGCACCACGCCGCCCGCGCCAAGCAGCGCCAGCAGCGATTGCGCGGCGCGCCGCACAGTTTGGGAGAGCAGGGCTTTGATTTTGGCTGCGATATAATGAACGCCACGGCTGATTGCTTCAACCGTGGCTTGTTTATTGCTGATTGTGGGCAGCTTGGGTGCGTGGGTAACGATGGGAGCGGTATTGCCCGCCGCTGTGGCAGCCGTCTGCTTTTGCAGATAGCGGCGCACAGCCTCGCGGGTCAGGTGCTGCCGCTTTAAGTGTTGCTGCATTTGGGCTCGGTAGGGCGGCGGTGCTGGTGTGGCCGATGGCGACACAGGGGCTTGCGGCGCTGGTGTTTTGGCTGCGATGGCCTTTTGCCGGAAACGCTGCTTTTTGAACATTTCCCTGCGCTCGGTCTGCGTGGGAACAGTGACTTTCTCTTTTTCAGTCGGCTTTGATGCAGATTGGGTGCTGCCCTGCAAGGTGAGATTTTTCCGCTTCTCCTGCATTGCACGAAACTTGCGGTAGCTCATGCGGGCGGTGCTTTTGGCGGTGTTGCCTGTACGGGCAGCCACATCGGAAATGCCCTGCTGCACCTCGGTTTGTGCGTATTCTTCGGGTGATTCCTGCCGCTGCTCGGCGGGGCGTTCGCTCTGCGCCTTGGCCCGCATAAGTGTTTTGCGCACAAGCTGCTTGCGCTTTGCTTTAATTCCGGGCATCGTCAATTACCACATCGTCCAACTGGCGCGTATATTCCGGGTAGCGCAGTTTTACGGCTTCGTACATATACGGCGCAAAGGAGCAGTCGAACAGGTCATACGGTGTACAGGATTTGTCATCGTATCCATTCCAAAGATTATAGGCAAACCGTGTCAGCTTGGTTGTGCCGCTGGTCTGCCATCCTGCGGCCAGCGATTCCGGCTTGATTTCGTCCTTTTCAAAATTGAAACAAGCTTCAATGTTATTCCGAAGTGCGGGTACTGCTGTCAAGATGTAAATCAGTGCGCGGTGGTAGTTATCCATCACCTTGCAGCGGTTAAGGTGGGTTAAGTATGCCCTACGGTGGGCAGGGGTCATAAACTTAGGTTCGGTCATGGTGGTGTCCTCCTGCTTTCTTTATATATGAGGTTATATTTTTGAGATTCTAAGGCGGGCGACACCCCGCCTTTTGTTTGTGTAAAATCATGCTCTTAGCGTTCTCCGTGGTCGATGGGTTTGATTTTCAGCTTATTGCCATCGCGCTGAAATTGCTCGTACTGTTCAGGAGTGCATTTCATCGGCAACAGGCCATGCGGCGTGGGGAGAAAGACAACAGGGTTATGATACAGCCTTTCATATAAGAAAACCTGTCTATCAGTCAAACTGATAAAGTCTTCTCCGCCATTGCCGCAGACCACAAAAGAACCTGCAAGAAAATCTGTATGTCCGTAAAGCCGGTTAGGCGGCAAACCGTCAATCTTCCCGGAGTCGTTGCAGATAACGCAAACGCTATCTCTCCACGGACGGCAACATTCAATATCACCGCCGACAAGCTCCTGCAATGCCCTTAATGTGTTGGAAATCGTGCGCTCCTCCGGGTATTTACCGGGTTGCACATACAGCACACGGATTTCATTTTCACTCATAGGATTCACTCCATTTCACCGGGTTTAGTCGTGAGTAATTTGTAAGTCTTAGTATCCTTGGGTTGGGGGTTGTTGAATGGGATAAGGCTGTTGCCCATCTTGATGATGCCCTCACCGGGCTGGGCCAGCAGCAAGTATTTTCGCTGCGGCTCGGACAGGCCGTACAACTCCACCACGCTGTCAATGTCCTTGGTCTGTCGCAGCATGACCACAAATTCGGAGTTTGCCAGCATGGCATAGGCGGTGTCATTGGTAAGGCAGTCCTGCACATTTTGCGTGATGCCGGTGGCGTAGGCGTTGTACTTTCTGAATCGCTTCCAACTTGTGTACAGGAAATTGGCGCTCAAAGAATCGCGCAGCAGCAGATAGATTTCATCAAAGTATACCCATGTGGCGGCCTTGGGGTCGTTGCGTTCGTTGCTCATAACAGCGGTGTTGATGTACTCCAGCATAGAGAGCATGGCAACAGGTTTTAACTGCTCTCCCAAACTTTGGATATTGAAGCAGATAAGGCGGTTGCTCATATCCACGTTCGTGGGCTGGGCGAACGCTTGCATACTGCCGGTGGCGAAAATCCGCAATGCAAGCGCGATTTCTTTTGACCGTTTATCGCGCTGATTGTTCAGTGCCATCCACAAGTCCTTGATAGTCGGGCATGGCGCGGTATAGTGAGATTCCATCAAGGGTTTATAGATGTTTTCAAGAGCATCGTCAATCAGACTTTTATCACCGGCCAGAATATGCTCCTTGCCCATTATCTGCTCACACAGGCTCAACACAAATTCTGCCTTGGCAACATGGGGAGGAATTTTCGTTGCCTTATCGTATTTGAAGTCCAGCGGATTAAAGTGCGTAGCGCTGTCCACCGAGATATTCACAACCTCGCCGCCCAATTCCTGCACGAGGGGCGCGTACTCATTTTCGGGATCTACGACATAGAAACGTGCTTTTGTGAAGCGCAGATACAGCATAAGGATTTCCAACTTAACAAACATGGATTTGCCGCCGCCGGAGGTGGCGACAACCATCGCATTGCCGTTGACAAGGCTAGTGCGAAGCCCGATGATGAGGTTGCCGGTCACGGCGTTTCTGCCGTAACAAATGCCGCCCGGTATGAGAATTTCTTGGGTATTGAACGGTACAAGTGCTGTCAGCGATTTCGTCAGCATCGTGCGCACACTCTCGATGCGGCGCAAGCCGTAAGGCATAGCCGTATTAAAGGCGCGTTCCTGCTGAAAGTACAACTCGGTGAATCGGCAGTTATAGTTTGCCGCCGTGGTTTTCAGTGCATCGGTTTCCAGCGCGAGATCTTCCAGTGTGTCAGCAAAGTAAGTGACGGTGAGCAGGCTCAAAAACATCTGCTGGTCGTTCTCCGTCATTTCTTTACGGATGCTGGCAATGATGCGGTCCTGCTCCTGCGTCCGCTGCGGTACGGAGGAAGTGAAGTCCAGATTTTCCACAGATTTCTTATTGAAACGGACTTTCTCGGCATCGGTTTTCATCTGCGCATTGTC
>OICR01000862.1_pt1 | contig 11737 bp, 6 predicted proteins | sample 1581321 | NCBI WGS metagenome assembly OICR01 (sample SAMEA3882557, study PRJEB24775) | human gut metagenome | biome: human-associated habitat; feature: intestine environment; material: feces | place: Netherlands | collected 2009/2010
GACGGGGTTCGGCTTACGTAGCGCAAAGCATACCGCGCCGGCGATGATGAGGAAGATGTTCGAATAATCGATGCCGCACAGTACGCGAGTCACCTTCGCGCTGCGCCACGGCACGACGTGCAGCAGCGCGCTGTTGCCGAACAGCAGCATGGCCGAGGCACCGTACACTGCGCAGGCCGCTTTGACCGAGCCGGCCGGCGCGATGCAGATGAGTACGATGGACGCCGCGATGCACAGCGGCAGGGTGGCGAGGTGAAGCCATCCGCGCAGTCGCGGCTTGCGATTGCCGAATGCATCCACGGGGACGATCTGGCGCTTGATCGCCTTCAGTGCGGCCTTGGCTTGGCGGTAGCGCGATTGCGCGGCCCTGTATCGGGCCGATGCACGGTCCAGTGCGGTGGGGTTGGCGCTTGCGCTGGATTTTTGACTCGCGGTTGCGGAAGGCGCAACTGTTGCGGCGGAAGCCATGGTTCGTCCAGATGGCGTGCTGATGGAAACGCTCATACTGATCACCTCGCTATGGCCGGCGACGCTCTCCCGACCACTAACCTACGCTACCGTAACCTAGTATAGGCCCGCGCAATAATCAAGGTTGATTTCGTAATGCTTACAGTTCTTCCGTGGTGTGGTATTCGGTGGTGCGGTTGCGGAATACATCGCCGAGTCTGTGAACTCGTATTATGCGTGTCTGCTGGGTCCGACTTGTGTCGGTTCCTGATTTCGGATTGCTGCGAATGATGCTCCCGACGCCGCCCCGCCAGTTGCCGGATTCGTACGGCTCGGCCGTTCGGCCGAGCTGGTCGTCGGTGACTCCAGATACTTCGTTGGTTTCGTCTCGGTTCATGATGCTATGTAATGCTAGTTTATGGCGGACGGAAAGTTGAGGAAAGTTAAATCTACTTCATGGGCTTCTCTCTGATCTGTATTTGTCCCGGTTCATATGTCAATCGTTTGACCTGTCGACCGGGGCAGAATCCGCTGTCCCGGTCGGCGATTTCGGCTTGTTTTCGTGAACCGGGACACTCCGGTTTCCTCAACTCATATCGTCTGGCAGACGGAATCGGCGGAATAAGGCCGATTCTGGAATTGGCACGTTGTCCCGGTTTTCGCATAAATCGATTGACATTTATACCGGGGCAACAAAAATTGTCCCGGTTTGCAAAGATCGCCCGAAATCGCGAACCGGGACAGCGGATTCTGGCCTGGCTTGAACGTCAAACGATTGATGCAGGTACCGGGACATTTTCCGCCACGAAAGTTGGGCCATAAGTCTCAAGTCCTAAGCCCCCCTCAAGGCCATCGCAACTTGAAAAACGGCGCTTGCCCGGACAAAGCAAAAGGGCTGGAACCTTCCGATTCCAGCCCTTTAGTTGCTGGTGCGAGTGGGGGGAGTTGAACCCCCACGAGCATACACTCACTGCCACCTGAAGACAGCGCGTCTACCATTCCGCCACACTCGCAGACAATCGACTAACTTACACCCGGCTGGGTAATCATGCAATCTTCGGCGTGTCGCATGGGAGGCAGGGATATATCGCTTGTGGGTCTCCTGCGGGCGCCGTGATCTTTGAGGGTGGCGGCACTCCCCTCAGTCACTTCGTGGCAGCACAAGCCGCAACGAAGGAGAAAAACTCACAACCCTGGCCGGCGCTCGCCGTTGCCGTAGAAGTGGGCCAACGCTTCGTCGCGGAACTCATCAAAGTATCCGCCGTCGATCGAGGCGCGGATGTCGTCCAGCAGCTTCACGAAGAAATGCTCGTTATGGATCGTGGCCAACGTAAACCCGTTGAACTCGCGGGCGCGCAGCAGGTGGTCGACGTACGCGCGCGAATAATGCTGGCAAGTGTAGCAGTCGCACCCTTCCTCCAGCGGCCCGAAATCGAACTTGTGCTGGGCGCGCTTGATGTTGTACCGGCCGGCGCGCGTGTAGATCGCGCCGTTGCGGGCGCAGCGCGCGGGGGCCACGCAGTCGAAGGTGTCGCCGCCGTTCTCCACGCACGCGAAGATATCGTCCACGGAGGCGATGCCCAGCACATGGCGCGGGCGGTTCTCCGGCATCGCGTCGCAGATCCACGCGCAGGTGTCTCCAATGATGCGCTTCTCGATTGCGCCGCCGATTCCCACGCCGTCGAAGTCCAGCGAGGCGATCTGCGAGGCCGCGCGCCGGCGTAGATCCTCGTAATTCGCGCCCTGCACCACGCCATACAAGGCCTGATAGGGCTTGCCCAGCCGCTCAGCCGTCAGCCGCTGGTGCTCGTCCACGCATCGGCGGGCCCAGCGGAAGGTGCGCTCCACCGAGTCCTCCTGGTAGGAGCGGGTGTTCATCAGCGTGGTGAGTTCGTCGAACGCGAACATGATGTCTGCGCCGATTTTGTGCTGGATGCCCATCGAAATCTCAGCGGAGAAACGATGTGCGTCACCATTCAAAGGCGACTTGAACGTCACGCCGTCCTCATCCACCCAGGCCATGCGCTCCTTGCCCTTGGCGATGATGTCGTCCGACTTCATGCCGGTCACGTCCATTGCCAGCGTCTTCTTGAAGCCGACGCCCAGCGACATCACTTGGAAACCGCCAGAATCGGTGAACGTGGGCCCATCCCAGTTCATGAAACGCGCCAAGCCGCCGGCCGCGTCCAGCACGTCCTCGCCCGGGCGCTCGAACAGGTGGAAGGCGTTGGCCAGCAGGCACTGTGCGCCTAGATCCTTCATCTGCTCGGGCAGCACGGCCTTCATCGCGGCTTGCGTGCCCACCGGCACGAAGGCAGGCGTGCGAATATCGCCGTGGGGCGTGTGAATGATGCCGGTGCGTCCGTATCGGGCACCGTCGCGCCCGAGGCCGGTGGCCGTGGACGGCAGGCGGGTGATCGTTTCGAAATGGAAGGCGCTGCGGTCGCCGGGCTGTCCGGGCTGTGCGCCCAACGGATGTTCAAGAAGGCTGGTCGTCATATGTTCACTTTAGGCAGAAGGGCCAGAAAAGGGCCGGAAATTGTGAAGAACTCGGTTTCGAGGGGCGGATTTCGCCGCTCCCGAACGTCTACTTCCGCTTCAAGGGGCTCCCGGTCAAGTAGGCCGGCTGCAAAAATGGCGGAATGGCGTTAAATGAGGGCCCTTGATACTCGGAATTGACCGCGCGAACAGCCCCTTGAAGTGCAAGTAGATGTTCCCGAAACAGGAAATCAGCCCCTCGAAGCCGAGATGCCCATAAGACTCTGCGATGATTACGCATAGACTTTCAATCAACGTTCAGAAAACCTCCAGATTGACTGCCTTTACTACTGAGGTAGCACACGAGAAGTGGCAATGGGCAAGTGCCCGAATAGCCGCCGAACAGACGTGATAGGAATTTAGGAAAAGGAGCAGCAATGGCTGACGAATTTAACCCGCAGGGCGTCGACCAGACCCCGCGGAATAACGAAAACCCCAATAGTACTGCCGATACCGGCAACGCCGAGCCGAAGAACCCGTTTGTGGGTGGCGACTCGGTTGATGCCGGCAACGCCAGCGATTCCAGCGAGCAGCAAGCCCCGGTTTCCTCGGCCGCCCTCGCTGCCGATCAGCAGCCTACGCAAGCCGCTACCGAGCCCATCCCGGACTACGCCTCCGCCAAGGGCGAGAGCACGGTGGTCTCCTCCTCGCCGGCTTCTCCGGCAGCGCCGGCCGCAGGCCAGACCTCGGCCACAACTCCGCTGTATCGTCCGGCCCCGGAATATGGCGCTTATGGTCCGACCCCGACTCAGGCACAGGGCCAGCAGGGCGGCCAGGCCGGCAGCAATGCCCAGCCCACGCAGCAATTCCCGTTCGGTCAGCCTGCACAGCAAACCCCACAGGGCCAGCAGGACAACCGCAATCCCTACTACACCAATAACCCGCAGCCGCAGGGCAACGGCAATCCGTTCAATCCGCCCACGCAGCCGCAGCAGAACAACGGCAACCCGTTTGCCAGCCAGTCCGGTCAGAATGGCCGGAATGGCCAGCAGCCCCAGCAGGGCGGTCTGTTCGGTTTCGGCACTCCCGGTACCGGTACGCCGAACGGTCAAGGCCCGGCCCAGCCGGGACAGCCCGGTCAGCCCGGCCCCGCCAAGCAGGGCATGTCCAAGACGGCGAGCAACATCCTCATCGCCGTGGTCGCCGCCGTTCTGGCTGCGGCCCTCTGCCTGGGCCTCGGTTACGGCGCCCTCACCAGCGGCCTGATCACCTTGCCGACCAGCAATTCGCTGTCCAACGTCAGCTCGAATAAGTCCGGCTCCGGGTCCGCCACCGCCAAGAGCGGCGAAGCCCCCGACTGGCAGACCGTCGCCAGCGATGTCTCCGGCTCCGTGGTCTCCATCCAGACCGCGTTGAGCAACGGCACCGCCAAGGGCTCCGGCGCCATCATCGACACCGAAGGCCACATCATCACCAACAACCACGTGATCTCCGGCGCCCAGCAGATTCAGGTGACGCTTGCCAACGGCAACATGTATTCCGCCACGCTCGTCGGCACCGACACCACCACCGATCTTGCGGTCATCAAGCTCGACAACCCGCCGAGCGACCTCAAGGCCGTGAAATTCGCCGATTCCGACAAGCTCGCCGTCGGCGAGAACGTGATGGCCATCGGCAACCCGCTCGGCTACGACGACACCGCCACCACCGGCATCGTCTCCGCCCTGAACCGCCCGGTGACCGTGACCGACGATAACAACAACGAGATCGTCACCAACGCCGTCCAGATCGACGCGGCCATCAACCCCGGCAACTCCGGCGGCCCGACCTTCAACGCGGCCGGCCAGGTGATCGGCATCAACTCGTCCATCGCCTCGACTGCCACCTCATCCGACTCCGCCGGTTCGATCGGCATCGGCTTCGCCATCCCGTCCAACCTCGTCAAGCGTGTGGCCGACGAAATCATCAAGGACGGCAAGGTCAAGCACGTTGCCCTCGGCGTGGTCATCAAGTCCGACACGGTTGAAGCCGACGGCGTGACCCGCGGCGGCGCGACCATCACCAAGTCCAGCGCCACCGGCAGCGCGGTCGTCTCCGGCGGCCCGGCCGACAAGGCCGGCCTCAAGGAGGGCGACACCATCGTGGCCTTCAACGGCAACGCGGTGAACAACAACTACTCGCTGCTCGGCTACGTGCGTGCCGCGGCTTTGGGAGACAAGGTGACGCTGACCATCGTGCGCGATGGCAAGACCATGGATGTGGACGTGACGCTCGATCAGGAGGAGTCGTCGGTGAACGGTTCGTCCAGCTCCGATTCCAACGGCAACAGCCAGAATAAGCAGAACAACCAGAATGGCAATGGCCAGAACGGTTACGGCAATGGCAATGGCAACAGCGATGGCGGCACCGGTGACGGCGGCGGCTTCTCCGACCCGTTCGGCCTGTGGTAAAGCCGACCCAACAACGTCACACGGTGTTGAGCGGTAACCGCTGAACACCGTGTCAGACAAGCAAAGGCCCGTGGCAGTGAGCAAACTCCTGCCACAGGCCTTTCGTATGCGCGATTGTGCCTCGCACCCATGCCACCAACGTAGTTTCGATATCCGGCATGTCGCGCAACGCTCGTTGATAGGGTAGGCCAAGCACTGAGTTCGGGCGACGTCCCGAACACAGCGCATAATTCAATACAAAACTGAATACATTTCTTTACGCCGTGTATCGGAAGGTCGCGCGGGAGCCGAGCAAAGCGAAGCCCCAGGCAAAGCCGCCGGTGGGTTAACAAGGCGTGACCGTAGCGCCGATTGCGCGGGCCACGCTTACCGTACCGCAATCGACTCCGTATACGAGCGTAAGGAGCAATGATGAGCAGACTCATCAGATTCTTCACCAAAATTCTCGACATCTGCAAGCTTGTGCCGATGCTTCCGGTCGTCGTCATCGCCGCAATTCCGTTGGCTTTACTAGGCGATTGGCGTCCGTGGGGCAATGCGATGGCGATTCCGGTACTCGGCAATCCGGGTTTCGGCCAGTGGCTGGTTATCGCACTGGTGCTGGTTATTGTGATTGACACTATGCGCGGCATGATTGACGATTTGCGTCATGGGCAGGTTGGAGTCGATGTGCTGGCCGTGGTCGCGATCCTCTCCACCGTGGCCGTCGCCGAATACTGGGCAAGTTGGGCGGTGACGCTGATGATCACGTCCGGCGAGGCCATTGAGGAATACGCTCAAGCCAAGGCCGAGCGCAGCCTGACCGCGCTGATGGAGGCCGCGCCGCAAACCGCGCACGTCGTCAACCTGCCTGGCGTGGGGCGTGGGTTTGCTGCCGATAAGGGCGATTCGTCCGATGGCTTCCGGCGTGTGGGCTTGGCATCGGCTGCCGCCGCCGCGCACCGCTTCGACACGGTGCCGGTCGAGCAGGTGCAGCTGGGCGACGTACTCATGGTGTTGCCGGGCGAAACTGTGCCGGTTGACGGCGAGCTGCTGTCCGGCACGGCCACGCTCGACCTGAGCAATATCAACGGTGAGCCGGTGCCGCGTGAAGTGTTCGCCGGCGCCCGCGTGATGTCCGGCGCGGTGAACGGCTCGACTGCATTGACCATGCGTGCCACCCAGGTGGCCGCCGATTCGCAGTACCAGCGCATCCTCGAGCTCGTGGCCTCCGCGCAGGAGTCGCGCCCGGCCGTGGTAAAAACCGCCGACCGCTTGGCTGTGCCCTTTACCGTGCTCTCGCTGGTGATTGCCGGCGTCGCATGGGCGGTGTCCGGGGTGCCGACGCGATTCGCCCAGGTGCTGGTGCTGGCCACGCCCTGCCCGCTGCTCATCGCCGCACCGGTGGCATACATCGCCGGAACCGGACGCCTCGCCGCAGCCGGCGTGCTTATCAAAGCGCAGGACGTGCTGGAAAATCTCGGCCGCGTCACGCAGGTGTTCTTCGACAAAACCGGTACGCTCACCGTCAAGCAGCCGCAGGTGGTGCGCGTCGAGATGTTGCCCGGCGCTGCAACCCGTCTCAACGAAGACCATGTGCTGATGATGGCCGGCGCGGTGGAAAGCTACTCGGTGCACATCCTGTCCAAAGGTATCGCCAAGGCCGGCGCGGAGGCGCTGGCCGGACTGCGCCAGCGGTTCGAGGATGGCCAGCGCCTGTGCCCAGAGCCGGAGGCCAGCTGGCCTGGCCATGGCCGGGAGTATCCGGTCGTCAAGAACATCAATGAAGACGCCGGCAAGGGCGTTTCCGGCGAGGTGAACGGACACGCGGTGCGCGTTGGCCGGCTGTCTTTCGCGGCTGCTGGGGAGGATGGATTCCTGGCGGTCGGCGAGGCTGCCCCCCTCAGCCCGCGAAGCGGCCAGCTCCCCCTAAGAGGGGGAGCTCAGCAAAAAGATGACCTGCGCACTCGCTTTGGCCTGCTGCAGCCGGATGAGATGGCGTCCTACGTGTCCGTTGACGGCCGGCTGATCGCGCGCATCGTGCTGCGCGATGTGCCGCGTGCCAACGCCAAGGCAGTGCTCGCCAAACTGCATGAGTTGGGCGTCACCGAGCTCGCCATGCTTACCGGTGACAAGCGGGCTTCCGCCAATATCATTGCCAGCGAAGTCGGCATTGACGAGGTTCACGCCGAACTGTTCCCGGAGGATAAGGTAGCCGCAGTCAGGGCCGCTACAGGAGCCGGCAAAACCGTCACGATGATGGTTGGTGACGGTGTGAATGATGCCCCGGTGCTCGCTGTTGCCGATATCGGCGTGGCCATGACCGATGGCACGTCCACCGCCGCTTCCGAAAGCGCTCAGGTGGTCATTATGAATGACAATATCGCCGCCGTGCCGCGCGCCATCGCCATTGCACGCCGCACCAAGCGCGTGATGCTTCAAGCCGTAATCGCGGGCCTTGTGCTTGCCACCATCGGCATGATTGCCGCCGCGTTCAACCTTATCCCGGTCGTCGTCGGTGCCTTCCTCCAGGAGGCCATCGACGTGGTGAGCATCCTCTGGGCCCTCACTGCCCTAATTGATCGGGACTGATTAAGAATATGAGGCTTCTGCTGTTTTTGTAGGTCAGTTGACTGACCGGGATGGTCGTATGTCGAGTCCACCGCATCGAAACATAATCGGGGCGATACGGTTGGTGACGTGGCGGAAACGGAAATCCCACCCACGAAAGCAGCAATAGCATCGGAGTTATTCATTAGGTCGATTTGACGTTTATTAGGTCGGTCCTTGGTCGGAGCGGCCCTTGAAACCCCGCCGTTCCAAGGGATGGCTTCAGCACCCTCCGACCTAATGGACGAAGAAATGACCTAATGAATGCAATCGAGGTCGTAAAGAGCCGTTGGAGGTGACGTCTTTAATGCCTCAAGGGATTCACTGATTGCACAGAATTCCTACTGCTCTGCGGCGGCTCTTTACCGTCGGCCTTCTAGCCAATCGAGGGGTGGAGGTGACGCGGATTCCTTGTGAGACATAACTATGCTCAACCCGACTGGTTACGTACTGTTGCTCACACGGTATACCGAGAACATTGCCAATTAAAGTGCCCGGATTCAATTTGTAAGCGCAACGCTTGTGTTCGGGCTGGCTGCCTTCGATTGTAGCCTGGCGATCTCCTCGTCCCATACCTCGTTGGGCGTTTTGTAGCCGAGGAGCTTCATGGGGGTGTCGTTGATCTCCCCGACGATCGCGTCGAGGTCCTCCTGGGCCAAGTCCTCGAACCCGGTTCCTTTGGGCAGATAGCGGCGGATCCTGCCGTTCCTGTTCTCGTTGCTGCCACGCTGCCAGGAACTGTACGGGTCGGCGAAGTACGTGAGCATGCCCAGCGCCTCGTCCACCAGCATGTGCAGGCTCGCCTCCGTGCCGTTGTCCCACGTGCGGTCGACGCGCGCGGCCGGCGGCATGTCCTTGAAGATCTCGTATTCGGCCCTGGCCGTGGCGGACGCGCTCTTGTCGTCGACGAGCCGGGCGAACAGCCTGCGGCTCCTGCGCTCCACCTGCGTGTTCATGCAGCGCCTCGACGGCGCGGCGCCGACCACCGTGTCCGACTCGAAATGGCCGAACCCCTTCCTGGATCCGACCGCCTCGGGCCGGTCCGCGATGGGCACGCGCATCGGGATGCGCGGCCCTTTCGCCTTCCTGCCCTTTTTCCTCGTCCGGCGTTTCCTGCCGCGCGCCAGATACTGGCGCAGGTCCAGCGCCCGCTGCGGCTTGGCGTAGATCCACTGGTAAAGGCACTCGTGGCTGATCCGCATCGACGGGTCGCCGGCGTACTGGGCCTTCAACCGTCCCTCGATCAGTTCCGGGCTCCACCCCCTGCGCAGCGCGTCCAGCACCCAGGCGCGAAGCCGGTCCGAGTCCATGCGACGCGGCTTGCGGGATCCGCGCCGGCGCAGGTCCGCCTTCCTCTGCGCGGCCAGTGCCGAATAGAACGGACCCGAGGTCCACGCCCCGGTCTTCAGCCGTTTCGGCCGGTAGGGACGGTACGACCCGTTCTCGTTGGACGCGAACCACAGGCCGCGCCTCAGCTCGCGTGACACCGTGGACTTGTCCCGACCGATTTCCTCCGCGATCTTCCGGATGCTCAGATGCTGTTCGCAATGCAGCTTCTCGATCAGGATCCTCTCCTCGGACGACAGGTGCGAATATCGTTGACCCATGAGTGCAACACCTTCTTAAGTTAGAAACTGAACACTTCCAACCTTAGACAAGGTGTTGCACTTCTATTTAGAACTCAGGGTGAGATGGCGGGCGAACCGGTCATGATAGGTTTGTCCGGATTTGATTTCTATGAGCATACGGTTGTTAGGATCGGTGAAATCCAACAAATCCACCTCGACCTTGCTGGCATCGCGGTAGAAGAATAATTGTGGCTCCTGATTGGCGTTCAAATGCTGTTTCATGGTTTCCGCAATGATGAGGTTTTCAAATATATCGCCGAACTTGGGATGCGCAACCAGTGCTTCGACCGTCCGAATGCCCAAGAGATGACACAGCAAGCCAGTGTCATAAAAATAGAGTTTCGGCGTTTTGACCACCTGTTTGCGTGCGTTCGTGTAGAACGGCATGAGATGGAATGCGATGTAACTTGATTCCAGAATCGACATCCATGCCTTTACGGTTCGCGGACTTACACCAAGTTCATTGGCGATGTTGGTGTAGTTTATGAGTGCTCCGGAACTGAGTGCGCAAAGAGTCAAGAATCGGCGGAATTCAGCCAAATTGCGTACATCAAGATATTCGGAAACATCACGTTCGATATAAGTGTCGATGTAGTTCGAGAAGAACAGATTGAGCGGCATTCTCGTGTCATAAATGCGTGGATAACCGCCTTGCAGCATAAACGTATCCGGAGTAAGGGCCTGATCCGCCTTGCATGCTTCTTGGAATGAGAACGGCAATAACTTGACCAATAGGGAAACCCATAATCTGACATTAGCAGTGCTCGTAGGTTTCCCAAACGCACAAACTATGGCCTAATACACAGAATTCCCACCACTCGCCCTCTGTTGCAACGGAAGGCTTTGCGTTAGGCTAGAGCGCGTGACTGAATCTGTGAATACTGAACTCCGCATTGCTGTAATCGGCGCTGGTCCGGCCGGCGTCTACTCATCCGATATCTTCCTGCGCCAGCTCAAGAAGCTGGGCGAAGAACTTGGCCTCGGCACCGAAGCGCGCATCGACCTGTTCGAGAAGCTGCCCGTGCCCTTCGGCCTGGTGCGTTACGGTGTGGCCCCGGACCACCCGTCCATCAAGTTCATCGCCTCCGCGCTTGAGAAGACGCTCGATAACCCGAACATCCACCTCTACTGCGACGTGGAATTCGGCAAGGACGTGACTCTTGACGACCTGCTGGCCCGTTACGACGCCGTGCTGTTCGCCACCGGCGCGGTCAAGGACAAGCCGCTGAACCTGCCCGGCGCCGACCTTGAAGGCGTGTACGGCGCCGCCAAGTTCGTCGAATGGTATGACGGCTACCCCACCGGTGCCCGCGAATGGCCGCTTACGGCCGAGAACGTCGCCGTGATCGGCGGCGGCAACGTGGCCATGGACGTGGCCCGCGAACTCATGCGCAACGCCGACGACCTCAAGGCCAAGACCGACATTCCGGACAACGTGTACGAGGGCATCGGCCAGAACAAGGCCAAGGTGCTCCACCTGTTCATCCGCCGTGGCGTGGCCCAGGCCAAGTTCAGCGTGCAGGAACTGCGCGAGATGGAGAAGCTGCCCGGCGTGCAGCTCATCATCAACGAGGACGACTTCGATCTGGACGACGAGACCATCGAGGTGGCCGGCAAGGACAAGCTCACCCGCCAGATGGTCGAGGAGCTGTTCGCCGTCCGCGAGATGGCCGAAGACATGGAAGATGACGGCGACGTCGACTTCGAAGGCAACCCGGCCGACCGCAAGTACTACGTGCACTTCAACTCCGCCCCCACCGAGATCCTCGGCGAGGACGGCAAGGTCAAGGCCATCCGCGTGGAGCGCACCGAAACCGGTGCCGACGGCAAGATGCACCGCACCGGCGAGTTCACCGACTACCCGGTCGAGGCCGTCTACCACGCCATCGGCTACAAGCCCGCCGAAGCTCCCGGTATCACCTACGACGAGCACGGCGCCCACCTGGCCAACGCCAACGGCGACGGCCGCATCACCACCGAGGCCGACGGCGGCAAAGTGCGCGACCGCCTGTACGCCACCGGTTGGGCCAAGCGCGGCCCGGTGGGCCTGATCGGCTCCACCAAGTCCGATGCGCTCGCCATCGTGACCAACATGCTCGAGGATCTGGCCAAGGCCGCTGAAGGTGGCCGCGTGGCAGCCGACCG
>OICR01000867.1_pt1 | contig 11702 bp, 10 predicted proteins | sample 1581321 | NCBI WGS metagenome assembly OICR01 (sample SAMEA3882557, study PRJEB24775) | human gut metagenome | biome: human-associated habitat; feature: intestine environment; material: feces | place: Netherlands | collected 2009/2010
AAGTATTCGACGCTTGAGGCGGCAGTAATTTGATCAATTCTCATCTGAATTTTTTCTGCCATCTCTAGCCCATACCTTTTTTCAGCAACTGTTGCATTGGTACACACCTTTTCAATGCTTCTAGTTTGATACTTGATTTCCAACGAACCACCTCAATCATTTACCTCATAGGTTAATTTTATTATAGCGAGTCCAGACGGTTATGTCAAGAGAAAGATTAACCTTGTAGGTAAATTTAATCTGATGATTCATAAGCGAATTACTGGCACGAGCAATTCGTGATGATTGTATTTATTATACTTCATTGGCTCGGGATTTGTTCTCATTATAATGGATAAAGAAGGACAAGTTTGTCAAAACTTGACGATTATCAAATAAACAGTAAACCTCGACTGTCATAGACAGACTCGGCCTTATCGTTCCCGCAGCGGATAGCGCGGTCGAGTGCCATAATGGTGGCGACGGCCCCATCGATTTTCTCCGTGGATTTTTCCTTGCCCGGCTTGATGTTTCCGGCAGGGTCTGTGCAGATGAAGATGTTATCCATCATCCAGCGCAGCACCGGATGACCGCCGTGAGCAATCTTTTCCTCCAGCACCAGCTTCATCAGTTCTTTGGTAGGCGGGGACATATCCTTGAAGCCCTGTCCGAAGGGTACTACGGTAAAGCCCATGCCTTCCAGGTTCTGCACCATCTGCGTTGCGCCCCAGCGGTCAAAGGCAATCTCCCGAATATTGAAGCGTTCGCCCAGCCGCTCAATAAATTTCTCAATGTAGCCGTAGTGAACCACATTGCCCTCGGTGGTCTGCAGCGTGCCCTGGCGCTCCCAGACATCATAAGGCACATGGTCGCGCCGAACGCGCAGGGCGAGTGTCTCCTCGGGCAGCCAGAAGAAGGGCAGCGCCATATACGGCTCGTCCTCCGAGGCAGGCGGGAACACCAGCACCAGCGCCGTAAGGTCGGAAGTGGAGGAAAGGTCCAGGCCCGCGTAGCACGCGCGGCCCTCCAGCGCGTAGGGGTCGACCACGCCGCCGCACTCATCCCACTTGTCCATGGGCATCCAGCGCACCGCCTGTTTCACCCACTGGTTAAGTCTCAGCTGCCGGAAGGAGTTCTCCTCGCCGGGGTTCTGCTTGGCAGACTCGCAGGCGTCCTTCACCTTGTCGATGCCGACCGTGATGCCGAGGGACGGATTGGCTTTCTTCCAAACCTTCGGGTCCGTCCAATCATCTGATTCTTCCGCACCGTAGATGACGGGATAGAAGGTGTGGTCGATTTTGCGTCCCTCGATGATGTCCTTGGCCTTCTGATGGATCTCATAGCAGATGGACTTTGTATCGTTTCCGGCTGTAGTGATGAGGAAATACAGCGGCTGCATCCGGGCATCCCCGGAGCCCTGGAGCATGACGTCAAAGAGTTTCCGGTTGGGCTGGGTGTGCAGTTCATCAAAAATCACGCAACGCAGGGAGCAAAAGCCGTGAAAACGATCCATGCATCGTTCCGCCTGGCATTAACCGGAACACCGGTAGAAAACCAGTTAAGTGAACTATGGAGCATCTTTGATTATCTGATGCCGGGATTCCTCTATGGATATCAGAAATTCCGCGAGCAGTTTGAACTTCCGATTGTGCGGAACGGCGACGAAGAAAGATTAGAACGTCTGCAAAAGATGATCCGTCCGTTTATTCTGCGCCGTCTGAAGAAGGAAGTGCTGAAGGATCTGCCGGACAAAATTGAGAAAAATATGGCTGCCTGCATGGAACAGAAGCAGAAGGAGCTGTATCATGCACATGCCCAGCGGCTGGCGCTTATGCTGCAGAACCAGACAGAGGAAGAATTTGCCGATTCCAGGTTCCAGGTGCTCTCTGAACTGACGCGGCTGCGTCAGCTCTGCTGTGATCCTGCGCTTGTTTACGAAAATTACGAAGGCGGTTCGGCAAAACTCGATCTCTGCATCGAGCTGATTCAGAGTGCCGTGGAATCCGGCCACAAAATCCTGCTGTTCTCCCAGTTCACTTCGATGATCGAGATCCTGACCGCGCGTCTGCAGGAAGAAAGCATCAGCTGCTTTGTCCTGCAGGGAAGCACGAAAAAAGAGCAGCGTGCACAAATGGTGGAACAGTTCAACCGGGATGACACGTCTGTATTCTGTATTTCCCTGAAAGCAGGTGGAACCGGCCTGAACCTGACCGGCGCGGATATCGTCATCCATTACGATCCATGGTGGAATGTTGCTGTTGAAAATCAGGCGACAGACCGTGCACATCGTATTGGGCAGAAAAATGTTGTGACGGTATACAAATTGATTGCAAAAGGAACCATCGAGGAAAAAATCATCAAGCTTCAGCAGATGAAAAAAGAGCTGGCGGAAGAGATCCTTTCCGGTGATGAAATTAAGACAGCATCCTTTCAGAGAGAGGAACTGCTTGAGCTTTTGGAAGAACGGTTCTGAAACCGCGAAAAGCAGAAAAAGATTTGATGTAAGGACGAAATGCAGGAAAATATAAAAGGGATACGTTTCTGTCATACCCTGAAAACGGGCGGACAGGAAACGTATCCCTTTTACAGTAATAGTCTATTCGAAACCAATCTTACAGAAGCTGAATATTCATCACATCCATCACCTCTCGTGTCTCCATCGGCCATACCGAGCACTGTACTTCTCCGATGTGCGCTTTGCGCAGGAAAAACATACAGATACGGGACTGTCCGATACCGCCGCCGATTGTCTGCGGGAGAGTGCCGTTCAGAATGGATTTCTGGAAGGGAAGCTTCGCGCGGGACTGGCATCCGCATTCCTTTAACTGAGCGCGGAGAGCATCTGCGTTGACGCGGATACCCATGGAGGAGAGCTCAAGAGCGATGTCAAGCACTGGATAATAAACGATCAGGTCGCCGTTTAAGGACCAGTCGTCGTAGTCCGGGGAACGTCCGTCCTGACGCTCTCCGGAAGCAAGCACGCCGCCGATCTGCATAATAAAGACAGCACCTTTTTCTTTGGTGATTGTATACTCTCTTTCCTTTGGAGTCAGATCCGGATAGCGATCCTCAAGTTCCTGGGAAGTGATAAAGAAAATTTCATCCGGCAGAATGGTTTCGATGTAGTCGTACTGGTCTGCCATATGTTTTTCCGTGTTTTTCAGTGCCTCATAGATATCTTTTACGGTACTCTTTAAGAAATCAAGATTGCGTTCTTCCGGGGACATGATTTTTTCCCAGTCCCACTGATCCACGTAAACGGAGTGAATGTTGTCGGTCACCTCGTCCTGGCGGATGGCGTTCATATCGGTGTAGATGCCTTCTCCCTCAGAGAAGCCGTATTTGTGAAGTGCGTACCGTTTCCATTTTGCCAGAGACTGAACAATTTCAGCGGTTTTCTTGGTACCCTGATCCTTTAACTCAAAAGAAACCGGGTGTTCTACGCCATTCAGATTGTCATTCAAGCCGGTTTCCGGCTGTACAAAAAGTGGAGCTGTTACACGGAGCAGATGCAGACGATGTGTCAGCTCATGCTGGAAATAATCCTTTACTGTTTTAATCGCCACCTGTGTATCGTGGAGGTTTAATGCAGATTTGTAACCCTGCGGAATAATAATTTCTCCCATTACTTTAAAACCCTCTTGTTTTAGATTTGCTTTTCGAATCATGCCTTCTCAAAAAGCTTCAAATTTAGTTTACCATGTTTTCCCTGGAAAGCAAGGAAAAGATACGAAAAAACCAAAGATAGTAAAGAATTTTTTCGACATATTTTCCTTGCTGAATTTCTCCCCGGAAATACGAAATTTTCCGAAAATCAGAGCGCTTATGAAAGAGGTGGAATTATTCGGAAACCCACTGGCGCAGAAACGCTGCGGACTGTTCGATGAACGATAACTGATCCGGCGCATCGAAATGCTCGATGGCGAGATAACCGTCATAATCGCACGCTTCTAAATCTGTAAGAAGCTTTGCCATCGGCAGATATCCCGTTCCGGCCGGTGTCTGGCCAAGGCCGCGGCAGAAACGTCCGTGAACGAGCGGGCTTTCGGCACGATCCTTACAGTGAACATGGACAATATAATCCTTCAGAAGCCAGGCAGCATACGAAACATCCTCATCACTGAAAGCAAAATTTCCGATATCAAGCGTATACCGCAGCCCCGGCACGTGCTCCATAAACCAGAGCAGCGGATATGTGCGTGCAAACGGCTGTAAAAAACCGTCAAAGTCCTCTAAGGTAATCGTAACGCCACGCAAAGCCGCATATTCGGCGAGTGAGGAAAGCGCATGTACCATATTTTGAATCGATTTGTTTTCGGCCATAAAAGTACTCGTTGCCTCATAGGTGCTGCTGCAGGCTGCAAGCTCTGCCGCTTCGGCAGTTTCAAGCGCGCCTGCAACAAACAGGACACGCGAAACCTGCTGCGATGCCGCAGTATCGAGCATCTGCTGTGCTCTGCCAAGATCCGTATCATGGGAAAAATCAAAGGTTTCATGCATACAGCTGATCACCAGCCCCGCATCGGAAAGCATCGGGGCAATGACCTCTCTTTCTGATGCAAACAGACTGTAGTTCACCTCAACAGCCGAAATTCCCTGCTCCCTGCAGAACGCGAGCACTTCCGGAATCGTCTTACCGGACTGCTCACACGCCTGTAGAATGTGTTCGTAAAAAACGGAAAGCTTTCTCATATAACATTTCCTCCTGATTTATGCAATGTGTACGCAGATTCCATCCGTGTATTGCAGAACATTTTTGATCGTGAAATCAGACCCCTGTTTTGAAAAAATCAAACGGGATACAGATATCGGTAAACTGCAGCTGCTATTTTTGGTGTGAAGAAAGATACACTTCCTCCGTAGATGGATTCACCCATGCATTATCCAGTGGTGCCGGTCTTCGTACTACAGGAACGCACCAGCGCACCCCATTTTTGATAATCTTCTGAATCACCGGCATATGGTAAATGGGGTATTCCTCGTGTCCCGGCTGAAAATAGAAAATTTTGCCCAGCCCACGTGTAAAGGTGCATCCGCTGCGGAACACCTCACCGCCTGCAAACCATCCCGTAAATACCACATCATCCGGTTTGGGAATATCAAAAAACTCCCCATACATCTCTTCCTCCGGAATATCCACCCATGCCGGAATTCCCTGCGCGATCGGATGAGTCGGACACGTACAGAACAGTCTCTCACGATCCCCATGCCGCCACCGAAGCGTCATACTTGTTCCGAGAAGCTTCCGCATAATCTTGGAATAATGCCCTGAATGCAGAACTACCAGCCCCATTCCGGCCAGCACATGACGCCGAACCCGCTCGGCCACATCGTCCGAGAACTCCTCCTGCAGCATATGATTCCAGAACACCAGCACATCGGTATTTGCCAGCACTTCTTCCGTCAGCCCATGCTCCTTCTCGTCAAACACAGCCGTCCGAACCGAAAGCTCCTCCTCTTGTCTCAGAAACTTTGCAATGCAGGTGTGAATCCCGTCCGGATAAATCTTTTTCACTTTCTCCTGCGTTCGCTCATGCTGAAACTCATTCCAGACCGTAACTCGTATCATTCGTCCATCCTCCTTCTATAAGAAAAAAATGTATCATTTTCAAAAAGTTATCGATAGCAAATCTTGAAAATAATGAAAAAAGCAGTGTTGCAGAGTGAGAATTGTAAAAAACAGATGGAAAGGCGTACCAGGGTACGACGAAAATCTGTGAAGCAGTCGTTCACACTCTGCGGTACTGAATTTTTGCGTTATTTTCTGGCCTTACTATAAATTATACTCGTGCTATACCAATATTTCAATTCACAAATTCCTTGACATCCCCTCCGAAATCCCGTATACTAAACAATGCGCAGCCGGGGAGATAGCGGTGCCCTGTACCCGCAATCCGCTACAGCGGGGGTGATGCCAATCCGAGGGCTCTTTCATTGCGAAGCTGCCTTCTATAAGTGACGTTGACGTCTGGGTCTTACGCAACAGGACTCCATGAACCGTGTCAGGGCAGGAATGCAGCAGCACTAAGTGGAATCTCCTGTGTGCCGTGAGGGTGCCTGGGCCGAGTAGGCTGTAGGAGTAACGTTTGTGGTGAGAGTTCGAAGTGCGGCGCGCATAAAAAAGAAAATCCAAGGAAGCCTGAACCACAGACTTCCTTTTTTCGTACAAAAAATAGAAACTCCCGCGCTTTCTTCCCCCGAACTATTGTGAGAACGAAAAAAATAGGGTATAATGTAAACATTCCATAATACTGCCAGGAAACAAGAAGCAGTCGTGAAAATCTAATAAAGAACAGGATGGGAAAAGTCATATGTTAAGAATTGGTCTGTTAACAAGCGGCGGAGACTGCCAGGCATTAAATGCGACCATGCGCGGAGTCGTAAAAGGCCTTGCAAACAATGTAAAAGATCTCGAAGTATACGGATTCATGAACGGCTATAAAGGCCTCATCTACAGCGATTACCGCATGCTCAGTGCAAAAGATTTTTCCGGTATATTAACACAGGGAGGAACTATTCTCGGAACCTCACGTCAGCCGTTCAAGCTGATGCGTACCCCGGATGCAAACGGTCTGGACAAAGTGGAAGCAATGAAGCATACCTACCACAAGCTCCTTCTGGACTGCCTTGTCATTCTTGGCGGAAACGGAACCCAGAAAACAGCAAACCTCTTGAGAGAGGAAGGACTGAATATTATCCATCTTCCGAAAACCATCGATAATGATATCTACGGAACGGATATGACCTTCGGTTTCTACAGTGCCGTCAATATTGCATCCGATGCGATCGACTGCATCCATACAACAGCCTCCTCTCACCAGAGAGTTTTTATCGTAGAGGTTATGGGTCATAAAGTAGGCTGGCTGACTCTGTACGCCGGAATCGCAAGCGGCGCAGACGTTATCCTGATTCCGGAAATTCCATACGATATTGAAAAAGTATGCGAGGCCATCAACAGACGAAAAGAGCGCGGAAGCGGATTCACCATTCTTGCCGTTGCCGAGGGTGCAATTGCAAAAGAAGACGCAGCACTTCCGAAGAAAGAGCTGAAAAAACGTCAGGAAGAAATCGCAAAGAAATACCCGTCCGTATCCTACAAGATCGCAGAAGAGATCGAGGCAAAGACAGGCATGGAAATCCGCGTCACCGTACCGGGCCACATGCAGCGAGGCGGCAGCCCGTGTCCGTATGACCGTGTCCTTTCCACAAGACTCGGATCCGAGGCAGCACAGCTTATTCTGGACAAACAGTACGGCTACATGGTCGGAATGGTCAACGGAAAAGTAAAGAAAATTCCGCTGGGCGAGTGCGCCGGAAAATTAAAGACCGTAGATCCGAATGCACAGGAAGTCCTGCAGGCAAAACGGATGGGAATCAGCTTCGGCGATTGATGCGTTCCCGAAAAAAGGCAAGGAAAAAGAACGGAGGCCTTAAAGCAAGAAGAACAAGGTCTCCGTTCTTCTGTTGCACTGCTGTCCAAAAGAAACTGCCGGCGGCAGGCTTCCATGCCGATGCAATAAAAGGAGAAAAATTTTATGAGCTATACTGCTCTGTACCGAAAATTCCGTCCTTCCACCTTTGAGGATGTAAAAGGACAGGATCACATTGTAACAACATTAAAAAATCAGATCCGCGCGGACCGCATCGGTCATGCGTACCTGTTCTGCGGAACCCGCGGAACAGGAAAAACGACGATCGCCAAGATTCTCGCCCGCTCGGTCAACTGCGAACATCCCGTGGACGGAAGCCCGTGCAACGAATGTCCGACGTGTAAGGCGATTCTGGCGGGCGTTTCCACGAACGTCATCGAGATCGACGCGGCATCGAACAACGGTGTCGACAACATCCGTGAAATCCGTGAGGAGGTAGCCTACCGGCCGACACAGGGACGGTATAAAGTCTATATCATCGACGAGGTGCATATGCTTTCTACCGGAGCGTTCAATGCACTCTTAAAAACCCTGGAGGAGCCGCCGTCCTATGTCATCTTCATTCTGGCGACCACAGAGGCAAACAAAATCCCGGTGACGATCCTTTCCAGATGCCAGCGGTACGATTTCCGCCGCATCACGATCGATACCATCGCGGCGCGTCTTAGTGAACTGATGGAAAAAGAGGGCGTGGACGTCGAAGAAAAAGCCATCCGCTACGTCGCAAAGGCGGGCGACGGCTCCATGCGAGACGCGTTAAGCCTCCTGGACCAGTGCATCGCCTTCTACCTCGGGCAGAAGCTGACGTACGATAAAGTCCTTGAAGTTCTCGGAACTGTTGATACCGAAATCTTCAGCCAGATGCTCCGCACGATCCTCGCCGGGGATGTAACGGGAAGCATCCGCACGCTGGAAACCCTTTTAAACCGCGGAAAAGAGCTGGGACAGTTCGTTACCGACTTTACGTGGTATCTGCGGAATCTGCTGTTGGTAAAAAGCGCAGATGAAACCGAAGAACTGCTCGACGTCTCTACAGAAAACCTGAAGCTCTTAAAAGAAGAGAGCACGATGGTAGACGATGAGACGCTGATCCACTATATCCGCGTTTTATCCGAGCTCTCCGGCCAGCTCCGCTATGCGGCGCAGAAGCGCGTGCTCGTCGAGGTGGCGCTCGTCAAACTCTGCAAACCGCAGATGGAGCAGAACCTCGAATCCGTGCTGGAGCGTCTTAGGATTCTCGAAGAAAAAATGGAGCGCGGAATCCCGATGATGGTGACAAATGCACTGGGAGCAGGAAACGGCAGTGCAGGAGGCTCCGGAGCGGCCGGAGACGGCTATGCGGCGGCAGAAACACCGCAGAGTGCACCGGCACCAGTGAAAGCCGCACCGGCGGATTTACAGCGCATCAGCGCGTCCTGGAAGGCAATTGTCGGCCAGACAAGCGGCATGTTCCGCCAGTTTCTGCAGAGCGCCGTTCCGAAATACAACAGCGAGACGGGCGACGCCAAACTGTTTGTTGAGTTTGCAGACCAGCTCGCATCCATTTACGTTGAGCGGCCGGAGGCAGCCGATGAGATCCGCACCATTATTGAACAGATGACTGGAAAAACCGTAGAGGTCCAGCTCATTTTAGCAGACCAGCATGCAAACGCCGCGCTCTCCACGATTTCCGTGGATGATGCACTGACGCAGGCGATTCATGGCATCCCGGTCGAGGAGGACGACGAGAGCGACTTCGACGACGGGGAAGAATAGATTAAAAACAAATTTTTCAGGAGGATATTACCCATGGCAAAAAGAGGAGGATTCCCGGGAGGAATGCCGGGCAACATGAACAATCTGATGAAGCAGGCTCAGAAAATGCAGAAGCAGATGGAAGAGAACCAGAAAGCACTGGAGGAGAAAGAGTTCACTGCGACAGCAGGCGGCGGAGCCGTAGAAGTAACCATTTCCGGTAAAAAAGAAGTAACCAAAGTTAAAATCAGCGAAGATGCCGTAGATCCGGACGACGTAGAAATGCTCGAGGATCTGATCATGGCAGCAACCAACGAAGCACTGCGCAAAGTTGAGGACGAGGCAGCCAAAGCTATGGGCAAACTTGCCGGCGGACTCGGCAGTATGGGCGGAGGATTCCCGTTCTGATGGATTACTACAGCGGATACATCAATCAGTTGATCGAGCAGCTGTCCCATCTGCCTGGCATCGGTGTGAAAACCGCACAGCGACTGGCCTTTCATATTATGAATATGCCGGCCGACCAGGCAAAACGGCTGGCCGATTCGATCACAGAAGCAAAATCCCACGTCCAGTACTGCAAGTGCTGCCAGACCCTGACCGACAAAGAGCTGTGCCCGATCTGCGCAAATGTCAAGCGCGACCACAGCGTGATCATGGTGGTGGAGACGACGCAGGATCTTGCGGCATATGAAAAAACCGGAAAATACGACGGTGTTTACCACGTCCTGCACGGGGCAATCTCCCCAATGCTGGGAATCGGGCCGGACGACATCCGGTTGAAAGAGCTGATGCAGCGTCTCCAGGGCGATGTCTCGGAGGTTATCGTTGCCACGAACTCCAGCCTGGAGGGCGAGACAACGGCCATGTACATCAGCAAGCTGATCAAGCCGACCGGAATCAAGGTGACGCGGATTGCAAGCGGCGTTCCGGTGGGCGGCGATCTGGAAAATATTGACGAAGTCACCCTTCTGCGTGCGTTAGAGGGCAGAACGGAGCTGTAATTATGGGCAGAAAAAAAGTGACATCCAGTGATGTCGCAGCAGCCTCAGGCGTATCCCAGGCGACGGTCTCCATGATCCTGAACCGGAGAGAAAACGTTTCATTCTCGCGGGAAACGGTGGAAAAAGTGGAGGCGGCGGCAAAAGAGCTGGGCTACCAGATTCCGCGGCGGAAGATGAGAAGAGAGTCGAACGGCAACAAGCTGATCGTCGTCTTCTGTCCGACGCTGACGAATCCTTACTATGTGATGTTGCTGCACGGCATCGAAGAAGTTGCAAAAGAGAAGAATTACGGGGTCTTTGTCTGCAATACGCAGAGGGATCTGAAAATCGAAGAGAATTATCTTCGGATGATGAAGAGTGTGCGCCCGCGCGGCATTATCTATACCTGCAATCCGAGCAGAAGCTGCAAGGAAAAAGTGGAGGAGCTGGCCGCGGAGATTCCGCTTGTCATCATCAACAACCGAGAAGAGCTGCTGGAAATTGATGCGGTCGAGCTGAACAATGCAAAACCCGGCAGGCTGATGGCACGCCACCTGCTGGAACTGGGACACCGGCATGTGGCGTTTGTTTCACCTCCGCTGACTTCCAAACAGGGCCAGCGCCTGAAACGCGTGGAGGGCTTTGTGCGCGAGTTTGAGGAGGCAGGATACGGCGACGGCGTGATCGTCAAATCGGCGGATGAGGACCTCGACGAGGTGATCCCGAGCATGGATTCTGAGTACAAGATGGGCTATTATCTGACGAAGGAACTGCTGCGGGAGGACAAGAACCTTACGGCAATCGTCGGCATGAATGATATGATCGCGTTCGGGATCATGGACGCCGTGCTCGAGAGCAAACTGCGCATTCCGGCGGATATTTCCGTAGTGGGATGTGACAACACCGTCTATTCCAGCTTCCGCTCGATTTCCCTGACGACGATCGACCACTATGTGCCATTGAAGGGCCGCGATGCGTGCGATATCATCCTGCGGAAAATCCAGTCTCTTCGGGAAAGCCAGGACGGCAATGAACCATTAAGCACGTATCATGTCGAGTATGAGCCGAAACTGATCGTGCGGCGCAGCACTTCGTATGCAAGAACCGAAAAATTAAAAAATAAATAGGACGGCTGAAATTATTATTAATAATTTTGAATAAAACAGCTCCGGCGCAAACCGGGAAAACACAAAGAAAAGGAAAAACCGGAAAAAATGAGAAAAAATCCGCCGGAGTAATTTATAAAATAGTATTTATAAATAATAAAATTAATTAATAAAAATGAGGCCGACTTGACGGAAAAACCAAACATATCTATACTGGAGATAACAGAAAAACGGAGCCGTTCTGCGGAAAACAACAGGCCCCGAAACCGTACGAAAGTATGAATATGGGAGGAAAAACAACATGAGATTTTTCATCGACACAGCAAAAGTAGAGGACATTAAAAAAGCAAACGACATGGGCGTTATCTGCGGCGTTACCACCAACCCGTCCCTGATCGCAAAAGAAGGACGTGACTTCAAAGAGGTCATCAAAGAGATCACCGAGATCGTAGACGGACCGATCAGCGGCG
>OICR01000872.1_pt1 | contig 11677 bp, 10 predicted proteins | sample 1581321 | NCBI WGS metagenome assembly OICR01 (sample SAMEA3882557, study PRJEB24775) | human gut metagenome | biome: human-associated habitat; feature: intestine environment; material: feces | place: Netherlands | collected 2009/2010
CCCCCTCGCGTTTTACGATACCGGCACAGAAAAAAAAACGCTGCCACACAGAGTGACAACGGCCTTATGTACCCGCCGGGCTGGAATTTATGGACACGATACACGCGCGTGATTGTGTTTACAAATTCATGTCAGGCTCTTATTTTGCGCCTTCCGGCAGTTTTACACACCCCTCGCTTTCCGTGTCACCGTCACGCCGATGCGTGCATCGACGTTTGTCGCCATGCGGGGCGACAGCACGCCCACCAGCTCACCGGAGTCCATGACCACCTGACCCTTTCCGATGTCAGGCAGATGCTCGTCCAGCATCCCTTCAATGCGTTCCAGAATGCTGGTCTGCCGGTCAACAATGGACTGCTGGCCGGTAACGCGGTACTGCAGGGCTGCGCGGGTGGAGAACTCGGTCAGGCTGTCGTACACGTCATGCCCGGCAAAGGGGCTCTGATAGTGGCTGACGGGCTGCTGGTCGTTCTTCTTGTTCATCCACATAGCAAGGCCGATGCCGCCAGCGACTGCGCCCGCAGCACCCACGCCCAGGATCAGGGCAAGGACGGGGTTCGCTGCCACAAAGGACACGATGCCGCCCAGTGCAGAGGTGATTCCGCCTGCCATGCCGGAAAAGCTCTGGACGATGCTGCCTATCGCGCCACCGACACCTCCGGAACCGGCGAGGCCCTGAACGATCTCAGAGAACGCCTTTACAGACGTAGTAGCGCCATCCACTCCGGCAGTAATGCCGTTTGTGAAGATGCTCTGGATAGACCCCAGCGCCTTGCCGATGCCGCCGCTGAAGTAGCCCTCATTGACCGCGGTCAGCGCGTCCGTAAGCCACTTAGAGATCACTTCACGCTGTCCCTGCGACACTTCGCCCCAGATCAGATTGACAAAATCCAGCCCAAGACTTGCCCAGTCGCCGTTTTTGGCGTCTTTGAAGGTGTTCTTTACCAGCCCGAAAATGCCCTTATCCAACTGGCCGGAGGCCTCGCTCAGCTGCTGGTCAATGCGGTTCTGGGTGCCCTTCACGCTCTTGTCGATCTCGTTGGAGGTCTCCGTCACCGTGTCTCGAATGCCGTCGATGTAGGTGATGATCTTCTCGTAGGTCTCCGCGCCGTTCTCGCCGACGCGCTGGCCGGTCTCTGTGACGGTCTTCTTGATATGCTCGCTGCCGTCCGCGTACTTTTCCACCGCCTGCTGCACCTTTGTGGTGATGCCGTCAAAGGTGGTTTCCGAGACGTTGGTAAAGGTGCCCAGCAGCGTTTTTGACATGTCGTCATAGGTCTTTGTGACCTTTGTGACCGTGCCGTTGACTTTGGTCTCGACCTGCTTAAAGGTCGTGGCGACGCCGTTCACCATTTCCTTGCCGGTCGTGGTGGTGGTCTCGGTGATGCGGTCTTTGATTTTGCCCGCGCTGTCCTTGACCTTTTCGGTGAGGGTTTGGATGCTGGTGGTCACGGTGCCCAGCGCGTTCTGTGCGGTGGTCGTAGCCGTGCTGGAGATGGACGAAATGACCGTTTCGGTGGTGGAGCCAGTCTTTGTAGTTTTAGTGGCATCTCCTCCGGACGTTGTGTCCGTTCCGTCGCTTCCAGTATCAAGCCCTATTTCATTCAGGCCGTATTGCCGGGCAAGCCTGTCTCCGTATCGCTTCCAATAAGCAGCATCTTTCGGGCTGCCCTGCTGGTATCTGGTTTCGGACGTTTTACCGTTGGCAGCGGCCCATGCCTCAAATGTGTTTTCTTCATAGCCGTTTTTACCTAGAGCATGGTTCAGCTTGTACGACAGCCGATCAAGCGGGCCGGACATTGCTGAAACTCCATTAAGGATGCCTTGACCGATAGACGAAACAATATCTTTGCCGATCTGCACCCAATCCGTCGTAAAAATCTTTGTGACAATCGCCGCAGTGATGTTCCCGATAGCTTCAATTACATTGCCGGTCAAACTTAAAAAGCCCTCAACCAGTTTCCCCAGCAAATCCGCACCAGCTGTAAAAATTTTATCCGCATTGTTCCAAAGCTCCACAGCAAGCGAAGAAACTGTCTGTACAGCAGCATTCGCAACTATGGGGGCCGTGCTCAGGATCCCGTTTGCCAAACTGGTCAGCAGTTGTCCGCCCGTATCCACGATCTGGCCTGTGTTGTCCTGCAGATACAGGGCAAAATTCTGCACAGCACCTGCTGCCTGTGTGGCAAGAGAGGGAATACCGTCGGAAATTCCGGTTGCAATGTCGTCCACAATATGACCACCCGCCTGCATCAGACCGTTTGCACCGGATGTCTCAAAGGCCTCCTGTAGCCGTTGCACCCACCCAGAAGCAGCTGTTACGAGTTTTCCTTCCGTCTCCGTCAAGCCTTCTGTAAGAGTTCCAAGCAGCTGCGACCAATTGTCTTTCAGGGTTTCAATGCGGCCGCTCATGGTCTGGCTCTGGGTTTCCATTGCGTTATAATAACGCCCTCCCTCTTCGGATGCCTTTTGCAGGGCCGCCGTCAAGAGGTCGTATGTAACGGTCATGTTCTGCACTTCGGCGGTGCTTTTTCCCGTGTAGTCGGCCAGAATGCCATAAATATCAATGCCAGCCATTGCGAATTGCTTGATGTCCGCAGCGCTGGCTTTGCCCACGTTTTTGATCTGCTGCAGGTTCGCAGCCATACGGGACAAAGCATCATTTCCTCCACTTGTAGCCGATACTGCATCGCCGAGCGCCAGAATCGTGCTGCGGGCCTTGCCCGCGTCTACGCCTGCGCTGATAAGCAGCTGGTTTGCCTGAACCAGCGAATCAACGTTCAGAGGTGTGTGTGCTGCATCCTGCTTGATCTGGTTCAAAACGGCCTGCGCCTGTTCTGCGGATCCAAGCATGTTGGTATACGCAACGCGGTATTTTTCCATTGCCTGGTTGAAATCCGTGCCTTGCTTCACCGCGCCTTCTCCAAAAGATGCAAATTTTCCTGCAAGGCTGGTGATTGCCGTTGCAATCAGTTGTGATTTTGTAAAAGCACCTGTCAGCGTCTTACTTAACCCGGAAAAAGGCACGGAAAGGCTCTCTGTTTTATCGGAGGCACGTTCCATTTTCCGGCCAACATCTTCCACTGAAACGCCTACAGCTTCCAGCGATTTCCGACATTCGTCCAGCTTCTGTCTCTGTTCGGCTATCTTTGCGCTGTATTTCTGCGCGCTTTGGGACGATGTGCCGTATTGTGCAGCAGCCTTGTTAAAAGCGCTCTGATAGCCGCCCAGTGAAGCTGCCAACGATTTGTATTGCGACTTCATTTCAGTAACTGAGGCTGCCGTCTTGGTTTTGGCTTGTGAAATGCCACGCTCAAATTCCGAGGTATCCATTCCAAGCTCAACCGAAAGAGCAAAAAGATTCAAAAGCAAGATCTCCTTTCTAAAATTTTATATTGTAGATTTATCGAAATCAGACAGCTTTACAGCTCTATTATACCATACTTCTGCCATTTCTCCAACGAAAAAGCACTATTCCGCCGGGCAAAAATCAACGATATTTCATGTGAAAAATGCCCCCTCCCGGCGGCGTGTCGAGAGGGGGCGAAGTTACGGATTATTTCGGGCAGCAATGCTGCTCTTGGGGTTTCGCGGATCGTCCAATGGTGCCCAGACCTTTGGCAATGTTTCCACGTCACGTGGATCCAGTGCCGCCAGCAATCCACCCGCCTTGCTGATTGCGGTGCAAACTGTCACATTGTAAGCCTTCAATGCTGCTTCCACCTCTGCCTGATCTTCCGGCGGCAGTTTTGCAACGATGTGCCCAATACGCAGATCCAGAGCGACAACAGCATTGCGGGCAGTGCACATTTCGACCTCGATTCTGTGATAGACTTCCTCCACGTAGGCCGGTGTGCGGGGTTTGGACTTCATATGTTTCAGTAAGTTCAGTTTCACGGTAAGTACCTCATACATTGGGGACGCCTTTGCATCCGGTTCTAAAAATTCAGATTTTGCCCAGCGGTTCAAGCTGCGTCTGACCGTCACACTGCTTCAAAATAGCGTCAGCAGCGCGCACTTTTTCAGTGATCGCCCGCGCTCTGGCTGCTTCACGCTCCTGAAAACGCTTGATTTCTGCACGCCCCTTCTCGCCGTCAGATGGACGGAAATAGCCGCCGGGCGGCTCTGAGGTGTACAACGTCATCAAACCTTGCGCCAACTCACGGGAAGCCTGCGCGCGACGCTCTCGCGGTGTAATGCCAAGCAAGTGGTCAATCTCGCTGCCGGATAAAGCGTGTTCCTCTCCTTGCGGCAGGATGTCAAAAATTTTCACGGTTTGCCCCTCCATTCTGGCTTTTGTTGTGGTAAAATGGAGAGCGGGAAGGGCGTTGCAATTCTTTCCCGCTCTGAGCTGCTCTGTGTGCTGGTAACACGCAGGGCGGCTTTTTCGTTTTACGGGTCATCGCCCACTTGGGCCGTATGGCAGCAGCATGTGGTAAACCATTTGAAGCACTCGCACCGGAATGCTTTGCCCGTGCTGCAGAATGGATAGAATACTGGCCATGTATGTTTCGCCCTCCGCGGTGTAGTGGTACGGTTCCCGGCGGCGCGGGCGGTTTGGATCGCGTTTCATGTGCTCACCTCCCTTCAAGCTCACTCGTGACGGTCAGAAAGCGCTGGCGGGGTTTGTCGAAGGTTAGAGGGATTTCACCCACACGGCCTTCCTTGTTCTTTGCGAGGATGGCTTGATACTCTTCCTTGTCAGCAGACAGGAGCAAAATTGCGTCTCCGTCCTGTTCCAGCTGCCCGCTTTCCCTCAAATCTGCGGTGGACGGTGCAGCGTGCGCCGCGTTGCGGTTCAGCTGCGCCAGCGCAACCACAAGGATGCCGGTGGTCTGTGCCAACTCATGCAGGGCGATTGAGATTCCCGTGATAGCTTGATAGCGGTCTTTCGCCTTACCATCTGCCAGCAGCTGCAGATAGTCGATAAAAACGACCTGTGCCTGCATCCGTTGGGCTTGCGCCTTTACCCATCCCACACCTTTACCGGATGCAGAGCGGATGAACAGCGGCAGCTTGTGCAGTTCTGCGAGGCCGTCAAGGTCAGACTGCGGCACAGTCTTTGCTTTCACATCTGCCAGCGGAACGGCCAAGCGATTCGCAATGGCGCGGGCAGTCAGGGTATCCGGGTCGGTTTCCAACGAGAAATAACACACCTTATAGCCTTTTCGGGCCATTTCACAGGCCATCTGCAGGGAAAGAGCGGTTTTACCAGCAGACGGTCGGCCGCCGATGATGAACAGATTACCCGGGGCAAGATGCAAGTGCTTGTCCAGCACCGGGATGCCGCTGGGGATGTACTGCGGCTTTTCATCCAGTTTGCGGATGTAGGTGTCTACCAGTTCCCCGATGGCCTTGAAGTCCTGTTCTTCCCGGTCAAGCGTCATGGCTTCGCCCATTTTGCTGTACAGGTCGGGCAGGTCTGCAAAGGTAGTCAGGCTGCTTGCTGCCTGAATGGACAGTTCCTGAAATCGTGTTAGGGCTGCCTGTTCCTGAATAAGCCGCGTCCATTCTTCGACGCGGTCGCGGGTTATGGCGATATACTCGCCCTCGCATTCCTCTACGCACTCCATGATGGCCGTTCGTTGCTCCGGGTATCGGGCACAGGCTTCCACCGCGTCCAGTTGCCCCTTTGCGTTCCAGAGGCCGGACAGAGCCGCAAATACCGGCTGAAGGTCTGCCGGGAAGTGTTCAATCTCCAAATCCGGCAGAGAGTAGGGCGCAAGGTCTGGCTTGATGAGGATTGCACCCAGTAAAACCTTGTGAATGTTCATGTCAACACCTCAAACTTTCTTTCCTGCGGCTGTTCGGGCTTCTTTCGGGCTTCCCGGCGGGCTTCTACATCCCCTAGAGTGCGCACCCCGTCTGCCTGCCAGCCTTTCAGAACGCCGTCAACGTATCGCCACTTGCGCACATTGTTTTCGGCGGCTTCATCAATCGCAGCCCGGATGATCTCCACAGAGTAGATACCGCGCCAGCGTTGCAGCTTGTCCAGCGCAGAACGTGGGAAGGTGCCTATCACCTCTTGGAAGTGCTGCACAATCTCGGCAAGGTCTGAATCTGTACGAGAGTCGGCGGCAGTGGTGGTGCCATTGCCGCTACTGCTATGTTGGGCTTGGTTACGTTGGGTTACGTTAGGTTGGGTTGTCATTTGGTTGTCACTTGGTATACCAGTGGTATCCACTTGGTTGCCATTGCTCAAAATATAGCGTTTATTCGCTGTTTCAGAAAGCATGGAACGCTCATCTTGAAATGTGGTTGGCTTGTATCGGTCATTTCTGAGGTTGTTGTTCACTTTCCAGTCACTTATCACGATAACGCCAGAGCGAAAAGAAATAATATAACCAGCTTCTGCAAGCATTGTTAAATCGCTTTCGCTGCACCCCGCAACACGCATGATAGAGCGCGGGTTTGATACAAACCCATCATCATCACCCCGCATTCCAAGATGGAAGTATAGAGCCTGTGCAGTAAGCGGCATTTCTAGAAAAGCGTCTGTTTCAGTTACATCGATAGAAAACATCCTTTTGTTTGCCATTCTTTACCTCGCAACCCGGCGGATGCCCTCGGCGGTCTGGCTGCCGTCTACCGGGTCGCCCTGTTCAAAGTACCGGGCCAGACTGTCCAGATTGACAAGCCACATGTGCCCGGCGTTTACATACCGGATTTTACCTATCTTGCACAGCCGCCGAATGTAGGACGTTGATAAACCGTAGATTTCAGCGGCTTTCTTGACTGTGCCCATGTTGGGATAACTGATGGTATCACCCATATTTCAACCCCCTTTTAGGTCATTTGATGAACTGTTGTTTTTGGTGTATCAGCAGTAAAACATAAATCAAAAAATATTGCAATACCGCCAAAATTAAAAGAAAACCCGATGTGATGAAACAATGTTGGAACAGAATCCCTTGCGTCAAAATCTATCCAGTGTCATTCCGTGATATTCAGTGTCATGCTTTGCAACGGATTACCTTGTATTGCAATAGATTTACAGAGGGATGCCCACCTGATTTATGGAGAAATGCTGCTGATTTTGCGCGTCAAAATTATAGATGAAATCGATTCATCTAAAGAGTGAGCCGAAAGACTTGATGGTTAGGCTCGATCAGGCTTCTGTCTAGCTTTTTTCATCCGCTCGATGGCGGCGAAGCAATCTTGCTTTTCATTCTCTGAAAGTTCACGGCGAAGTTTTTTTGAAAGGGTTCCGTCTGTGATGCCCAGTTCTGCCGCAAGCTGCCAAAGGTAAAATCCCTCATCTGCAACTGCAAGACGAATATCGCGGTTTGGTTTTGAATTGCTGGATAAAATGTTCATGATTTTTCCTTTCTCTCTTGTGTAGAGGTTCTCAACGTGGTATGCTAAAACTGCAAACAATTTTTGTTGCGGTTGTTGTGCCTACATGATGCCACAACTCGCAGAAACGGTCAACAGGGCTAGTAGACGATTTCCTAATTTCTAAAAAAATATGAATTGTAATATTTTTTCACAAAAAATCGAGAGTTGCGTTTGTTAGTTTATGTCTGTTAGTTTATGAGATGTTTTCAGATGTGTTGACACGTTTTGTGGTGTTTCTAGACGTTTTTTGCTTTTTTGAAGTGCTTAACATCATTCCGCCCAAGAACATGGAATTTTGTATCAAAAGTTTACAGATTTAGTAGTTGATTTTCTAAAATGTAAAATTTCTGTGAATCGAGTTTTGTAAAGGAGTGTGCAAGAATGGCAAAAATCACGAAACGGATGAAGAGGGACGGCACTTGTTCCTTTTGCATCCGGGTCTCCAACGGCTATGATCGGCAGGGCCGTCAGGTGCTGGTAAACCGCACCTATACACCTCCGCCGGGAATGACCGGGAAGAAGCTGGAACGGGAATTGAAATGGCAGGCGGACGCATTTGAGCAGGAAGTGCGCAACGGCATTTCTCTTGAAGCATCTATGAAGATGGACGACCTGATAGAGCGCTGGTTCACCGAGTACGCCGAAAAGAAACTCAAACCCAAGACCGTGTACGACTATCGGCGGCTTGTGCCGCGTATCTCCGCCGGGCTGGGGCAACTCAAGGTGTGCCAGGTCAAGCCCTCGCACCTGATGGCCTTTTATTCCAATCTTGAAGAACAGGGTGTGCGGGAAGATAGCACCTATACCGCTGTTCCTGCCTTGCTGGATCAGCTGCCAAAGGGCAAACGCGGCCAGATCGCGGCGGCAGCGGGCGTTTCAGAGCGCACAATGGCGACACTGTACAGGGGCGGGAACGTCAGACGGTCAACCGCCGAAAAGGTAGCCAGCGTCGCCGGGCTGCCCCTTTCCAGGGCGTTTATAGAACATAGCAAGGCAGGGGGCAGGCTCAACGGAAACACAGTGCAGCACTATCACCGGATGCTGTCCAGCGTGTTCACCAAAGCCGTGCAGTGGGGGCTTGTAGCAGAGAATCCGTGCAAGCGTGCAGAATCCCCAAAAGCGCAGGAAGTGGACGTGCAGGCATTGGAAGAAAAAGACGTTGTGCGCCTGCTGGAAGCCCTGCAGGACGCGCCCACACAGTACAGCGTTATCACACAGCTTGCTTTGCTCACAGGTGCCCGCCGGGGCGAGATATGTGCCCTGCGGTGGTCTGATATCGACATGGACGCGGGAACGATTTCAATAGAACGCACCTTGCAGCACATCCCGGGCAAAGGCACGGTGTTCAATCCCCCCAAGACAAGGCGCTCCCGGCGGTGCGTGAAAGTCGGGGCGGACTGTGTGCAGCTCCTGCAGGAATACCGCCAGCACCAAAAGGCAGAACGGTTCAAAATCGGCTCTGAGTGGGTGCGCCGGGTGGAGATCGAGGGAAAACGCGTAGAAAACGACCTGCTTTTTACCAAGTGGAACGGCGCACCAATGGATCCAGACGATGTAACAACATGGTTCGGGCGGTTTCTGGCCGCTCATAAACTCCCGGCGGTACACTTCCACAGCCTACGTCACACCAACGCCAGCTTGCTGATTGCCGCCCATGTGCCGGTTACAACGGTTTCAGGCCGTCTTGGTCACGCAAAGACTAGCACCACCACGGACATTTACGCCGGGTTCATCCGTTCGGCAGATGCAGCGGCAGCAGACGCGCTGACCGGTGCGTTTGACCGTATCCGGGAAAAGAGCCACGCATAACACGTCCAAAGACGCAATACAGCCCACAGGAAGCAAGGGAAACCCCGCTAGGCCTGTGGGCTGCTTTCTTTCTGTCTGCGGTTCTGAGTTGCTATCATGTCCACTGTGAACACCGTAAGGCACAATTGCCGGAAAGTGCCTTATTTGTGCCTTATTGACCGAAAAAGCACTGATACGAAGGTGAATGAGCAAGCATAAAAAGCACGGTGATTCTATATAAAATAGAACATTCAAAAACGATCGAACTCGTAATAAGACTATTTTGTAATCAGTGGGTTGCAGGTTCAACTCCTGTCACCAGCTCCAAGAAAAATCCTGCGATATACCGTTAAAGCAACGGCGTGTATCGTGGGATTTTTGCTTTTATATGTGTTGTGAAATGCCTGAAATTATGTCATAATCTAACAAACAAGCTAACAAATCCGTATTTTATCTTCTTTATATCACACTTTTTAACACACTTCTGCGTCACTCGCGTTGTCAGGTACTGCCCGGGGCAACGATCAGCAGCGCTAAAAGGGGCTTGGGGTGTTCCCCCGCAGACAGTTTTGGTGTATAATGGTAAAAATGCACCCAAACCAAAGGAGGAACCAAGCATGATCCAATTCGGTCTGCGTCTGCACGACGCGGAAAAGCTGCCCATTGAGCAGGTGCTGCCGCTGGTGCGTCAGAAGGGCTTTTCCTGCGTGCATCTGGCGCTGAGCAAATCCCTGAAGGAGGTGCCCAACACCCCCTCTGCCCTCACCCCCGGCTACGCGGCCTATCTGCGCCGCCTGTTTGCCAAAAACGAGCTGGATATTGCGGTGCTGGGCAACTACCTGAATCTGGCGCACCCGGATACGGATGCTCTGCACGCCATTCAGGAAAAGTACTACGCGCATATCCGCTTTGCCAGCCTGCTGGGCTGCGGCATGGTGGGCACCGAGACCGGTGCACCCAACGCAGAGTACAAGTTCTGCCCGGAGTGCCGCAGCGATGCCGCCCTTGCCACCTTTATCAAAAACTTCAAGCCGGTGGTGCGCTGCGCCGAGCAATACGGCGTGACCATTGCCATTGAGCCGGTGGTCAAGCATATCGTGTATGACGCCCGCCGCGCCCGCACTGTGCTGGACGAGATCGGCAGCCCCAATCTGCAGATCCTGCTGGACCCGGTGAACCTTTTGAACATGGAAAACGTAGACCAGCGGGAGGAAGTGTTTGCCGAAGCCATCGAGCTGCTGGGCAAGGATGTTGCCATGATCCACTTCAAGGACTTTTTGCGGCAGGACGCCGGCGGGCAGCTGGCTGCCACCGGTGCCGGACAGGGCGGCATGGGCGACTACCGCACCATTCTGCGATTTGCCAAGGAGCAGAAGCCCTATGTGTTCGCCACCTTGGAGAACACCACCCCGGAAAACGCCGTCCAATGCCTGCACTATCTGCAAAAGCAGTACGACGAGTGCTGACAGTTAAACTGCACGCTGCTGTCCGCAGCAGTCTGTGGTTTTATGGTATAAAAAAGTCTGAACCGGTGGCGGATGCCTCAGTTCAGACTTTTTTTATTCTATGTCAGCAGGTCGTCAGACTCTTGCCAAGCCGTCCACACTCAGCACAGCGCCGGTGATGCAGGATGCCTTCTCCGAGGCATCAAGAATTGTTTGTCAATTTTCGGAAGCTGATGGCAGGGTATTTCCGTAAGAGCTGTCCAGCCGCATCTGGTACCACACCACCCCGCCGTGGGTGGAAGCGGAAACGCCCTCGTTCACAAAGCCAAACTTTGCGTAATAGTGCAAAAGTTTCTCCTTGCAGGTCAGCACCAGCCCCTTGCGCCCCTGTGTGTGGGCATCTGCGATGGCTCTTTGCAGCAGCAGCCCGGCATAGCCCCGGCGGCGGCAGCGCGGGAGGGTGTTCACCCCAAAGATCATCTGCCATGCGCCATTTTCATCATGCAGGGCGGCGTCCGCGTACATCTCATCGGTCAGGTCGGGCATGTCGGTGCAAAAGCCGTCCACAAAGGCCACCAGCTCCCCTTGCTCAAACAGCAGCCAGAAATGATCAGCATAGTGTGCCAGCCGCCCGGCAAATTCTTCCGCTGTGGCAGCCTCCGCTGCCGGAAAACAGGCCGCCTCCACGGCGGCAATGGCCTGTAAATCGTCCATAGTTGCGTTGCGTATCTCCACAGTATCTCTCCTCTCTTTTTTCTGCTGTCAGTGTACCACAGCTGCCGCGCAAAGGCAAAGTATTTGCATCTGTTCCCCGTCCGTGTTACAATGGCTATACTACGCTTGGAAGGGAGTTGAAACGCCATGCCCACCGAAAACCGCACTACCTTAACGCCGGACACCCCGGTGCGCTACCTGAAAGGGGTGGGGCCCAAGACCGCAGAGCGGTTCGAAAAACTGGGCATCGTGACGCTGGCAGACCTGCTGTGCCACTACCCTCGGCGGTACATCGACTTTTCCAAGCCCTACTCCATTGCGGAAGCTCCCGCCGACACCGAATGCGTGGTAAAGGCCGAGGTATTCGCAAAGCCCGGCGGGCGCATTTTGCC